>ULXH01032768.1_pt1 | contig 16054 bp, 17 predicted proteins | sample 1961101 | NCBI WGS metagenome assembly ULXH01 (sample SAMEA4835833, study PRJEB28245) | human gut metagenome | biome: gut microbiome; material: fecal sample | place: Denmark | collected 2008 | reverse complement strand
AATTCAAATAAATACAGAATAGTTGTTGACAGGGTGTGCGGATAGGATATAATTATAAACACAAGGATAAAGGAGTGTTACACATGAAGCATTATACAGAATTCGACAAAACCGCTGATTGTTTTGATATACAAGAAATCAAGCGCGGCAAGCATAAAGAGGTTATCAAGCGTTGCAACAATGTCTTCACGTTTGATACAGAGGCGTCCACGTATTATCTTTATTGTGATGAGAAAGGAAACCCTGCAAGGATTGCTACGGCGTTTGACTATAACAAGCCCGTGGACTATTACAAGCGTTGTAAAAAGTATGGTGTCTGCTATATTTGGATGATGCAAGTTCTTGATGAAGTTTATTACGGAAGGCAGCTTGACGAACTCAAAGTGTTTTTAGGCATTATACACAAGGTGCTTGGGGAAACCACGCAATGGCGGGTATATGTACAAAACTTTCCGTATGATTGGCAGTATTGCATCAACGTTATCAATTTTGATGAAGTCTTTGCGCGTGAGCCGCGTAAACCTATGTTTGCTATTAGCCATGAGTTTAGCGTTGAGTTTCGCGATGCATATGTCTTGAATATGATGTCACTCGAAATGGTAGGAAGCAAGTTCAACTTGCCGCATGCCAAAAAAGTCGGTGACCTTGATTATAATGTTGAGCGTTTGCCGTGCACGCCTATGAATAGCAAGGAATTGGGGTACTGTGAATATGACTGCCTTGTATTGGCCGATTATATTGCGATGAAAGCAAAACAGTACGGCACGGTGTGGGATATCCCTCTCACGCAAACAGGTGAAGTACGCCGCGAGCTTAAAGAAGAGATTATAGCACGAAAGCCCGAAAATCCTTGGTGTGCTATGAATGATTGGTATCATCGTATATCTCGTATGTGTGAAACAAGCATTGATGATTACAGAGAGTTAGTGCTTTGTTATCAAGGTGGATATACTCACGCGAATGCGCATTACGCCGGGATTATGATGTTCAATGTTGACAGTTACGACTTCAAGAGTTCTTATCCTGCTGTCATGGTTATGGAAAAGTATCCGTCATCCCGGTTCTATGAAGTTGAAGATGACATCTACCATCTTGACATTGACAACTATGCGTATATAATGCATTTGCGTCTTTGGGGTGTTAAGAGCAAGTTACAGAACACCTATTTAAGCGTGAGCAAATGTGTAGACTTTGATTTGCAGAGTGCAGTTGTTGAAAAAGACAACGGGCGCGTGTACAAGGTTGATATGTGTGAAGTATGGATAACAGAACAGGATTGGTTGACCATACAAGAAGCATATAAAATGGAAGATGTTGAAGTTTTGGGGCTGAAACGTGCACGCAAGGCATATCTTCCGAAAGAGCTTATCAATTTGTTGGCGCGTTTGTTTGAGCAAAAGGAAAAGCTTGGTGCTGAAATTAAAGCGCTGAAAGCAAAAGGCATTCTATCTGCGCAAGAAACCGAACGGCTTGCAGTGTTGCAAGCTTCCCGTCAATATGTTAAACAATGTATCAACGGTTGTTATGGCATGGCAGTTACGAAATATGTGACAGACCCTGTTGAGTATGACTATAATTATGACGGCGGCGACCATAGCGGATGGGTGCCGTATGAGCCGTATGAAGATATGACAGAGGACGAATGGTACAATAAACAACGCTTTGATATGCAAAAGAAGTTAAACGAGGTGAATAGTCACCCGTTGCTTAATTTTGCATGGGGTGTTTGGGTATCTGCATACGCACGGCGTAATTTGTGGCGTGCCATTATTGCGCTTGATGAGGGTATTATTTATGATGATACCGACAGTATGAAGATTGCGGAAGATTACGCGGATGCGGCGCGGGAATATGTCAAGAATTACAATGCAGCGGTTGCCGTGAAGATTGCCAACGCGTGCAAGGCTCATAAAATCGACCCTTCTAAATTTGCACACCTTGGTGAATTTGATTATGAAGGTCGCTATGACAAGTTTATAACCTACGGTGCTAAAAAGTACGCTGTTGAAAAAGATGGCGAACTTGAAATCACGGTCTCCGGTGTAAACAAGAAGAAGGCAGTGTGGAATAAAAAGCGGGAAGCAGAAGAGGGCATTGCAAACAAATTTGATGCCATCGAACGCATTGAAGAGTTTCGTTTAGAGCCTGAATGTGCAGGTGGAAAGCGTAAAGGTACGTCTTGGGGATATCATACAAGCGGTCGCATGATTCGTTATTATCTTGATGACCAACCGAAAATCACTCTAACCGATTACCTTGGAAACACTGAGACCATCAATCAAAAGCACGCGACGGCTCTTCAACCTACCACCTATAACCTTGGTATGACGGACGAATATGACAACCGCATCAAGAGTGCGCAAGCTCTTTGTGCTGAATACTGAGGTTGTTAAAAAAATAACTATTATTTACATTATGTTCGATGTGTTGTATAATAAAGGCACAAGGAAAAGGAGTAAGCATTATGACAGATACAGAATACACGCTTCTTGCAAAGCGTATCAATCAACGGCTCGTTCAAGCGTTGCGCCTTGGCACTGTCAATACAGACGGCAAGCATTTTCAGCAAGAACTTGCGGCTATTGGCAAGAATCGTCTTCCTGAAAAGCTCTCGTACTTGCATGGCAAGAATGTTGACAAGGTTTTAGCTATTGCGAATAAGTACAAGGATATCACCAAATTTTATGGTCCTATTCAGGGAAGCGTAAAGAGTGAAGTGCGGAAGCGCACTCCGCTTGAAAATAAGTACATTTCACTTGTACGCAAGGTCAATTCGCGCATGCGTGAGATGGAACGAGAAGGGCTTGGCGACCTTGGCGGATATCAAGAAGCTATCGGCGTTTTGAAGATGATGTATGAAAGTCTTATCTATCAAGGCATTCCGGGTGATTCTTTTCCCGTTATGCCGGAAGACCTTCCACCGTCTGCAAACCTGAAAGAGATTGTAAACGATTTCGTGCAATTCGTGCATAGTCCGATGACAACAGCACGCGGACGCCGTGAGTATATCGACAGTGTCGATAAAGCATTCACGGACCGGGGTGAATCGGGTTCGAATTTCTTTTCAAGCATGGCAACCCCGCTTACGACAAAAGACAAGATTGTACTTGGCTATTGGGTCTCTATCTATGGTTCGCTCACGCATCCTTGGCTCGTGAGTGACCAAATTGTTGAGACTGTGCAAGAGTTGAATGCAAGCGGACAAGCACGGGGCGGTTTAGGCACAGTTAGACAGATTCAGCGAATGGCTGAAGCTTGGCACAAAGACACTGAGGGTCACCGTTCATGGTATGGTTATCTTGCCGCTGCAATTGTGGGGCAATTGAAACATTTCAAACTTTCCGACGTGAAACCTGAGAAGCAGCAGCCGCGTCAACGCAAGACGGTCAGTCAATCCGACATCGATGCATTTAATAAAGCATACGATAAAGCGAACGTCGACAAAGATATATTCAAGAAAGTTTTTCATCTGTAAAGGAGAACGACTATGAAAGTCAAATTGTATGTAGAAGGTTTGTATGCATGGAAGTCCCGCCGGTGGATTACCAGTAAAAAGAGCTTGATTTGCTTTTAAATATATTGATTGGGGGAATGCTGGGAAACCAGGAGTACACTTTTTTCATTAAGTTTCGTGTGTGTGATAGTCCATTGTGGACTACTTATAAGGTTTTTCAATTTTTGCCAGGGTCCGGTTGGTACTCATACAATGTCGGCACTGAGGATGAAGCACGGGATATGGTATCTAAGTTAAGCGTATCGGGTCTTCTACATGCGCCGGATGTACCGTTACCGGAGATTCCTGATAACACTATGAATGTATTCAAGGCTTTTTTTAAGAAGTTGTGAGGTGATAACAATGGACATTATTCAGGAAATCAAGAAGCGTCAAGAGAAAATCGACGCAAACACTGAGCGAATCTTCAAACTGCAACAGCAGAATATGAAGTTGCGGGAAGAGATTCGGAAACTGCAGAAGGGGGAGTAATTATGTATACAATTTTTGCTTTTGGGATTGACAAGGAGCAAAAAAACGTTATGGCTCATTCGGATGACTTTGAGAGTTTAGATTCCGTCCGGTTTGCTGTTTGCCAAGCAATCGCCGGTATCGATGTTGTGGTCAAGCGGATGAGGTTGTATTGCGACGGCATTATGTGTGTTGATTTTGAACTTCCTTTGGGTGGTAGAATAGACCTCGCCAACTACTCTTGCGCGTACATTAAAGGATATACAGACTGTATGTGCGATGACGATGAAGTAGATACACAAGAAGCACAAGACAACGAACTCGCTGATAAGTACAACGAACTCGCTGATAAGTACAACGAACTCGCTGATAAGTACAACGCTATTATGACAACTCCTATTATAACGAGTGAAGAATCCAAAGAGACTAGGATACCCGGTAAGTTATTTATTTAACAAGTCCAAATCCATTGACAACGCCTAACAAAGGCGGTACAATATAGACAATGAAACGGGAAACGTTTCAAGCAAATAAAAAGGAGCTACTGTTATGAAAAAGAATTTTTGGAAACCTGCAACCTCTACTATCCCGGGTCCCGTTGATTTCAAACCTATCACGGTGCCCGCCGATGTATCCATCCCGGATGAGGCTTTCAATGCTGAACCGGTGCCGGTGTTTGAGTGTGAGCGTATAATCAACGATGCGCTCACGTGGTTGCTTCCCTTTATGTTCAGTGATGACATCATCCTTGAGCCTGAATATAAGCACGATTGCGTTATTTCACTTACTTGCCGGGTTGACGATGAGTCTACCGAAACCATCGACTTTTACAGCGATGACCGGATTAGCGAATGCAAGAAGAAGTTGCGTAAGATTGTGATGAACGGTTGGCCGGTTGAGTCATTTGAGCAGGACGGAAGCCTTGCGTTGAACACCGTCTATCTTGAAAAGTTCTTCAAAGCCCTTGGCACTTTGGGCGGTACGCTTGATACTTCCGACGGATACGTAAAGTTCATCCCGTTTGCTGAAACGTCCGCGTACTTTTGGGATTTGGTAGGTGATTGATATGGAAGAGCTTCCATACATCCCGGATATGGACCCTGTTAAATATGATAGCTGTTGGTCCGGTATAGCGCGGGAATTGATTAAAGAACAAGAGCAGAAAGAGTCGAAAGAATCCAATGCATAGAATAAAGCCCCTCTCAAACGAGAGGGGCTTTTCTTAATGTTCCACGTGAAACATTAAGCTCCGTCAGTGTGTTGCGTTCCGCGTCATCACTGATATGGATGTTGCTGTCATCAATGACTTCATCGCTATTACTCCCGAATCAGTTGAGACGGGTTCAGATAGATTTCAGAACCAACGGCATAGCGACGGTCAGCAACCCATAGAGTAGTACGAGTGCTACTAGGGTAAATAGTCAAACGCCGTGAGATATCATGCTTCACGTACAAGGCAACAGTAGTCAATGAAGAAGTGTCTGACCCTGCCAGTGCGAGTAAAGGCACCCACATATCAGATACGACAGCGGTGAATTCATCAGGCATTATAAGATGCAGTTTGGAAGAATCTCCAGAGGACACATCTCTAGAGGACACCCAAATATACCCCTCAAATTTCAAATGTTGATGGTCGTTTTTATCGTACCACAATTTAAGATTATCGATGTTGATGTAAGTACTATCAGTCACTGTGGGCGTTACTTCCACCCATTCAACGCCACCACCGCCACCGCCGCCACCACCGGACGGCGTCTTCCATTCAACAGACTCGCCATCGCTTGCAATAGTAGGGACCTGCCCGCTAGTACCACCTGCGGGAAGCGTTCGGAGCGCACTGATTTTGTTGTCCGTGTGTTCGTCTGCTTCCGTGACGGCGCTGGTTTTGGTAGTACCCGCAAGCGTGTCAACATAGAGCTTGTTTGTTACATCGTTGTTATTGGTCGGGGTTTCCGCGTGAGTCTCACCAAGAACCGTTAAGCCTTCAAAATGGTTGGTGCCTGTAAATACGTTGTTTCCTGAGGCTACAACGTCACCAGAGCCCGCACCGGGCGTTCCGGGTTGCCCTTGCGGGATACCGTAGTCAATCATGTATAGACCGCCGCCAACATTTTCAAGGGTGACCGTGGGTTCTGCGTCGGGGCTGAGCTTTGTTACAGTACCTACCTCAAAAGTAGGCGTAATACCATCTTTACCGGGCGCACCGGGCGCACCGGGCGCACCGGGCGCACCGGGGGCACCATCTGTACCCGGTGTTCCGTTCTTGAGTTTTGCTGTAGTCGTACCGCTTGCATCTGTGACGGTAATAGTTGCACCCGTTTCGGTCTGGACAACGCTTGCGCTTGGACTCACCCCATCTTTACCAGGTGTACCGGGAGTACCATCATTTCCTTTCGGTCCCTTGATGTTACGAGAGGCCGGGGGTGTATTGGTGTTAGACTTTGCCCACGAGATAACACCGGCGCTTGTGACGGTAGGATACCACAAATCATCAGAACCACCACCGCCACCGCCACCACTCTGATTCACCCACTCGTAACCGGAGCCATCTTCTTTCGGCGTTGCAACCTGCCCGTGAGTGCCACCCGGCGGAAGTTCGCGGACGTTCTTTACCGCCGTCAAGAGTTCGTTAAATTTTTGACAAATCTGATTTAACCACTCAATAATAGTCGGTCCGCCTTCATACGGAAGGAACGGAAGAGGAAACATAGGAATCACTCCATTCTTTGAAATTTTCATCGGTGTCTTTGTATAACGGGCCTGTACCGGGTGTATCGTGAGGCGGGTAAGGAATAGACGGGATGACGGGGCAAGGGACCTTGCAAGGCTCAACGTTCACATCCATTGTATCACCTTCTTTAAGAGAAGTTACTATAAAAGAGCTGCGCGATTGCGGGGTCCTTTACAATCATCATGTTAATGTTTTCAATCACTTCACGGTAGGCGGCAAGCAGGCGGAATTTTGCTTCCGTTGTGCCCTTGCGGGTCGTGTTTGTAGTACTACCATCTTTGCCGGTTTCCTTGCGGGTTTCAGTATGTTCGCCACTTCCACTCGCTACGGTTTTGCCGGTATCGGTTCGTGTTGCAGTCGCCGCAACGGTTGTAGTACCTGTATCGCTGTGAGAGCCTTCACTCGTACTGTTGCGACGGTTGCTGTTACCCTCTGCGGCATAATTGTCATCCATACCACCGGTATCGCCTGTACCATCACCGGAGTCACCAGAAACCGGGAAAACGTAGTGTTTATCGTATCCGTGTTCCCCGTTCGTGTCGCTAGTGGACCCGCTACTTTCTGTACTGGTAGTATCATCGCGTTTGTCTTGGCCAGTACGTTCGTCGGTTGTAGTGCGGGAATCACTGTTATTGCCCTGAGTTGTTCCCGTGCTCTCGCGTGTACCTTGCATAATGGTTTCAAGAGTTTCCTCATAGCTCTGCAACGGATTTGCGCCAACATCCAGAGCGTCAATTGCGCGGCGTGCGTTATAATAGGGCATGATAGCACGCATTGCAAAATCCATCTTTTGGGCCATTTCGTCGGGGGTCTGAAAACCGATTTCACGGGTCCAGTAATATTGAAGAATTGCGCTGTTGATTTCTTCCCGCACACTGTCAGAGGGAGCCGGATATTTACTCAATGCCTTTTCAGTAAAAGGATACCCGGATGCAATCAAGTCACATAGACGAACTGTTGCTACTGCCATCGCTTCCACCCTTTCCGCCGTCCGCAACATTCGGTTCGGTCTTTTCATCTTCTTCATCTAACGGAAGACCATTGTCATCAAATACGTCCGCACTGTTTTCGGTAGACCCGCCAAGCCATTTTATCGTCACTTTCGGGTATCCCATTGCGGCAAGTTTATCGAAACCGTCTTGGCGTGCTTTAATGACTGCTTTTGCCTTCATCGTGATTTGTTCGTTGTTCGCGTTGACTTCATCATCAGTGACGCGTTCGGCCTTTACAACATTGACATTGTTTGTGCCAAGATAGGTTAAGAGTTCAGACCATTCTTTATCAAGTTCATTTGAAAACGCCGAAATGTTATTGATACATTCGGTGTTCAATGCCTTGATTTCGTTGCCCGTGTTGCTATCCACCGCCACGAAAATATAAGGTGTGCCAACGCTAATTTCTTTGATACGATTTTGCAAAGAAAGCTGCTGCGCCTCTGTGCCCGAAATAATGATAGGACAAGAAAGAGAGCTCACGTTTAGATTACGGGCCGTATGCAACTGTGCCATATCCTGCACAATGTGCAACACCATAAGATAGGGTACAATTGGTGTCGCATTCGCACCCGGAGAACTTTTGCACACCGTGTCGTATATAATAACAGCATTAGTGTCTTTAAGATAGGTAATGCCCGTTCCATTTGCCGGACAACTAGACCACTCTGTCGGGTTGCCATAGATGTCGAACGTTCCACCCGGCAAAACGTTTCCGCAACGGTAAGAACCGAGGATTTCATCAAACCAAACCGTATCGCGGCCATCATAAAAAATGCAGCGTTCGGCATACGACGGGTCAAAATATTTGAGGGCATCGGGGTCTTCACATTCATACGTAACACGGTTCAGGAAAATTTCAAGCGCACGATTTACGTAATAAATGCAAGTGTCTTCCATATCGGCTTGCGCTTTGCGGTAATAATTTGCTTTTTTCACTTAATCACCCCTTAATTGTATTTTTTACGCTGTAATCCATCCACGCGGCAGGGTCGTGCCAAATTCGGAGACCTGCATCCATTTGCTGATTTATGACATTCTTTGCATCTGTGGGCAGGTCACCGAGTACATTTGCGCCTTGCGTCCAGATGAAATTAAAGCGGGTGCGTGTATTCAGTTCGGGCTTTTTAATGTCGTTGATTGCATAGCCATAAGCTGTGAAATAATTGTCAATAATCTTGGCAAAGTACGGCTGCACCTGCATACGGTATTCGATAAAGGACATACGCCCGATTGCAAATTGAATATTGCTATCAGACAGGCCAACTACTTCATTCGGAATGCGTGCGCGGTCTTTTTGCTTGGCAATCGTGTCGGCGGCGTCAAGAGCCGTGTTGGCAATCTGCGCAATGCCGGAAACCGCACCTGCCAGCCCTCCGGTTACTGCGCCCGTGACGGTGGAAGCAACTCCACCAGCCAAACCGGTTGCGAGGTTCGCTATATTGCGAATGCCTTGTACCGCATAGCTGTTTTGATTTGCAAAATAATCCGCACGCATTTCGTTATAGCTGTAACTGCATAACGGATACGTGTTCAGCTCCAATGAATAAAGCGGGTTTTCACGAGCTGTTGGGCCTTTGTAACTATACGGAATAAGGCGACAGGCGGGGGAATTTGACAGCTGCGAATATAGACGAAACGTGGGTGTGTGTGCCGGAATACTTTGAGAAGCATCTCCATTAAAATACTCATACCCCATTTCCATCTGAGAACCCGCACCGTTGTCAATAACCAAATAATTAAACTGCTGAGTGTAGAGTTTATTATTGTTAGGAGTATACGAGCCAAACGTCGTCGGGCTTGCTTTGCCTTTGATGTTATTTACACGGGGGTAAGCGGAATTTATAGGCTGAACACCGCTTGCAGGTGCCATAAATTCAGGAATCATTCGGAGAACTTGCACACTCTGAATCATCACACCATCGACAAGTTTTTGCAAATAGAGGTTGATAGTCTGGATTGCGGTGTTTAATTTATCTTGGTCGGTCGTGTCCACCTCAAAAGCGATAAAATTACAAGCTTGATAAATGCCCTGCTGGAAGCGTCCACCTGCAAAAGAAGGGGCAATGTTTTTAAGATTATAAGTGAAACTTCCGGCGGCGTCCTTTATTGCATTGATGATATAGGTGCCAGCGTCGGTCGCCGTTGTGGTTTCGGAAGGTTTGTACGTGTACGCAATAAGCACACACGGCTTTGTATTCCATCCACTTTCCTCAATAATATCGGTGCCAATACCAGTGTATGCGGCAGTGCCAATATCAGCAGGGGAGATTACAAATTCCCCGGTTTCGACATTTTCTTCAATAAGGTTAGCACCTACGGTATCATCCTTCACAGTCTCACGGCGTACCATTGTTGCAGGGAATTCGCAAGACCAATGCCACGTTTGCCAATAATCTACCTGAAAAGGTACGGTAACACTTCCAGCAGACGCTGGACGCGGGGTGCCAATATAGGCATAAAACCACTTGTTAGAAAACTGAGGGTTGCGCCACATAAGATAATTGCAATTGTAGTAATCATCAAGCGTTGAACCATCTGTAAGGGGTACGGTAATTTCCCACGGGTCACCATCATTATTAACGGCGCGGCAGTTGTCAAAACTGAACTTTGTTTTAGACAGGAAAAAGTTAGCTTCCTCTTGTTCACTTGCCAGCCATAGAACATTATTCATCTGATAATCGACCGGGGCATTTGACAAGAAATGTACGTCGGTCATCGGTTTAATTAAAGGCATATCTTCACTCCAAAAAATAAAGCGGGGGCGGTTGCCCCCGCCGATGTTTAAGAAGCGGTAACGGTCACATCTTTGGTATCCGTTTTGGACGGGTCATGTGCGCTCGTAGCCGTGACGGAAATAGTGCTTGCGGTTTCGTCATTTGCGACATAGAGAATGCCGGACGGGCTGATAAAGGTTTTCTTGGAATTGTTGCCCGTAATGCTCCAATTCAGCTTGGAAGACCAACCACCGGTTTCTCCGCCGTTGACAACCTTTGCCACAATTTCGGTACTTGCGCATTTTGCGGCTTTCTGCCCTGCGGTAATGGTCACGGAAGTGATAGACTTCATAGAATCCACCAGCTCCACGCAATTTTCCATCAGAGAAGTAGAGAAGGTGCCATCAGTGAAATACCAGAAATTCCACACACGCTTAACCGGGTTGTAAATCTGCGTCATCTCACGGGACTGCAACCAAATCTGGAACCAGTCTTCCGACACGATAAAGCCAATAGCACCGTCTTTCTCTGCACCGCCGAGGTCTTTTACCTCAATGGTACGCCCCAAAAATTCGGTCTTATCCATATTGAAGGCGGCGGCAAGGACGCCAACATCCTGAGAAGACAAGTATTTAGGGGTCGTGATAAATATCACGCGGCCAATATCGGTAAGCTGAGAAACGCCCATCCAGTTATAATCACGGGAAGCTCCAACGGCGAAATTGTGAACGATTTCCTTTTCCTTCGCCGCATTGTACTTCAATGCAGGTTCGTCCAGATAAACTTTACCGGAATCCTGCGGCAAAGTGATATTGCTGTTGATTTTGACCGGATGAGCAAATCCGCCAGCATGCGCCAGTGCAAACAGCTTAGTGCTTGCCTTAGATTCCTCATCAATCATAGAAGTGACGAGGGTACGCTGGATAGCATTCACAACGTCGTTAAAGCCCTCATAGGAGCTGAACGCACGCTTCAAGAGTACGTTAGAGATGGATGCCTTTACGCGCTTCTGGAAGTTGATGGAATGGAAGTTCGTGTAAACGCGGGGCGGTTCAACGCCGAAAACATCGTCATACGTTGAAGTGTCACACGCGGCCCAGTCCACCACCTGCAATTTATCTGCGAAAATCTCTTCGACCGTGTATCCGTATTCTCGCATTTCCTTGTATACGATGGACAACGGGTTCTTTGCTTCGGATGCCTTCACGGTGCCGGTAATAACCGCATTGATGAGGGCAGGGCCAAACTCGTTGAACTTCGGGTCATACTTGCGGATAGCGCCGAAAAATTCGGCGGCGTTATCGGCAGTAGGTTCGGGAATCAGCGCCTGAACATTTGCAGACATCGCATTATATGCGGCCTGCGCACGGGCCAAGCCCTGAACTTCGGGGGTTGCTTTAGTTGCCAATATAAATCACCTCTTTAAGAATCATAAATAAGGTCTTCCAACTCTTTCGGGTCGGTCTCTTCGGTTGTCTCTTCTTTGGTCTCAACGGTCTCTGTTACGTCATCGGGAACTTCGGGCGGCTCGCGGCCTGCAATCATAGCGCGGTAAGCTTCTTTCACTTTGTCATAGTCGCTTTTTGCCACGTACTCAATGTCAGGTACGGAGTCAGCGATGTCTTTAAGATTTTCGCGAACGCTTGCCACAACATCACCGGCGGAAGTCAATGCTTCACCGTCCAAGGTCGCAAGGTATTCGTCCAACGAATTCAATGCGGTAGAGACTCGCTCAACAACCTCTTCACGCGTCATTCAATCACCTCAACTTTCGGAGCGTGTATAGGTCAACTTGAGAGAATTGCACAACTCCAACAGCTTTGCCATATCGGAGCCAGTTGCGTGAATCTTAATATAATCGCCGCTAGAAGGGGCGCTCTCTTTCTCACGTTCCACACTCTGATAAGACCCAAGGTGTTTTGCCACGCTTGCGTTGGCAGTTGTGAAATTTTTATCAAGCCAACTTAAAGGATTGACACGGACACCGTTATAAAGCACCTCATAATGTAAGTGTTCTCCGTAACAGTTGCCCGTTTCCCCGGAATAGCCAATCAGGTCCCCTTCGTTGACCGTCTGCCCATTCTTTACGAGGATTGTTTTCAAATGCGCATAGCGCGTTTGAAGATTTTTACCCTTGTAGGGGCTGTGACGGATTCGCACCATGTTGCCATAACTCTGCATACCGGTTTTGCTTTTACCGTTCCAGTACTGCACTTGGTCAACCGTACCGGATTCGGACGCATAAACAGGCGTGCCAACCACTGCACGGAAATCCAATGCCCTGTGTGCTGAACCATTATTGTAAGTCCAGCCAGCCGTAATGATATGGTTTAACAGAGGCCATTCCAGAACTACTTCACCATCACTTCGACGCATCGTTACCGCCTTTCAACTTGTCCAGATATGGCTTGAATAGAGCACACATCTGAGGATTTACTGCGCAAATGTTTTCAAGAATACTAATAAGCTCCATAATACAAATGTAGACCGTTACGGCGGGAACGGCAGGAACATCAACCCCAATGTTGATATATACAATAGCATACTCAACAAAATAGGCAACTGCCATAGCCATAACTTCCATACTTTTATGGAAACCACCCTGTCGCATAATGGCAGAATTATAATTGCCATTATACCCGGCCTTGATAAGGCCCGTCACGACATCAAACACAATGAAACCCAAAACGATGATAAGATACATATAACACCTCCTGCTATTTCTTTATAATTAAAATAGCACTTCGTTAAATATTTGTCAATACCATTTGTTAAAAATTTAACGGGAATTTCCCTATACGGCTTAATAGAAACAAAATAGGAATAATATCGGGCTCACCGGATGTATCATAATTCGCGGCATTCGGGGTCCATTCAAGTATTCCAAAAGAGCCCCATTGCAGTCCGCCGCGTAGGTCAATATCGGAAAAATCGGAGGGTGGATAATGCTCGCCGTCGGTGTCGATTTCCATCATATAACGCGCAATACTGCAAGTAATGCCGCGCCAAACTTTAACATATTGTACCGGGTTTGTATCTATATGGACAAACAACGAACCGGATAAGTTTGTTTGCAAATCATATTCTTTGATTTCATCAACCCCGGCGGCTTTGTCCAAAAGCAAAATATTCGCTTTGCCTGGATGCGGACTCTTTTCAATGTATGCACTTTCGGGGGCCACAAAAACTGCAAGCTTATCAAAACCCGAAATACTATACGTAAAATCGGTCATTCCAAAATTAAACCCGCCGTCTGTCATTCCATGCGTTTCCCAGTCGCCTAAAAAATTTAAGGTAGATTGCAAAACCCGCCATCCGCTTGTGTATAAATTCTGAGAGGTGTACCACGATAAATTAAACTCGTCGAATACGGGGGCAAGCGATGTAAGTGCTATGATTATCTTTGTGCTTGGATGAACACGAAACATCATAGGAATACTTGCAGGTGCTTTGTCGGGAATTAACGGGTTACCGTATTTGCTATAATGGATAGGAACATCAACGCTATGAACACTCTTTTGATAGTTCGATTTTGCTGTATACCACGCAAATATAAATTGAAAAGGCGCGTCGGTATCACTAACCGCTTTCTTGGTTATTTGGCTCGTGGACCATTGTACGAAATCAAGATACGTGTCACTGTATTCGCTAGGTAGAACCCCTGTTCCACGCTCGCGAATCATTGCTTTTGGATTGTTGTCATCTACATTGAGTAAACGATGATAGTAAATCAACACCTGCGAATTGGAAGGAAGTGCCGTTCCTTGAATCGACTGCACACCGCCTATCACACCGTCTGGAAAAATAACGCTCTCTTCTATATCGTATAACGCAAATGTAAAGCCGTTGCCTGAATAGCTATAAACACCACCAAGCTCTCCAACTTTGGAAGACCATGTGTTGCCGCTTAATCCACGTAGTATAAAAGGCGTGCCTTTTTCTACTGTCACATTAGTTGCAAGCAAATACACGACATTACCCACCGATAGAATCATCCGCTTTGTGTTGGTTTCATCGTACAAAACCGTCAATCCGTTTTCATCTTGATAGTATCCCTTAAATGGCATATATATCAAAAAGTTTGAAAAGGGTATCACGGTGTAAGGACCTGCTGTATAATCGTGTACAAGAGGAATCTCTACTTCCTGATTATAAATATGCGCCTCTGTTACGCCATAGTCCAACATTGTGCAACGCATTAGAAACTTCCTTTCATAACGGTAAAAAATGCTTGCTTTGCAAGTTGACTCTCAAAAAACACATACCCTTTATCAAGACGCTGAACAAGATTGCCACCCGCATAGCTTGTCATAAACGCACGACGGGATTGCGTACCGTACTCTTTATCAATTGTTGACATTTCAAAACATTCTACGTTTTTGTTGCCCGTGTTTTCACTGAAAAAAACGTCATTGCTGTATTTATCATACCAAATGCCAAAAAGACGGTCATCAACGCGCCACATATAACGCAACACCGCATAGCGACCTTTCGTTTTAATAAAGTTGTCGTTATCACGCAAAGCTTTATTGTAGAGCGAAAAGTCACCGTATTCTGTACATGCAGTCCATTCTGCAAACCAACTCTTTTCGCGTGCGGCAAGAAGTTCTTTACTTGTTTCACACCATTCGACTGCAACGTGACGCGCAGGATTTTGCCACATCTTTTGCCCCGTCGGCATATATCCCTCATTTAAGAAATAAGGGTTATAAACTGAAACGGCGTTACTCATCGCAAACACGCGGGTATTGTTATCATAACGTATAATGCTATCCACTGCGCCTTGAAATACCTGATACTCTTTAGGAAGGTACGCGTTTGCCCCGCTCTTGTGTGAGATAAACTCATCGTTGATGATAGTATTCACATTCGCAAAATCAATACCCGCGCCGCGCACATGGTCCAAATCTATCATGTACCCTGCTTCCATACCTTTATAAGTGATGATGTTTCCCTTGTTTACTTTCCAATTCTTGCGGGTATCGTATGGATAACGTGAAAACATCTTCCGCTTTTCAAGCTGAATCTCTTTGTCACGACGTCGCATATAAACAAAGCGGTGTACTTCCCCTGCATCTAGTGCTTTCTCAACTTTCTTCGGGTCAGCATTGCACAACTCTTCGACCGGTATCATAAATTGGTCCATTGCGGTAAGACGCGTATTATATGTTTTTCCAATACCACGCCCGCCACAACCATATAGCATATGTTGTCCTGTTTCAACTAAATCATTGCAATACCAATGCACGCCGTCAGGCTTCTCCAAGTAGAAACCGTCATCGGTCATAAGGTACGTTCCAAATTTACCTGTTAATTCTTTCACAATGTACCCCCCAAAAAATAAACAGCCTTAGAGGGTTGACCAACCGCACGGTGGCATGCTTTCGCAAGTGGTTATCCACGCGCTTCACTCCAAGACTGCTTATGGTACGGTATGTAGGATTCGAACCTACGACCACCCGCTTCGTAGGCGGGTACTCTATCCATCTGAGCTAATACCGTATATTAAAACCTTGCCCGAGTTGACGGGCTTCTCCGTGTGTACACCAACCCTGAGGTCCGGCGCATTGTGCGTTATGCTATAGGCTTTACTATATTATATATCCTACCCGCACACCCTGTCAACAACTATTCTGTATTTATTTGAATT
>ULXH01053024.1_pt1 | contig 16210 bp, 10 predicted proteins | sample 1961101 | NCBI WGS metagenome assembly ULXH01 (sample SAMEA4835833, study PRJEB28245) | human gut metagenome | biome: gut microbiome; material: fecal sample | place: Denmark | collected 2008 | reverse complement strand
TAAGTAATGCGTCAGCCCTGCGGTCGAAGTAAGACGACTTTGTTGAATATTTTTATAAACGTTGTCTTGTTTTGTCACCGAATTGCCCTCAAAGCGATTATCTATTTCTTTAGTGAGTGCATCTTAACGTAACCGAAAACTGTTAACTTTGCAACGGAACATTAAAGAATATGCATATTATGAAGATATATGTTTGGATAATTGCTTTGCTTCTTACGTTTTCATCGTGTGGAAGCAAGAAGCAGAACGAGGAGCAGCGCGCCACTCTTACGGTGAGCATCGAGCCGTTGCGTTTCTTTGCTGATGCTATCGCCGGAGATAAGTTTAGTGTAACAAGCTTGGTGCCCGAAGGTAGTAGTCCTGAGACGTACGACCCTACGCCGCAGCAATTGATAGCGTTAGGTAAAAGTACAGCGTTTTTACGCATCGGATATATCGGTTACGAACAGGTGTGGGCTGATAAGTTGCAGCAGAATGCGCCGAATGTGAAGTTCTTTGATATGTCGGAAGGCATTGACTTGATAAAAGAAGATGATATTGAGCACCACGGACATGTGCATGTGGGAGGGGTGGAACCTCATATTTGGAATTCGGTACGTAACGCTGATATCATAGCAGATAATGTGTATCGTGCTTTGTGTAATGTGGATTCTGAACATCAGGCTTATTTTGCGCAAAAACTCGACTCGCTGAAACAGGTTATCCGTAGCACAGACGAACAAGTGAAAGCGTTTTTGCTTGATAGCCAGTGCGCCTTTCTTATTTACCATCCGGCATTGTCTTATTTTGCACGCGACTATGGGTTGCAGCAAATCTGCATAGAAAAGGGAGGCAAAGAACCATCGCCGGCACATGTACAAGAGTTGATAAAACAATGCCGTAATGAGAAGGTGAAGGTAATTTTTATTCAGAAAGAATTTGATGTACGAAACGCTGAGATGATAGCTAAAGAACTTGGTCTGAAAGTGGTGTCTATCAATCCGTTGAGCTATCATTGGGATAAGGAGATGATAAATATAGCCGAGGCGTTAGCTCGCTAATCAATAGGGGAGGATAAGCAATGAACGAGAAGAAGCCTATTATGCAGCTGGAGCATATCTGTGCGGCCTATGACGGCAAGCAGGTATTGAATGACGTGAATCTGACGGTATACGAACGTGATTTTTTGGGTGTGGTAGGTCCTAACGGTGGTGGAAAAACTACGTTGATGAAGATTATATTGGGATTGCTATCGCCGGTAAGCGGTAAGATTAGCTTTTTCAATGACGGAAAAGAAGTCCCTGCCATCAGTATGGGCTATCTTCCGCAGTACAACACGATAGACAAGAAATTCCCTATTTCGGTATATGATGTAGTTCTGTCGGGATTGAACAAGCAGAAATCTTTGTTAAGACCCTTTACAGCCGAACAGCACGAGCAAGTGCAGCGTGTAATAGCCAGAATGGGCTTAGAAGGACTGGAAAAACGTGCGATAGGCCAGCTAAGCGGCGGCCAGCTACAGCGTGCGTTGCTGGGACGTGCATTAGTGTCTGAGCCAGATGTGGTGATATTAGACGAGCCAAACACCTATATCGACAAGCGTTTCGAGGCGATACTCTATTCATTGTTGGAGGATATAAACAAGGAGCGCGCCATTATATTGGTAAGCCATGACATCGGTACTGTATTGCAGAACGTCAAGTCAATAGCCTGTGTAAGCGGTCGTCTCGATTATCATCCCGATACGGAAATACCTGTAGAGTGGCTCGAAAAGCATTTCGGATGTCCCATAGACTTGTTAGGACACGGCAATTTGCCACATCGTGTGCTGATGTGCCATCATCATCACGATGAAGAACATGAAAAATAACGTTATTTTATATGCTTTCGGAACTCGTTGAAGTAGAGGCACTGAAATACAAAAAACTCTTAACGTACACTCTCTCTTACTGAAATTCACTATCTTTGCCCCATTCTTACTCTGGAATTAACGAAGAATAAATAGTTAACAAATGAAACAGTACAACAAGATTAACAATCTGGTGGGCTGGTTAACGTTCTTGGTAGCGGCATTTACTTATTGCTCTACCATAGAACCGACTGCCAGTTTTTGGGATTGTCCCGAGTTTATTACTACAGGGTATAAGTTAGAGGTCGGACATCCGCCCGGCGCACCATTTTTTATGCTGACAGCCAATTTGTTCAGCCAGTTTGTGAGCGATCCGTCGCAGGTAGCCCGTATGGTGAACACGATGAGCGCGCTGATGAGTGCGGCCTGCATCATGTTCTTGTTCTGGAGTGTGACGTGCCTGGCCAAGAAGTTGGTTTGCCCCGATGATGACAAGATGACTTCCGGTAAGCTGATAACCATTATTGGTTCGGGCGTAGTAGGCGCATTGGTCTATACCTGGAGTGATACATTCTGGTTCAGTGCTGTAGAGGGCGAGGTATATGCTTACTCCAGTCTTTTCACAGCAGTTGTGTTCTGGCTGATACTGAAATGGGAGAACCGTGCCAACGAGGCGCATAGCGACCGTTGGCTTATCTTGATAGCCTATCTTACCGGTCTTTCTATCGGTGTGCATCTGCTTAATTTGCTGTGTATTCCTGCCATCGTACTTGTATATTATTATAAGAAAAACCCCAATGCCGATTTAAAAGGCAGTTTGATAGCGTTGGCTGGTTCTATGGTGCTGGTTGCTGTAGTGCTTTACGGCATCGTGCCAGGTATCGTAAAAGTAGGCGGATGGTTTGAATTGTTGTTTGTCAATACATTAGGTTGTCCGTTTAATACCGGATTGGTATTTTATATCATTATATTGGCAGCCAGCCTTATTTGGGGTGTGTACGAAAGTTATACCGTACGCAGCAATAAGTTGATGAATATCTCTTTCTTGCTTACCGTAGCGTTGCTGGGTATTCCTTTCTATAGCTATGGATGGACAAGCGTATTGGTTGGTATTGTTGTGTTAGCAGCTTTGGCGGCATATCTGTTTATAGATTTGCCTGCAAAATGGCGTGTGTCTGCACGTACGCTTAACACCTCGCTGCTCTGTATGATGATGATAGTAGTGGGATATTCTTCGTACGCTGTCATTGTGATACGTTCGGCAGCCAATACTCCGATGGACCAGAACTCGCCTGAAGATATATTTACGTTGGGCGAATACTTGAATCGTGAGCAATACGGTACTCGTCCGTTGTTCTACGGACAGGCTTATTCTTCAAAAGTGGCTTTGAAAGAAGTCGACGGAGGCTGTATGTACGACGTGAGAGAAGGAGCGCCTGTTTATCAGCGTAAGGAAAAAGAGAATCCTGCAGAAAAAGATAGCTACGAAAAGGTACGTAACAAGACCGAATATAAGTATGCTCAGAATATGCTGTTCCCACGTATGTATAGTGATGCGCATGCCAAAGCTTACGAAGACTGGTTGGGCGGCATAGAAGGTAAGACCGTACCTTTTAATCAGTGTGGCGAAATGGTTATGGTGAAGATGCCTACCCAGTGGGAAAATATCAAGTTCTTCTTCATCTATCAGGTGAACTTCATGTACTGGAGATACTTTATGTGGAACTTTGCCGGACGTCAGAACGATATCCAGAGTCAGGGAGAGATAGAACATGGTAACTGGATTACGGGTATACCGTTTATCGACAACTTCCTGGTGGGCGACCAGACTTTCTTGCCGAGCGATCTGAAAAATAATAAGGGACATAACGTATTCTACTGTTTGCCGCTTATCTTGGGTCTTATCGGATTATTCTGGCAGGCTTATAAGGGCGATAAGGGTATCCAGCAATTCTGGATTGTATTCTTCTTGTTCTTCATGACCGGATTGGCTATTGTGCTTTATCTTAATCAGACTCCGGGTCAGCCGCGTGAGCGCGACTATGCATACGCCGGCTCGTTCTATGCATTCGCTATCTGGATTGGATTAGGCGTAGCGGCTATCTCTGAATGGCTTGCCAAGAAGATGAAGAAAGAAACTCCTGCTGCCGTAATCGCCAGTGTAGCATGTCTGTTAGTTCCTATACAGATGGTTAGCCAGACTTGGGATGACCACGACCGCAGCGGACGTTATACTTGCCGTGACTTCGGACAAAATTATCTGAATTCGTTGCAGGAAAAAGTGGCTCCTATCATCTTTACTAATGGCGATAACGATACATTCCCATTGTGGTATAATCAGGAAACAGAAAACTTCCGTACTGATGTACGTGTATGTAACCTGAGTTATTTGCAGACCGATTGGTATATCGATCAGATGCGTCGTCCTGCTTACGATTCACCGTCGGTACCTATCAACTGGAACCGTATCGACTATGTACAAGGACATAACGAAGCTGTAGCTATACGTCCTGATGCTATGTCTACCATAGTTAAGTATTACCAGCAGGACCCAGAAAACGCCAAGAAAGAATTCGGAGACAATCCGTACGAGCTGAAGAATATTCTGAAGTATTGGGTTCGCAACTCGAAAGATTCGGGCTTGCAGATGATTCCTACCGACAGTATTGTTATGAAACTGGATAAGGAAGCTATCAAGCGTTCGGGCATGTTGACTCCTGATTCTATTCCCGACTATATGCATATCTCGCTGAAAGGAAAGCGTATGTTGTATAAGAGCGAATTGATGATACTTGAAATGTTGGCTAACGCTAACTGGGAGCGTCCGCTCTATATGGCTATAACAGTAGGTTCGGATAATCACATGAATCTTACCAACAATTTCCTTCAGGAAGGTTTGGCATATCGAATCACTCCGTTCAATAACACTGCGTTAGGTCGTCGTATCGACTCTGAAAAGATGTACGATAATCTGATGAACAAGTTCAAGTTCGGTGGAATAGATAATCCTGATGTCTATCTTGACGAGACTGTACACCGTATGTGCGATACTCATCGTCGTCTGTTCGTGCAGTTGGCAAGCCAACTTATCAAAGAAGGTAAAAACGATAAGGCATTAAAAGCACTCGACTACTGCCAGAAGGTAATCCCAGCATCTACAGTGCGTCACGATTATCTGTTTGGCGGCTCAAAAGAGATGGCCGAAGACTATCGATTGCTGGGACAGCCTATGAAGGCAGCCGAAATCTTAGACCAATTGGCTAATAACTCTTTAGAGTACATTACTTGGTATATGAGCTTAGGCGATTCTTATTTCTCAAGCTCTACTGAAGAGTGTATGCGTCAGTTCTACATTTTGGACGATGTATGTAATGCGCTTGCAGCTATTAAGGATCCGAAGACAGGCGAAGAATTACCTATCGCTACGCATTATGCACAGAAGTTTGAACAGCTGTATAAGTTGCTCGAAGCTCGTGTAGGCGTTAATAAGAAAAAATAAATTCTATAAATCAAGTCATGGACTGGTATCAGATTATTGGTACTGGTCCATGTTCGTTTAAAACAGAATAGGGAAACACTTTCTCACAATTTACCTGAATCATGCTAATAGAACAACCCCCATTGGTACTTAGATGGCTTTATCCCAGAGCTTGCTGGCGGATGGATAAAAACGAAAAATCGGTCTATCTTACTTTTGATGACGGCCCGATACCTGAAATCACTCCTTGGGTACTCGATTTGCTTGATAAATACGGAATAAAAGCCACTTTCTTCATGGTGGGCGATAATGTCCGTAAGCATCCAGAAGAATTTCGTATGGTAGTAGAGCGTGGACATCGCATCGGCAATCATACGTTCAATCATATCCGTGGATTTGAGTACTTGAGTAAGAATTATCTGGCTAATACTGATAAGGCTAATGAATATCTGCATACCGACTTATTTCGTCCGCCTCACGGACATATGCGTTGGATGCAATATCATGTGCTAAGAAGTAAATACCGTATTATCATGTGGGATTTGGTGACACGTGATTATAGTAAGCGGCTCACAGGTCCGCAAGTGCTCGCCAAAGTAAAGAAGTACGTACGAAACGGCTCTATAATTACGTTTCACGATTCATTAAAGTCCGAGCCCCGTATGAAATACGCGTTGCCACGTGCCATTGAGTGGCTTTTGGCTCAAGGATATACCTTTAAAGTATTCGACTAAAAACAAAAGAGGCTATGCCGTGATTTGATTCCGACATAGCCTCTTGTTTTTATTATTGGCTAACCTAATTATTATTTAGGCTGTTTTCCGATGTAAGCCAAGATACCACCGTCAACGTACAGTACGTGTCCGTTTACGAAGTTAGATGCGTCTGAAGCCAAGAATACAGCAGGGCCCATCAAGTCTTCAGGAGTTCCCCAGCGAGCAGCCGGAGTTTTAGCTACGATAAATGCATCGAACGGATGACGAGAACCGTCTGCCTGACGTTCGCGAAGCGGTGCAGTCTGCGGAGTAGCGATGTAACCCGGGCCGATACCGTTACACTGGATGTTGAATTCACCGTATTCAGAGCAGATGTTGCGAGTAAGCATCTTCAAACCACCCTTAGCAGCAGCGTATGCAGATACTGTTTCACGACCCAATTCACTCATCATAGAGCAGATGTTGATAATCTTACCGTGACCCTTCTTGATCATTCCAGGGATAACTGCCTTAGAAACGATGAACGGAGCGTTCAAGTCAACGTCGATAACCTGACGCCATTCAGCAGCTGTCATTTCACACATAGGGATACGTTTGATGATACCAGCGTTGTTAACCAAGATATCGATAACGCCAACTTCTTTTTCAACTTGTGCTACAAGAGCAGCAACAGCTTCTTCGTTTGTAACGTCGCATACGTAACCGTGAGCTTCGATACCTAATTCTTTATAAGCAGCTATACCTTTGTCTACCAATTCCTGTTTGATATCGTTGAAAACGATTGTTGCGCCTGCTTTTGCGAAAGAAGTAGCAATAGCGAAACCGATACCGTAAGATGCACCTGTAATCAATGCGATCTTACCTTCAAGTGAAAAGTTAACCATAAATCTTTTGTTGTTTATATTGTTAGTAACTAAAATGTTTCTTTAAAATAAGACGTTGCGTTAGCGCACACATCCTTTAATTCTACAAATATACGATTTTCTTTCTTTATTGAGCCAATAATTCGCAAATCTTATCTTGGAAATTACGGGCATCTTTGCCATTTAATATGTTTTGGTTAATGATAACGAACGCTATCATGTCGCCAGCACTATTTTTTACATATCCAGCCAATGAACTGACGCCTGTTACTGTGCCTGTCTTGGCGTGTACGTTATTGAACGCCTTTCCTTTTTTCATGCGATACTGTAAGGTGCCGTCTTTTCCGGCTATCGGTAGCGCATCGTAGAAGGGTTTGTATATCTCTGTATGGTGATAGGCGTATTTCAAGTAGGCCATCATCAGACTTGGCGAAATATAATTATACATTGATACTCCGCTGCCGTCTACTATCTTATAGTGATGAGGCGCTCTCTCCAATTGCCATTTCATGAAATGATAGATGGCTTTTTGAGCGTCTTGAAATCCTATGCCTTTCTTTTTTGCCTTTTCTGCTCCTAAGGCGTAAAACATGGCTTCAGCGTTCAGATTGTCGCTTTTCTTTAGCGCACGGTGTAATACCGAATCTAAGTTGTGCGATATTTCTGTCAGCGCTATAGCTTCTGCTTCTTCCGGACATACTCCGAACCGTTTGGAATTTATCTGGATGCCTTGTTTTTGTAGTTTGTAGCAGAATGTTTGCAGAAAGAAATCTTTGGATGAGTATACATTCAAGGTTTCGGTACAAGCTTTTGTGGCATTGCCGCTTATGCGGAAGGTATTCCCGTTGCTAATCCAGTCGCGCGTAATTTTAAGTCGTCCTGCCGATGGCGAATGACTTACGGCCTTGTTGTCTATGATATAATAATCCGATTCCGGAATGATCTTGACTTTAGGCGCATAGCCATTCTGTCCGGGAGTAACCGTTATGTTTACGCATCCTCTGTTAAGCATCAGGGGCGACAGATAGGGTTGGAAAGCTTCGGGCGTGTCGTCCCAAGCCCAGCCAGTACCCCAGTGCACCGAGTCGGTCATTGATACGTCGGCTGTTACGCTACCGTCTATCGCACGTATTCCGGCATTGTAGACGGCAGCGGCCAGCTTTTCCATATCTTCTTCCATGAATTCAGGGTCGAATCCTCCGTTTACGTATAAATCGCCTTTTAGAACGCCTTCGGGAGTTATTGTTCCCGTATACGATAGTTGTGTACGGAATCGGTACTCTGTGCCCAGATCATGAAGGGCGGTTACCGATGTAATGATTTTCTCTATCGATGCCGGTCGATACAATTTCGTATCTTGGTAGGCGTATATCTGTTTCTTCTGGGTAAGATTATAAACCGAAATGCCGACTTCCGAATTCTCAAGGAAATCAGTATGGTTAATAAGGTGTTCCAAGTGCTCTGCAAGCGGTTGTGCTTTAATTATTATAGCCAAAAACAGGCAGAGTGATAATAAACAGGTTCGTTTCATCGCATCGATTTTTTCGTTATGGCGAAATTATACACTTTCTTGTAAACGGTGACGTGAAAATCGTATCGAAAATGTATAAAATAATACAGAGACCCTTTATTTATAGCTCGTGGAATATTTCACTTACTGTAGGATGCGGGAAAATGTATTTTTTGAAGTCTTCCACTTTCTTACGGTCGGCTATCATCATGCCTCCTATTATAATAAGCTCTGATGCCGGATTTCCTATCATGTGAACTCCTAAAATAACGCCTTCTGGGTCGGTAAGTACCTTTATGGTTCCGATGTATCCTTCGTTTTCGGCTACGAAACGGCCTGAGTAAGAAAGCGGCAGTTGCATAACTTTATATGGAATATTCTCAGCTTGCAGTCTCTCTTCAGTCATACCTACAGACGCAACTTCCGGATTGGTATAGACAACACCAGGAACAGCATTGTAGCACATTGCTTCGTTTGGGCCTGCTATATGGGCAACGGCTATTTCTGCTTCTTTTACTGCTGTGTGTGCCAACATTGACGTTCCGTTTAAGTCGCCGCATACATACACTCCCGGTACAGATGATTGCATATACTGATCTACCGTAATACGGCGCTTTTCGCCTGTTGCCAGATTCAAGTTCTCAAGTCCGAATCCTTCGGTTGTAGGTCGGCGTCCGGCACATACCATTACTTGTTCTGTAAGAATAGAAGTCTGTTCTTCTTCATTATGGTATAGTACATGGAATCCATCTTCTGTTTGGGTTACAGAATCTACTTGTCTGCCCAATAAGAACTGAATGCCTTTCTTTTCGTATTCCTTTCGGAGTAATGATGAGATTTCACGGTCTATTCCAGGCAGTATTTCATCAGCCATCTCTATGACGGTGACTTTTGTTCCCATGCTGGTGAAGAACGATGCGAACTCCATACCTATTACACCACCGCCAATAATAGCGATGCTTTGTGGTAGTTCTTTGCAGTCGAGAGCTTCCTTGTGTGTCCAGTAGTTTGTTTCTGCCAAACCTTTGATAGGCGGTATGGCTGTCTGGCTTCCGGTGCATAAAATCAGATGGCCTACATGATATTCTGTGTCGTTGCAACGCACGTTTCCCTTATCTATAATATATGCGCTTCCGCTGCATATCTGTACATTGTGGGCTGTGAGGCGGGCCTTTATTCCAAGTACCAGCTTACGGATTATTTTCGACTTGCGCGACATTATCTTTTTCATATCGGCAGATGCGCCTGCACATTCTACGCCATATTTTGCCGCAGAGCAAGCCATATCTTTCACTTTGGCAGAGTAGAGCAATGTCTTGGTGGGGATACATCCTTCGTTAAGGCATACTCCTCCTAAATTGTCTTTTTCGAATAAGATTACGCTGAGGCCGGCTTTTGCGGCAGCTTCGGCAGCGGTATATCCGGCGGGACCTCCTCCGATTATACCTACTTGGAAATTGTTCATGTCACTCATAAGTATTGAATTAATAGGGTTTATATAAGATTAAAGTTGTTGAATCGATGGATTCTTACGGCACAGACACCGTATAAAGTCGTCAGTATTTTTAGGAGATACTTGTGCGGTTTGTATTTTTCCGGCAGTTTCGTATGTCAATTCCAGACGTGAAAACGACAGAGCTGGCTGGAAGAGTGCGGCAGAACGAACTTTTCTAACTGATTTTATATCTCCCACCGCTATTTTGACATTCGGAACGAAGCGTCCGCTTTCTATCAGGAGGACATCATCGGCGGTAAGCACGTATTGTGTATGGATAAGCATTTCTATCAGTAGTACTACGGCAGCCATAGCCACTAAAGCGGCTATAACAAAGTGTTGCCAGAATAAATAGAAAAGCAAAGCCGACGTAAGCGCAATTACACACCAATACCATCGTCCTACTTTTGTCTGAAAAGTTCTGTTCATATCACGTTCTTAAATTAAATAGCGTGAAGATAAGAAATTATCCGGTGAAAACGGATTGCCAATATTCTTTTTTTGTAGTTTTGCAGCATATATAGAATCATTATGGTAAGAAAATTCGATTTTCTCGTTATCGGTTCAGGAATAGCCGGAATGAGCTTTGCGCTTAAAGTTGCGCAAAAGGGATCGGTGGCACTGATATGTAAAGCCGGTCTGGAAGAGGCAAATACCTTTTATGCACAGGGGGGAATAGCCTCGGTGACTAATCTCAAAGTAGATAATTTCGAAAAACACATTCATGATACAATGGTGGCGGGTGACTGGATAAGTGATCCGGCAGCTGTTGAAAAGGTAGTGCGCAATGCTCCGGCGCAAATAGACGAACTGATAAAGTGGGGAGTCAATTTTGATAAGAAAGAAGACGGAGAGTTTGATTTGCACAAAGAAGGAGGACATTCAGAATTCCGTATCTTGCATCATAAGGATAATACCGGTGCTGAGATACAGACTAGTCTGATAGAAGAAATAAAGCGTCATCCTAACATTACTGTATTCAGCAACTTCTATGCGGTAGAAATTATCACTCAGCATCATTTGGGTATTATTGTTACCCGTCATACTCCGGGCATCAAGTGCTTTGGAGCGTATGTGCTTAACGAGGCTACTGGCGAGGTAGATACTTTCTTGTCGAGAGTTACTGTTATGGCTACCGGCGGCTGCGAGGCTGTTTATCGTCATACCACAAATCCGCTTGTCGCTACAGGCGACGGTATCGCAATGGTATATCGTGCGAAAGGTGTAGTAAAGGATATGGAGTTCATTCAGTTCCATCCTACAGCACTCTTCCATCCGGGCGATCGTCCGAGCTTCCTTATCACTGAGGCTATGCGTGGCTACGGAGGCGTATTGCGTAACTTGGCAGGCGAGGAGTTCATGCAGAAGTACGACCCGCGTTTGTCGCTCGCTCCACGCGATATTGTAGCACGTGCCATCGATAGCGAAATGAAACATCGCGGCGAAGACCATGTATACCTTGATGTGACGCATAAAGATCCGGAAGAAACCAAGAAGCACTTCCCGAATATCTATAAGAAATGTCTAAGCTTGGGCATCGATATCACAAAAGACTATATACCTGTAGCTCCGGCAGCGCATTATTTGTGTGGCGGTATCAAGGTAGACCTTGACGGACAGTCTAGCATCAAGCGTCTGTATGCTTTGGGCGAATGTTCGTGCACAGGCTTGCATGGCGGCAACCGTTTGGCATCAAACTCACTGATTGAAGCGATAGTTTATGCCGATGCTGCGGCAAAGCATGCGTTGAGCGTAATAGACCGTTACGACTTTAATGAAGATGTTCCAGAATGGGATGCTGAGGGCACGATGAACAACGAAGAGCGTATCTTGATTACCCAGAGCATGAAGGAAGTAAACCAGATAATGGAAGCTTACGTAGGTATTGTACGAAGCAATGTACGTCTGGTTCGTGCTTGGAACCGTCTGGATATATTGTACGAAGAGACAGAACGTCTGTTTAAGCGTGTAAAAGCTTCTCGTGAAATATGCGAGCTCCGTAACATGATAAACGTGGGCTACCTTATTACTCGTCAAGCTATGGAACGCAAGGAAAGCCGTGGATTGCATTACACCATCGACTATCCGCACGCAGCACAAGAAGAAAAGAAATAAGCACTTATTATATAATAAGTAGGTATTAAGAACCCCATCATTGGTGAAATAAACATCATCAATGATGGGGTTCTTTTTTTATAATAATATCGTGCTAAATCATATATCCGTATGGCATAGGCAAATTGATTTCCCAGTCACCGTTTTCTTTTGCTTGTAGGTATGCCTGATGAATTTCGATGATATCATCGTCTTCACAATCTTCAGGGGCCATTGACGAATAAAAGTCTTCGAACTCTTCTATGTGATTAGAGAGCAAGGCTGCGATGAGGAAATTTGTCATTACCGAGAATATTTCGCCATCGCTGATAACATCTGCCGATAAATCGCTGCTCATAAGTACGCTCAGTACATTATATGCTTCCTCAAATCTGCCGGTACGCATAAAGGCGAGGCTTAAGTAGAACGCTTCGTACATGGACAGGCGTTCTACTGTCTCAAATTTCTGAATGATAGCATTGTAGTCTGAGTTTATGATACATTCTTCCAACTTTGTTCTCGACCAAGTATACGTGTAGGGTGTATTTATTATTTCTAATTGGTCGTATAGTTCTGGGTCGCCATTACTCCACATGCCATCAGGACTAGAGTAGATATCTCCACGTATTCCGAAGCAATCGCTGAAGTCGTCATACAGTTCATAACAATCTTCATATTTCTCCAAAATGGAATCTAATAAAGGTGTATTAGTGATGTAAATGGTGCAAGGCACTTCAAAATCAGCGTATGCTTCGTGCGATTCCGCATTCCAACTATTGGCGAGTTTAGTTATAAGCTTCTCGTCCGGAGCATCCTTATCCAGCTCTACATTTATCATTGATTCATAAATAAGACACATGGATGATTTTAGCAAATCGGGCATTAATCCGTTTTCATTCATTTGCTTAGCCCCTATTGAAGGCAGTATTAACCTTAGTTCTTTATTGAATTCCAAAGTCTCTTCTTTTTTGACGATATCCAGCATATCATTTGAGAAAGATAGTTCTCTGATATGTTCCGTATTTGGGCATTCATGACCATCTATCATTGCTAATTGTAGCAATATAGCCGACTGTAGACTTACGAATGCGGCAAAACCTGGTGTTGTCATCGACATATTTCTGGCAGCTATAAGGTACGTGGTAATCGGTGCTCCTCCACATGCTTCGGCTACATAGTCGTATAGTTTGTAGATGCGCTCTTCTCTTGAAAGTTCAGAAATTCTGATGAGTTTACCGATGAGGTCGTAGTAATAAAAATACGCATTGTCGTCTTTGAATTTAGCGCTTACCACCTTGCAGCGTTCTACTACTTCCCATCCTTTTTGTTGTAGCCAATTTTCGTCGATAATGCCTTCGGCAGTATTTTCATACAGATAGTACGCTATATACATATCGTACAATAGGTTGCGCATGGCATCAATCGGTCTTAGTCTGCTTTCCACCTTGTTCGTCTGCAATTTGTCGAGCATATCTAATGCAGCGTCGACGGCCTTCTTCATAAAGTTGGATGATATGGCGTCTTCTGCTGCGGCATAGTGTTTTGCCGCTTCCATAGCCAATATGCTGTATAGTGTAGAATCGTCCTTTTCGGGAAACTTTATCATTCCGAGTCTCTCTTTCTGCATAAACGTCTCCTTCAGAAAGTCAAACCTTAAATCCGGTTGTAGTGTGAATAGTTTTCTATAGACAAAAAACAGATACGCTTTAGTCCACAGAGGCTCATCTTTCATGAGTTCTTCAGAATGTAACAGTCCATATTGAATGGTGTCGAAAAACTCTTTGTACAGATGTTGTTCGCTAAGCATATCGGCTTCGCAAGCTAACAGGTCTCCCATCAAACTATAAGTCGCACTGTCGGAACGTTCTTGTAGCCAATAGTTTCTTAGCCAGTGTTTTAGTTGGTGTAAGCAAAAACCATATAGCTCCTGATTGTCATTAAAATGGATTCTCTTTATGCATATTATGAGATTGAATATGAACTTATACGAAATGGTTATTCCTGATTCTGTTAAATGGTGAATGAAGTTTTTAAACACATCGGGCATTGTTGTAGCCATCCATACAAAATCGTTGGCGTAGTTTTCGCTTACATTGCTGGTGTTGATATCATCATTCCCCATCAGCTTGGCGAATGCTGCAATGTCATTGCTTAGCATATATACTCTCAATGCCATTTCGCTGGCCTGTCGTACTGTAGGGTACTTTTGTATGTAGTGAGCAGAGTTCTTGATTACAATCATCTTGTTGTCATGAGAAATCCGTTCAGACATAAGTCTCCATATATCCCAGTCGGCCAGACTCCAAAGTCCGTTTTCTTGTTCGCACACTATCTGTGGGCCTAGGATGCTACATGCTATAGAAAAGTCTATCTGTTGGCATTCTACAATCTCGCAACACTCGGAAGCAGAAAGTCCGTTGTCGTTTAGTGTCAGCGCAAATATTATTTTGTCTACAATATCCTTGCCTATGGATTCTCGTACCTTTAGCACCCATTTTTGTCGCATTTCGTTCACGTCGTCTGGGAATTGCTCAATCATTTGCAGCTGATGGTTCACGATGTTTTGTTCATTGTCGCTATCAGTGTTATGACGTATTACAATGAAATCCATTTTATTCATGCGGTCGAGTAGGGTAATGGCAAGGTTAAGCCATTCGGCATGACTGCTGCGCGGATGTTCTAATAACGTTTTCCTTACCTGAGGTCGTAGATGCTCTATGATTGTGGCTATAGTTTCTTTTCTGTATGGCTCAACAATGTACATGAGAGGCCGCAGAAATTGTATTTCTTGTGTGTATATACATAGATTACATGCCTTAACTGGCATGTTAGGGCTGAGGTACTTGTTCAGAAATTGCGTTCCGCAGATAAAAGCGTATATTTGTTTTCCTCTTTCATTCAAAGTATTGATAAATGCCTCTAATTTATTATGGATTTCATTTTTATTGTTCTTCCAGTCTGCGAAACATACTCCCTCGTGCATATACTCTCTGTCAAGCCATAAAGTCCAGAAGTATAGCACTTGCTCAAAATCTTTATATTCGTTTGATGCATCCGGCGAATAAAACAGACATACATTACTTTCATCTTTACGGTATTCATCATATAATTTGCAGTGTAATGAATGCGCTCCCATGCCAGATTCTTTTTCAGCGATAATGCATTCGCGGCGGTCCTCCAGTTTTTGTCGGCTTTCATCCAGTTCTTTCTGCCGCCCTTTAAAATCCTTGTTTTTTTGCTGTACATATCTTTCTTGTGCCGAAAGGAATTCACTCAGCTCATCTTCAGTCTCTCTTGTCTGGTATTCTGTTTTTATTAGCTCAAGAACTGCATTGTAGGTCATCTCCACCCATTGTGAAATAGTTGATGTGTTTACATTAGACAAATCAATTTCATAGTCTAAAGAATTGATGCCGCTGTTCGTCGTGATGAAATCTCGCACCTTGCCGACGAGCGCTTTATTTTCGCCATCATCAATAAAATCGTTCATTGCCTCTTTCGGCAGATTCTTATACGACGATTCCTTTCTAATAAAAATGAGTCCCTTTGTTTCGTTGCCTTTAGCGAACAGTCCGTGAATGAACTCGTGTGCCGTGACGCTAAGCCGTTCGCTCTCTATCGGAAACACATTATTCTCTGTCTTGTTGTTACCGATAATGCCACGAGGCGGAATCCATCCATATCGATGTCCCAGCAATCCGATGAAATACGGAGAGCAGCGTTTTATCTCGTCAAGGCAAACAGCGCAAATCTGTCGTTCTCGCTCTTCTTCGCTAGCCTTCTTGTCGGTTTTTACGGAGTGGCGTAAATCAATAAATTCGATAGACAACATATATTTCTCCAGAAATTTATTGATTTTGGGTTCCACTATCGAGCGGAGAGCATCGCGTTCTACATCCATATCCTTAAATGTAGAACTGATAAAAATGCAAATGTGTTTCCAGTGTTTCATAAGATTAATTATTAGTGCGCTGTGTTTAGCGAATCTAAAGGTACAAAGGTTTATGGTACGGCAGTGTATTTTTGAAAGAAAATGTTCTATTCAAATTCCTCTTGCGGGAGGAATTAGCTCATGCTGACTGTCGTAAAGTTCTCATCGCGCTCCGATGATTCCCGTTGGGTGAAGAATGATATGGAATTGGTATTAGAGTTGAAACAACAGGAAAAAATATAGCTCATTGAATAAAAGTGTCTTAGTACAGATTTACTTTACACCGTTTTAACAC
>ULXH01065651.1_pt1 | contig 16624 bp, 17 predicted proteins | sample 1961101 | NCBI WGS metagenome assembly ULXH01 (sample SAMEA4835833, study PRJEB28245) | human gut metagenome | biome: gut microbiome; material: fecal sample | place: Denmark | collected 2008 | reverse complement strand
GTAACTTTCTTTTTACAAAAAAAGAAAGTTACTCGTGCCGGGGCACGAAACGCCCCATCCCGCGCCCGCAGGCGCAACACCTGCTCGCCGCCGGGGCAGCGCCCCCCGCGCAAGCGCAAAAAAAGAGACGGCCTTCGCCGTCTCTTTTTGTATCTCATCAGTTGTCCGTGCGGTTCCGCCACTCCAGCTCCTGCTCCAGCTCGAATTTCAGCTTCTTGTTCTCCTCCACCAGCGTGTCGTAGTGGGTGCCCTGCACGTAGTACTTCACGAACGCAAACGTGGCCTCGTCGAACTCCTCCTCCGTGTACTCCGGCAGCAGGGAGCCGTTCTTCCGGCGCAGACCGGTGACCTCGATCACCACCAGCCGGCGGTGCTCCTCGGACAGCTGAAACAGCTTCAGCTGCTCGGGAATTTCCAGCTCCAGGTCACAGCGCTCGTTGACGATCTCCAGCAGACGGCGCTGCTCCGGCTTGGCGGACACGATGACGCCGTGCTCGGCAAACAGCCGCTTCAGATAGCTGGCGGAGACCTCCTCCCGGGTAATGGTGCCCTTGCCGATGCCGGTGAGCATGGTGTTGGACAGGTTCAGGCTCACATAGACCTCACTGCCGGTCTTCGGGTATTTCATGGACGTACCTCCTGATGTTCCGTTTTATTCGCCTCGCGGGCGTGGCTTCGTTCTGCGTATACCGTACCACATTCTATAAGAAATTGCAACTATTATATGATAAAAACACGGTATTTTTCTCAAAAATACATGGTTTTCATCATCCCAAACGTACCAAACATTTTATACGCGCCTCCTGCCGTCCCGGCAAACTTTCCCTATTCAAACGCCCCGCGATGTGATACAATGTTGCCATAGCACAGTGCGGGCAGGCACACCTGCCCGACACGATAAGGACAAGGGGGCTCTGCCATGAACATCCAGCGCGCCTATGTGGAGATCACCAACCTCTGCAACCTCCACTGCGACTTCTGCGCCGGCCACCACCGGCCGCTGATGGCCATGCGTACCGACGACTTTGCGGTGGCGGCCAAAAAGCTGCGTGCCGTCACGCAGTATATCTACCTCCACGTTATGGGCGAACCGCTGCTCCACCCGGAGCTGGGGAAAATTTTGGATACCTGCGCCCAGCTGGATTTCCGTGTCTGCATCACCACCAACGGCACGCTCCTGCCCAAAAAGTTGGATATCCTGCTTGCCTGCCCCGCCCTGCATAAGGTAGCCGTCTCTCTCCATTCCTTCGAGGGCAACCACCTGAACATGCCCCTGGAGGACTACGTCACCGGCTGTCTCCGCAGCTGCCAGAAGCTGGCCGCCGCCGGGGTCAACTGCACCCTGCGCCTGTGGAACAGCGGCATGCCCCAGGCCCTGAACCCGGAGATCGAGCGCATCCTGGGCGAGCTCACCGGGCAGAATACCGCCCATCTCCCCGAGGATATGCTCCACAACCGCCGCTTGGCCCCCCGCATCTACATACAGAAGGACGAGCACTTCTACTGGCCCGGCGACGAGAACAACGACTGCCCCGACGACACCCAGTACTGCTACGGCCTGCGCCGCCAGCTGGGCGTGCTGTGCGACGGCACCGTGATCCCCTGCTGTCTGGACAGCGAGGGCCGGCTGGCCCTGGGCAACATTTTCCACCAGAGCCTGGACTACATTCTCAACACGCCCCGGGCCCAGCGCATCCGCCGCGGCTTCGACTGCCGTAAGCCCGCCGAGGCCCTCTGCCGCCGCTGCCACTACGCCTCCCGCTTTAATATACCTTTACCACAGAGCAACAAAAAGTAACGATCAGACAACAGCATTTGAAAATAAATGGCAAACAAGAGTAACAAAAACAGCAACCAAAGCTCCCATAAAATACCATTCCCGCTGGCCTCTCTGCCGGCAGTCCTGCTGCCCTGGTACGACCGGGAAAAGCGTTCTCTCCCTTGGCGAGATATCGTCACGCCTTATCGCACCTGGGTGTCGGAGATCATGCTCCAGCAGACGCGGGTACAGGCGGTGCTTCCCTATTTTGAACGGTTTATGTCCGCCGCGCCGGACGTGCCCGCCCTGGCGGAATTAGCGGAGGACCGCTTGCTCTCCCTGTGGCAGGGCCTGGGCTATTACAGCCGCGCCCGCAGCCTGCAGCGCTCCGCCCGTGTCATGGTGGACCAATACGGCGGCTGTCTCCCTGACACGTACAGCGACCTGATACAGCTCCCCGGAATCGGCGACTATACGGCGGGCGCGATACTCTCCATCGCCTTTAATAAAGCCGTTCCTGCCGTTGACGGCAACGTACTGCGTATCGCGGCGCGGCTGACCTCCTGCGGCGATAACGTCCTTGACCCGCGGACACGCCAGCACGTCCGCGATGCGCTGGCGGCCGTCATGCCCACCGACCGCCCCGGCGATTTTAACCAGGCCATGATGGACCTGGGTGCCGCAGTCTGCTTGCCAAAAAATCCCAACTGCGAAAGCTGTCCCGCCGCAAGCCTTTGTGCCGCAAAGGCTGCGGGGCTCCAGTCCCGGCTGCCGGTGCGGGAAAAAAATACCGCCAAGCCGGAAAAGGACCTGACGGTCTTTCTGCTGACCACCCCCGATGGCCGCACAGCCCTGCGCCGCCGCCCGGAAACGGGCCTGCTCTCTGGCCTGTGGGAGTTTCCCAACACCGCGGGTGAATTGACGGAAACCCTTGCGGCACAACAGCTTCTGGACTGGGGACTCACGCCGCTTTCCTGGGAAAAGCGCTTTTCGGACAGGCATATCTTTACCCATCTCCGCTGGAATATGACGGTATTTCGCTTAATTGTCGCTGGCGACGGCCCTCCGGACTGGGTCTGGGCGCCTGTTGACCGGGACCTTTACCCCATGCCCACCGCCTTCAAAAAGTTGGAAAACAAATAAAATCGTATGCAAATAAAGGAGAAACAGGGATGGCACAGTTGTATTTTAAGTTTGGCGCCATGGGCTCCAGCAAGACGGCCAACGCGCTGATGGCGCGGTTCAACTATGAGGAGCGCGGCCAGGAGACGCTGCTGGTAAAGCCCCGTCTGGACACCCGCGACGGCGACCATATGGTCTATTCCCGCATCGGCCTGAAACACCCCTGCATCTACTTCGATGAGATGCGCGAAATGTCGGAAACCGAACTGCAGACCTATGCCTGCATTATCATCGACGAGGCCCAGTTTCTGACAAAAGATGAGGTCTATTATCTCGTCCACCTCGTCGATGACTGCAGCATCCCCGTCATCTGCTACGGTCTCCGCGCCGACTTCAAGGGCGACTTGTTCCCGGGCAGCTACCATCTGCTGGTGCTGGCGGACAAGCTGGAGGAGGTCAAAACCATCTGTTGGTGCGGCAAAAAAGCGGCCTTTAACGCCCGTTTCGACGAAAACGGCCATGTGGTAAAGGAGGGCGCACAGGTGGTGCTGGGCGCCAACGACAAGTATATCGGTCTGTGTCGCCGCCACTGGATGGCCGGCGACCTGGGCCCGGATTTTGACATCCACAAGGTATGATCTGCACCTTATGTCCCCGTAACTGCGGGGCAGAGCGCACTGCGGAGCACGGCAGCGGATTCTGCGGTATGCCCGCCGGATTGCGGGTGGCACGGGCCATGCTGCACCAGTGGGAGGAGCCGCCCATCTCCGGCACGAATGGCGCAGGAACGGTGTTTTTCTCCGGCTGTACCCTGCGGTGCTGCTTCTGCCAGAATGGCAGCATTTCCGCCGGTGGTCAGGGAAAGGATATCTCCACGGCGCGGCTGCGGGAGATATTCGACGAGCTGATCGCCCGGGGCGCACACAACATCGAGCTGGTGACGCCCACTCATTTCCTGCCGTGGATACTGCCGGCCCTGGAGCCAAAGCTTCCGGTACCGGTGGTGTACAACTGCGGTGGGTATGAAAAGGTCGATACGCTGCGGCAGCTGGAAGGAAAGGTAGGCATATATCTACCGGACCTGAAATATGCCGACGGCGCGCTGGCTAAGGCACTCTCCGGGGCGGAGGACTACTTTCCCACGGCCTGCGAATCCATACAAGAGATGTTTCGCCAGGTGGGACCGCCGGTGTACGACGAGAACGGGCTGATGAAACAGGGTGTGATCCTGCGGCATCTGGTACTGCCGGGGTATCTGAACAACACCCGGCAAGTGCTGGACTGGATCGCGGAGACCTTCGCGCCCGGTGACGTGGTGGTATCGCTGATGAGCCAGTATACGCCGCCGACTGGCATGACGGGCCGGCTGGCGCGGCGGGTGACGGCGGCGGAGTACCGGGCGGCAGTGACCTATATGCGGAACTGCGGCATTGAGGACGGCTTCGTGCAGGAACGGACCTCCGCCGAGGAGGCCTACACGCCGGCCTTTGACGGAACAGGCGTATAACAGCAAAAAAAGAAAGCCCTTCGGGCTTTCTTTTTTTGCTGTTATCGGGCCTGGGCGCGGTCATAGGAGACCACCACGCGGCGGTTTGGCTCAGTGCCCACGGAGTAAGTGGTGACACCGGGGACATCCTGCAGGGCGGCGTGGATCACATGGCGCTCGTAGGCATTCATGGGCTCCAGGGTCACACTGCGGCGGTACTTCTGTACCTTGGTCGCCACCTTGCGGGCCAGGCTCTCCAGACTCTGCTCACGGCGGGCACGGTAGTTCTCGGCATCCATCTGGACGCGGACACGCTTGCTGTCGCTGCCGGTGTTGATGGCATAATTGGTCAGCTGCTGGATGGCATCCAGCGTCTCGCCGCGATGGCCGATCAGCTGACCCAGACGCTCGCCCACCAGAATGACCTTGTAGCGGCCCTTCTCCACCTCGTAGACCTTGACCTCGGCGGCACTGTCCATATGCTGGAGCAGACCGGAGACGAAGGCGATGATACGCTTGGCGTTATCGTCATCACACTCGGGCAGGTCGATGGCCGGGGCCACAGGGGCAGGACGCTCCTTCTTCTCGGGACGGGGACGGTCGCTGCGGTCGGGACGGCTCTGTCGGTCCTGACGGGGCTTGTCAGTCTTTGGCGCCGCCGGCTTAGCGAGGGCGGCGGGCTTGGGCTCCGCCTTGGGGGCTGCAGGGGTCTCGGGGATGATCTTCACCTCGGCGGGGGCGGCAACGTCTGCCTCCTCTGGACCATAGGTGATACGGATACGGGCGGGGGTGGCGCCGATGCCCAGGAAACCGGTCTTGGCACGCTCCAGAATGGAGACAGACACGTCATCGCGGTCCATACCCAGCTGCTCAAGGCCTTTACGCAGCGCCTCGTCCTCAGTCTTGCCCGTTACGTCGATATAACTCATAGACAAAACTCCTTATTCGTCGTAGTGTTCCTCGCGGTAGGCGCGGCCCCGTGCGTAGGGACGGTTGCCCACCTTACCGGCTTCCGTGGTGCTCTCGCCGGTCTTTTTCTTTTTGGGTTGGGGCTGGGGCTTCTTGCCTCCCTTGGACTGGGCCTGCTTCTCCAGCTGACGGTTGTAATTCTCACGGGCAGCCTGCATTTTAGCGTAGCGGGCCTCGCGCTTCTGGCGCTCCTTGTCGGTCTCCTCGCGGTCCAGCACCTTAGAGAAGTGCTTGTTCAGCACCTGCTCCTGGATGCAGGAGAACGCGGCGTTGGCAATCCAGTAGACGCACAGGGCGGCGGGGAGGATGTAGCCCATCCACACCGTCATCAGGGGCATCATGTAGAGCATCGCCTTGGAGGAGCCGTTCATGTTGCTGTTGCCATTGGTCTTCATGGAGATGCGGGTCATCAGGAACTGCAGCGCGGCGGAGATCAGCGGCATGAGCATGATACCGATGACGGGCCAGCCGCCGGAGGGGAACTGGCTGAACAGATCCTTGGGCACGGCGGACAGATCCATGCTGAGGAAATTGTAGTTCAGGTCGATAAGACCATCGAATTTGCCCTCGAAGCTGGACCAGTTATCGTGGATGAACTTGGCCAGATAGATCTGGTCATAAGCAGAGGCCTGACCACTGGCGCCGGACACATATCCCAGGGACACCGCCAGCTCGGTGATCTTGGCGATGACCTCGTTGGACAGGGACATGAAGTAGCGCAGAGGTGTGCGGATGATGTAGTACAGGGCGATCAGGATGGGGAAGGGCAGGAAGGACCACAGGCACCCGGACATGGGGTTGACGCCCTCGCGGGCATAGAGGTCCGCGATCTCCTGCTGCTGCCTCTCCTTGTTGTTGGCGTATTTTTTCTGGATCTCCTGCACCTTGCTGTTCATGCGGCCCATGCGGAGCATACTCTTCTTGCTCTTGAGCTGGAAGGGAAGCAGCACCAGCTTGACGATCAGGGTGAAGAGGATCAGAGCGACGCCATAAGAGCCCGTCCAGGTATAGAACAGGCGGGTGAGCCACGCGAACGGCACACAGATGTAGTAGCCGAGTTGTGCGAACATAGGCTTTTATTCCTCCGTAGTTTTTTGAGGGGGTTGGTTCAGGGCACCGGATCATACCAGCCGCCCTTGTGATGGTGGAAGGGATGGCACCGCATAAGACGCTTGAACGCCAGCCAGCCGCCCTTGGCCGCACCGTATTTCTCGACCGCCTCAAGGGCGTACTGCGAACAGGTGGGGATATAGCGGCAGCGGGGCGGGAACAGGGGAGAGACGGCCCGGCGATAAAAGCGGATGGCGGAGAGAAGAAGTCTTTTCATACATCCTCCCTCAGCAATCCCAGCTCTGCAAGGCAGCGGAGGTATTGCTTTTCCAGCTTTTGATAGGGCAGCTCGGCGGCACGGACACGGCCCACCATGATAATATCCCAGCCGGGGAGCATATCGGCCCTGTGCAGGCGATAGAGCTCACGAAACCGGCGGCGGACACGGTTGCGGACCACGGCGTGGCCCAGCTTGGTGGAGACGGTGACGCCCAGGCGGCTCATTCCCTGTCTGTTCTTCAGGCAGTAGACCACCACGCCGCCGGAGACGGCAGACCGGCCCCTGCGGTAGATGCGGCGGAAGTCGCTGTTTTGCTTCACCGTTACTCTTGCGTCCATGTGTTCCCTCGCTATACTGGTTTTGCCTCGCCAGATACACCGATAGGGACGGGGATCTCGATCCTCCGTCCCTCAGGGCTTATCTGTATGTGCGATGCACCTTCCGTGACCTCAATGGGTCAGACGGGCACGACCCTTGGCACGACGACGGGCCAGAACCTTGCGGCCGTTGCGGGTGGCCATTCTCTTGCGGAAGCCGTGCTCCTTGGAGCGCTGACGCTTCTTGGGCTGATAGGTACGGAACATTGCATGACACCTCCATTTTTAAGATTATCCGGCGGGACAACAAGGCCCCGCGCTTACTCGACAGCGGTGAGATATTCACCGCCGCAGTAAACATTTCCACGCCTGTTGCACATCTGCGTGCAACCACGCGGAGTATATTATACAGATACAGGGGGGCACTGTCAACAAAAATTTACCCACAAGCGCCCGTTTTTGCGGGAAAAACAGGAAAAAAGCCGGCAGTTTATATTTAGAATAGGTGTAGACTTCCGGCGTGTTTTCTGCTATAATGTAGTGGGATATTTTGCGGCGGTATACCCCCCGCCATTTTACCGCGGAGGAAAACAGACAGCCTCCGCCGAAAGGGGAGCTTTTGCTTGAATTCCATGAAAGACCTGTGGGACAGCGTGCTCAAACGGCTGAGCCATGAGCTGTCCGAAACCACCATCAACACCTGGTTCGACGAGGTAACGGTGGTGACGATGGAGGACTCGGCCTTCGTGCTCCATTGCAGCAATACCTTTAAAAAAAGCACCATCGAGGCCCGGTTCCTGCCACACATCAAGACGGCGCTGCGGGACCTGTTCTCCACGGACCTGGAGGTAAAAATTCTGGACGATCAGCAGCTGGCGGCTTACCACGGTGTGGCGCCGGACAGGCCGGGAGATCTGTCAGAGTCGGAGGCCTTCACCTTTGAGACGTATGTGGTGGGACCCCAGAACAAGCTGGCCTTTGCCGCCGCCAAGGCGGTGACCGAGAAGCCCGGAGAGAACTACAATCCGCTGTTTATCTACGGCGACTCCGGTCTGGGCAAGACGCACCTGCTGTACGCCATCGCCAACGCCCTGCGGAAAAAGCGGCCGGAGGCACGGATCGTCTATGTGAAGGGCGACGACTTCACCAACGAACTGATCGCCTCTATCCGGGAGAACCGCAACGCGGAGTTCCGGGAAAAGTACCGGCAGACGGATATCCTGCTGATGGACGATATCCAATTCATCGCCGGCAAGATACAGACCCAGGAGGAGTTCTTTCACACCTTCAACACCCTGTATGAGTCCGGCCGGCAGATCGTGCTGACGTCAGACCGGCCGCCCAAGGAGATCACTCAGCTGGAGGACCGGCTGCGGACCCGGTTCGAGTGGGGCCTGATGGTGGATGTGGCGCCGCCGGACTTTGAAACACGGTTCGCCATCGTGCAGAATAAGGCTGCCATGCTGGGCGTGAAGCTGCCCAACGAGGTGACTGACTACATCGCGGAGAACATCACCTCCAACGTGCGGCAGATCGAGGGCACGCTGAATAAGATACTGGCCTATCGGGATCTGCTGGACGACCAGGTCAACGAAGAGACCGTCAGCCGGGCCATCCGTGATATGCTGAAGAAGAGCAACGACTTTGCCCCCACTCCTGCCATTATCGTGGGATACATATGCAGCTACTTCCATGTGGACGAGGAGACACTGCGGGGACAAAGCCGCAGCCGAGATGTGGTGGCCGCGCGGCAGATCGCCATGTATCTCATCCGCCGTATGACCTCCATGAGCCTGAACGACATCGGCAAGGAGTTCGGCGACAGGGACCACTCCACTATTTTGCACTCTCTGGACAAGGTGGAGAGCACGATGCGCTCCGACCCCGCTTTTGCTGAAAAGGTGAAGGAGATCACCACCAACATCAACAGCAAAAAGTGAGAAATCGCAGGTGCTGGCGAGACAAAGCGAAAGGGGAGGGTTTTCCCCATTTCCTGTGTAATCCACGTGGAAAATCTGTGTAACATCCGCATCACACATACAACTGTGGGAAACCCGGCGTGTTTTTCATAAAGGTATGTCTATAAAAAAGCCGATAACAGCGCGGGATAAACATGGATGTCCACATAAAATTTCCCTACTAATAAGACTACTGAAATAAAAGATTAGTTTATGATTTGATTTAGAAAAATAGAACCGCTTTTTTGCGTAGGGCTGATCTTTCAGACAGCGCAGGCGGCAATGACTTTCGGAAAGCGAGGAACGACGGATATGGTGAGATTTTCCTGTGAAAAGGCACTGGTACAACAGGCGGTGGCCGCGGTGTCCCGGGCGGTGGCAGCTAAAAGCTCCATCCCGGCGCTGGAGGGTATCCTGCTGGAGTGCGGCGAGGGACTGCGGCTGTCCGGCTATAATATGCAGACCGGCATACGCACCACGGTAGAGGCCGCAGTGTCCGAGGCAGGGCACATCGTGCTGAACGCCAGACTGTTCGGCGAGATGATCCGCCGCCTGCCGGATGATATGGTGACCTTTGAGGCAGACGACAAGTTCAACGTGAAGCTGAACTGCGGCGATGCCAGCTTCGAGCTTCCCGGCCTCAGCGCCGACGACTATCCGGAGCTGCCGGAGGTGGACGACCAGTTCTCCGTCACACTGGAGCAGCGGACGCTGAAGGGCATGATCAACCAGACCAGCTTTGCTGTTTCCGTCAATGAGGCCCGTCCCATCCACACCGGCGCCCTGTTTGAGATCAGCGACAAGGGACTGACCATGGTGGCGGTGGACGGCTTCCGTCTGGCGCTGCGCCGCGAGCCGCTGGAGCACATCGACGGCGGGGCCTTCAAGTTCGTGGCCCCCGGCGCCGCCCTGAATGAGGTGGAGAAAATATGCGCCGACACCGACGACATGGTGACGGTGACCCAGGGCAAGCGCCATCTGATGTTCGAGGCCGGGGCTACCCAGCTGATATGCCGCCGGTTGGAGGGTGAATTCCTGGACTACAAGAATGCCATACCTACCACCAACCCCATCTGCATCGAGGTGGACAACAAGACGATGATCGAAAGCCTGGACCGCGTCAGCGTGGTCATCAGCGAGAAGCTGAAAAGTCCGGTACGCTGCCTGTTCAGCCAGGACCGGGTGTATATGTCCGCCCGGACCGGAAACGGCGAAGCCCGGGATATCTGCCCCGTCCGCGGCGACGGACAGGAGCTGGAGATCGGCTTCAACAACCGCTATCTCATGGACGCCCTGCGCTATGCCCCGGCGGACACGGTGAAAATGCAGCTGAACACCGGTATTTCGCCCTGTATTATCACGCCCGTAGATGACAGTGACAACTTTCTTTATATGGTGCTGCCGGTGCGCCTGAAGGCGCAATAAAGGCACATCTCTTGTGCCCTGCCATCGTTACACCTCCTCGACATACACCCGGTACGCCGTCGTTGGTTTGCCATCGGCAGAACGCAGGAGCTGCACCTTTATCGAACTGTGTGTGCGCTTTTTATTGAAGAAAAAAACGGCATATTATATCTATGAACGAGGTTCATTATTATGGAGACTATCACCATCACAACGGAATATATCAAATTGCAGGATCTGCTGAAGTTTGCCGCGGCGGTAGAGACCGGCGGCGAGGCCAAACTCGTCATCCAGGAGGGTGACGTGACGGTCAATGGCGAGGTGTGCACCATGCGGGGCAAGAAGATACGACCCGGTGACGTGGTGGCCTTCAACGGGCAGACGCTGACGGTGGCGTATGAGAGTTGACGCCCTGCACCTGCAGGGCTGGCGGAACTACGGCACGCAGGCGCTGACGTTCGACCCCAGCTGCAACGTTATTTACGGAGAGAACGCCCAAGGAAAAACAAATCTGCTGGAGGCCATCGTATATCTTAGCTGTGGAAAAAGTCCCCGCGCCCACGGAGACAAGGAGCTGATCGGCTTTGATATGCAGGAGGCCGCGCTGTTGGGAAATATCTTTTCCCGACAGCGGGAATTTGTGACGGACATACGCCTCTTCCGCGGAAAGCGGCGGAAAATGACCGTTAACGGTGTGCCCGCCAAAAACAGCGCCTCCCTGTCCGACGTGCTGCATACGGTGTTTTTTGCGCCGGAGGATCTGTTTTTGATCCGGGCCGGTGCGGCGGAACGGCGGCGGTTCATGGATCTGTCGCTGTGCCAGCTGCGGCCGCGGTACGCCGAGGCGCTGAGCCAGTACAGTCGGCTGTATGAGCACAAGACCCGTATCCTGCGGGACAGCGAGGACAAGCCAGAGCTTTTGGACCTGCTGCCGGAATTCAACGAAGGCCTGTGCCGCAGCGGCGCAGTGCTGGTAGGCTATCGGGCGCGGTTCTGTGCGGCGCTGGCAGAATATGCCCGACAGGCACACTATGAGTGCAGCGGCGAGAGGGAGGAACTGACCCTGACGTACCAGACCGTCAGGACCGTCGCCGACCCGCTGGGCAGTCAGGCAGATATCTACGCGGCGCTGACGGCGCATATGGAGAGCCATCAGGCGGCGGAGCGTGCGTCGAAGCTGTGTCTCTCCGGCGCCCACAAGGACGATATCGAGGTACTGGTCAACGGGCGCAGCGCGCGGCAGTTCTGCTCGCAGGGGCAGGTACGGACGGCGGCACTGAGCCTGAAGCTGGCGGAGCGCGAGATACACAAAAACGCCATGGGGGAGTATCCGGTAATGCTGTTGGACGATGTGCTCAGCGAGTTGGATCCCCGGCGGCAGGAATACGTACTGAATCGCATCAGCGGCGGACAGGTGTTTATCACCTGCTGCGAAAACGACCGGCTGGACACGCTGCTCAGCGGCAGGGTGTTCCATGTGTGGGGCGGGGAGGTACTGTGATGGCGTATCTGCACATCGGTATGAACGTGATGGTGGAGGATAGGCGGGTCATCGGTATCTTTGACCTGGATAACACCTCTACCTCAAAAAAAACGAGAGAGTTTTTACAGGGAGCCGAGCAGGAGGGTGTGGTACAGAGTGCCTGCGAGGACATACCGCGGTCCTTCGTGGTGTGTGACCATCCCTATCACCGGCAGATCGTGTATCTGTCGCAGATCAATTCCCGGACGCTGGGCAAGCGGGTCCAAGGAAAAGGAGAGTAGTACATGGCAGAACTGGAAAAGACCGTGGTGGATACGGAATATAACGCATCAGAAATACAGGTACTGGAGGGGCTGGAGGCTGTGCGGAAGCGGCCGGGCATGTATATCGGCTCCACCAGCGCCAGCGGTCTGCACCACCTGGTATATGAGATCGTGGACAACGCCATCGACGAGGCGCTGGCCGGCTACTGCACGGACATTACCGTGACCATCAACGAGGGTGACACCATCACCGTCACCGATAACGGCCGTGGTATTCCCGTGGATATCCAGGCCCAGACGGGCCGGCCCGCCCTGGAGGTGGTGTTCACCGTGCTGCACGCCGGCGGCAAGTTCGGCGGCGGAGGCTATAAAGTCTCCGGCGGCCTGCACGGCGTGGGCGCGTCCGTGGTGAACGCTCTGAGCGAGTGGCTGACGGTGCAGGTACACAAGGACGGCAAAATCTATGAGATGAAATTCTCCCGGGGCAATATCACCCAGGAGATGAAGATCATCGGCGAGACGGACCATACCGGTACCACCGTGACCTTTAAGCCGGACCCGGAGATGTTCGACACGTTGGAGTATGACTACGAGACGCTGCACACCCGTATGCGGGAGCAGGCGTTCCTGAACGCCGGTCTGCGGATCACTATCAGCGACGCCCGGCCGGGCAGAGAGAAGTCCGAGGCCATGTGCTATGAGGGCGGCATCCGGGAGTTCGTTACCTACATCAACCGGAACAAGACCCCGCTCCACGAGGAGGTCATCTATCTCTCCGGCGCCAAGGGCGACAGCACGGCGGAGATCGCCATCCAGTATAACGACGGCTACAACGAGACGCTGGTGTCCTTCGCCAACGATATCCATACGCCGGAAGGCGGCATGCACGAGACGGGCTTCAAGGCGGCCCTGACCCGCGTACTGAATGCCTACGGCCTGAAATACGGCATGATCAAGGAGGGCGACAAGGTCTCCGGCGAGGACGTCCGGGAGGGCATCACGGCGGTGATCTCCGTGAAGTTGACGGAGGCTCAGTTCGAGGGACAGACCAAGGCCAAGCTGGGCAACGCCCATATCCGCACGCTGGTGGACAGTATCGTCAACGACCAGCTGGCGGTGTATCTGGAGGAGCATCCCATGGTGGCCCGCACCATTCTGGATAAGGCCATGACCGCCAACCGCGCCCGGGAGGCGGCTCGCAAGGCGCGGGAGTCCATCCGCCGCAAGACGGTGCTGGGCGGCGCGGCCATGCCGGATAAGCTCCGGGACTGCAACGAAAATAATCCCGAGCTGACAGAGCTGTACATCGTGGAGGGCGACTCCGCAGGCGGCTCCGCCACGGCGGGACGGGACAGCCGGTTCCAGGCGATCCTTCCCCTGTGGGGCAAGATGCTCAACGTAGAGAAGGCCCGGGTGGACAAGGTCTACGGCAACGACAAGCTCCAGCCCGTCATCATCGCGTTGGGCGCAGGTATCGGCGAGGAGTTCGACGAGAACAAGCTGCGCTATCACAAGATCATCATCATGGCCGATGCCGATGTGGACGGCGCCCATATCCGCACCCTGCTGCTGACCTTCTTCTTCCGGTATATGCGACCCCTCATCGAGGAGGGCTACGTCTATTCCGCCGTGCCGCCGCTTTACAAGCTGACCCGGGGCAAGACCTCCCGGGTGGCCTACTCCGACGAGGAGCGTGACCGGGTGTCCAACGAGATGCGGAACGGCGACCCCAACGTGAAAATCGGTATCAGCCGGTTTAAGGGTCTGGGCGAGATGGACGCCCATGAGCTGTGGGAGACGACTATGGATCCCAACACCCGGACGCTGCGGCGCATTACGCTGGACGACGCGGTGAAGGCCGACGCCACGTTCACCGTCCTCATGGGCGAGAAGGTGGAGCCGCGCAAGGAGTTCATCGAGCAGCGCGCTAAGTACGCCGTGAATTTGGATTATTAAGGAGGTCGTGTCAGTATGAGCAAAAAGCCCCAATACGACCCGGAAGAAATACGTTTTCCCAACCAGCATATCGTAGAGTCCCCCCTTGTGCCGGAGATGGAAAACTCCTATATCGAATACGCCATGTCCGTCATCGTGGGCCGTGCGCTGCCTGACGTGCGGGACGGCCTGAAGCCCGTGCACCGGCGTATCCTGTACGCCATGTACGAGGATAACCTGACCAGCGACAAGCCCTTCAAGAAATCCGCCACCTGCGTGGGCGATGTGCTGGGCCGCTATCACCCCCACGGCGACGCCTCCGTGTACGACGCGCTTGTGCGTCTGGCGCAGGATTTCTCCATGCGCTATATGCTGGTGGACGGCCACGGCAACTTCGGCTCCGTGGATGGCGACCCCCCTGCCGCCTACCGATACACCGAGGCGCGTCTGAGCAAGATCTCCAACGAGATGCTCCGCGACATCGAAAAGGACACGGTGGACTGGGACCCCAACTTCGATGAGAGCCGGAAGGAGCCCCGTGTGCTGCCCTGCCGGTTCCCCAACCTGCTGGTGAACGGCTCCAGCGGTATCGCCGTGGGCATGGCCACCAACATCCCGCCCCACAACCTGCGGGAGGTCATCGGCGCGTGCATCTGCGTGCTGGACGACCCGGACGCCACCCTCAGCGACCTGATGGAGCATGTGAAGGGACCCGACTTCCCTACCCGCGGCATCATCATGGGCCGCAGCGGCATCCGCGCCGCCTACGCCACCGGCCGGGGCAGGCTCATGGTCCGTGCCCGGCATGAGTTTGAGGAGTTCAACAACGGCCGCACCCGTATCATCATCACGGAGCTGCCCTATCAGGTGAACAAGCGGATGCTCATCAAGGCCATCGCCGACCAGGTAGAGGACAAGCGGCTGGAGGGTATCTCCGACATCCGGGACGAGTCCGACCGCAACGGTATGCGTATCGTGATCGAGCTCAAGCGCGACGCTAATCCCCAGGTAGTGCTGAACCGCCTGTTCGCCCAGACCCAGCTCCAGACCACCTTTGCCATCAACATGCTGGCGCTTGTGGAAAACCAGCGGCAGCCGAAAATACTGTCCCTGCGGCACATCATCGATGAGTACCTGAAATTCCAGGAGGAGATCATCATCCGCCGGACCCGCTTCGACCTGAAAAAGGCACAGGAGCGCGCCCACCTGCTGGAGGGTCTGCTGATCGCCCAGGACAACATCGACGAGGTCATCAAGATCATCCGCAGCAGCTACGACAACGCCAAGGAGAACCTGATGCAGCGCTTCGGGCTGGACGATGTGCAGGCACAGGCCATTCTGGATATGCGCCTGAAGGCGCTGCAGGGTCTTGACCGGGAGAAGCTCCAGACCGAGTACAAGGAGCTGGAGGAGAGGATCGCCTACTTCCTGCGTATCCTCAGCGACGAGGGACTGGTGAAGTCCATCCTCAAGGAGGAGCTGACCGCCATTGCCGACAAGTTCGGCGACGACCGCAAGACCGAGATCCAGGACGTGGAGGACGAGCTGGACATCGAGGACCTGATCGAGGAGGAGCAGTGCGTCTTCACCCTGACGGAGAACGGCTACATCAAGCGCACGCCGGTGTCCGAATACGCCGCCCAGAGCAAGGGCGGCATGGGCAAGAAGGGCATCACCACCCGTGAGGAGGACACGGTGGTGGACGTGTTCACCGCGTCTACCCACGACTATATTCTGTTCTTTACCGACACCGGCAAGGTCTACCGCAAGAAGGGCTATCAGATCCCCGAGAGCGGCAAGGCAGCCAAGGGCGTGAATATCGTCAACATCATTCAGGTGGAGACGGGCGAGCGCGTACAGGCTATGCTCCACTTCCGGGAGACGGGAGACGAGGAGCTGTACCTGTTCATGACCACCCGGAACGGCACGGTGAAGCGTCTGGAGGTCAGCGCCCTGAAGAACCTGCGGAACAACGGCATCCGCGCCCTGACGCTGGACGAGGGCGACCAGCTGATCTCCGTGACGGAGACGCGGGGGCATGACCGTATGCTTATCGCCACCCACGACGGACAGGCGGTGTGCTTCGACGAGACGGATGTGCGCGCCATGGGGCGTACTGCCGTGGGCGTCCGGGGCATTCGCCTGCGGGAGGGCGACTATGTCATTGGCGCCGCCCGCGCCGACGCGGACAAGACCGTGCTGTCCATCACCGAGAACGGCTACGGCAAGCGGACGCCTATTGAGGAGTACCGCGTCACGGGACGCGGCGGTCTGGGCGTGAAGAACTACATGGTCACGGACAAGACCGGCCCGGTGGTGGGCATGAAGGTGGTGGAAGGTACCGAGGACCTGCTGCTGGTGACGGCGGCGGGCATCCTGATCCGCACACCTGTGGAAAACATCCGCGTAGCGGGCCGCGCCACCCAGGGCGTCATCGTCATGCGCTTCAAGGAGGAGGGCGACCGGGTCATCTCGCTGGCTCTGGCCGATCCCGAGGAGAAGGAGCAGCCCGCGCCGGAGGAGGCCCCGCTGTGAACGGCTCCGGGCTGGACATCATCGCGCGGATAGAGACGCCCTTCGCGGAGAAGTTCGGCGTGC
>ULXH01019002.1_pt1 | contig 17474 bp, 10 predicted proteins | sample 1961101 | NCBI WGS metagenome assembly ULXH01 (sample SAMEA4835833, study PRJEB28245) | human gut metagenome | biome: gut microbiome; material: fecal sample | place: Denmark | collected 2008 | reverse complement strand
TGGCTGCCTGTCCTCGTGCGTGCTGTTTCTCTTCGCGCAGCCGATTTCGATGCTGCTCTATGGCGAACCAGCGCTGACGGGTGTGCTGATGGCGCTCTCCCCGCTGTCGATGCTGTTTGCTATCCAGCAGGTGCAGTTCGGGCTGGTGACAGGCTTGGGCGTTCAGCGGCGCGCGATGACGGGTACCATTGTTTCCTCCGCGCTGACGCTGGTGGTCATGAGCGCCCTCTGTCCGATGCCGAGCGTGCGGATTTTCGGCGCGGTGCTGGCGATGCTGGCAGGCAGCCTTGTGCGCGTGATTTGGAACGCCGCCGTGCTGCAATCAGCGAAGCGGGCGGCGTAATCCCTTGGGATAGTGGTTCTTCATCTGCCCGTCGGAGATTTTGCCCCAGCCGAGCGGAATGCCGTCGCAGCACGCAAGCGCCCAGCCCTTGCCATCCGCCGGGAGCGTCTCACCCGCCTGATAGCGGCGCGCATCCTCCCGCGTGAGTTCCACACGCGGCACATCCGGCGGAAAGATACTCATCGCCCACGCATGATCGGGCACAAACAGCTTCTTCTGCACTGTGCCAAGCTGCAAACCGCAGCGGACGACCTGAATGCCGTCGCAGGCCGGACGGTCGGGCAGGCAGCTCAGCGTCACTGATTCGTCGCGGCTGCGTCCGGGCTTGCCGCTGCCGGTGCGCATCACATTCGCGTTTGCCGTCGGGCAGAAGGCGCGCAAGGCTTGCAATGCGTCCTTGCTCGGCGCATCCTTCTCTGGCGCTTTCTGCCAATTACAGGGTGCGTCGCCGTGCTTGCGCAGGAGGGCGACGAAGTGCCCCTCGCCTTTCATGCGGTGCGGATAGCACGTCAGCATCCCGTCCGGCGCATCCGCTCCGGGCAGGGAGAACGCTTCCGCCGAGAAATCCGCGTGGCGCGACAGGAACGCATCCACCGTATCCTCGTTTTCCGTGCGGTTCATTGTGCAGGTGGAATAAACTATGCGTCCGCCGGGACGAAGCATTTCCGCCGCGCGGTCGAGGATCTCCGCCTGCCGCTTGGCGCATCCGGCGGGGCTTTCGGGCGACCATTCCGCGCGTGTTTCCGGATGACGGCGGAACATGCCTTCGCCGGAACAGGGTGCATCCACCTGAATCGCGTCGAATGCCTCCGGCCAGCGCTGCGCCAATTGGTCGGGATAGGCGCTGACGACGAGGGCGTTCGGGATGCCCATGCGCTCGATATTCTGAGAGAGGATTTTCGCGCGCTCCCAAACGGGCTCATTGCACACCAGCACGCCCTGTCCGCCCATACGCAAGCCGCTCTGCGTTGATTTTCCACCCGGCGCGGCGCACAAGTCCAGTACATGCTCCCCCGGCTGCGCGTTCAGCACGGCGGCAGGCAGCATTGCGCTCGGCTCCTGCAAGTACCACGCGCCCGCTTCATGCAGCACGTCCGCGCCGGCGGTCGAGGTCAGTGCGAGGTAATGCCCGTTTTCCTCCCACGGGACTCTTTCGCCGCAGTCATCCGGCAACAGCGTCGGGCGCTTCCACGGATTCACGCGCAGACCGCGCTGATACGGCTCGTCATATGTACGCAAAAAGGCGGCCATTTCGCCTTTCAGCTGTGCCGCCATTTGGGATAAAAACGCCTGTGGAAGCTCGGTCATGCCTGTCCCCCCGGTATATTGTTATGATATTGATTTTTGTCCTGCGCAATTGTCAGCGGCGGCGGGGTCAGTTCCGTCTGCGTTGTGCCGAAATGTGCGCGCCGGGCAGGAATCACCCGCTTGCGGCGCGTCGCTGCGGTGCCTTCCCGCTTGGGCGCGGGCTTCGGCTTGTGCTGCACCACCTGCTCCTCTTCGATCATTGTGCCGTCAGCGTAAATCAGGTGGCGGCCCGTCGGCGTGCGGCGCGCGCGCTTAGGCAGAAAGCGTGTCCAGAAGCTCCCCCAGACACGGTACGGCTGCCAGCGGATCAGGTAGACCAGAAAGTCCATCACGACGCCGAAAATGCACAGGAGGATGACCAGCGGCAGCCAGTTGCGCATCGCCCAGCCAAGCAGACCGCCGTGGCTGTCGCTCGTCACCATGTTCCAGAGCCACTGCGCTGTCCCGCGAATCCACCCCAGCAGGAAATTGAACAGCGCGTTGATGAAACTGCCCACAATGGTCATCCTCCTCCACTATTTTCTGCATTCGCGGCGCATCTTAGCGCATTCTCATTTGGAAATAGTGTTACTCTACGGTTATCGTAACGCTCACATTTCCCGGCACGACCTCGACCGAGATTTCCTCGTCCTCGTCCGCGTCAATGCGGCAGAGCACGGGCAGACTGTACGTCCCCGGCGCAAGCCCGGACGCATCACATACCAGCCGAATATCGCGGCTTTGCAGCGCGTTCAGCCAGTTTTGCGGCGCGGTAATCATCACCGAGGCATTCACGCGGCTCATGGAGGCGTTGTAGCCCGCTTCCAAGCCTTCAATCTGAATCGGCAGGTTCGTGAAACTCTTCGACTTCAGCACCGGCCCGATTTCAATCGTCACGTTGACGTAGGTGGCGCTGACGTATTTCAGTTCTGGCACGCTGCTCAGTCGGACGCGCTGCTTGACCGAATCGGACAAGCCGGACACGTCGATGGTTGCATCCGTAAACAGCGCGTCGATTTCCGTCATCTCGCTTGACCAGCCCGCCACCGTGATGTTCTCCGGCGTCATGCTGATTTTCTTGATTTCGTAGCCTTCCTTCGGTGTGCCTTGAATCAGCCCGGTCTGGGAAAGTTCGAGCGTTTTCATGGCGTACATGGTCTGCTCCACAATCACGCTGTCCAGCAGCACCGACTCGCTCGTCACTTCGAGCAGGTCACTTTCAATCGCGTTGTTGTTCTCGTCCAGCAGCGTATACGCCAGCGCCTTGCGAATCGTGCCCTCGCGCTGGGGCAGGTTGTTCAGCTCCAGCACGACTTCTGCGCGGACAATTTTGTCCACCATCGACTTCGGGCCGCTGATCGTCACCGTCGGCGGGTCGAGCGTCGCCGCACCCGCGTAGTAGCCCTCCGGCGCGCTCCCGACCGTCTGCACGGACACGGGGATGCGGAAGCGGGTGATGTACTCTTCCACGTCAATCGTCACGGTAGACGGCTGAATCGAAGAAACCGTGCCGTAAGTGCTGGAATTGGTGGACAGAATGCGGATTTCCTGCTTCCCTGCCGCCGAAATGCGGGAGAGGTCAATGCGGACGTTGTAGTTCGTCGCCTTAGCGTTGGCGTACTGCATCTGCGGCACGTCGGCGGTAAGGGAGACGTCGCCAAGGAGACTGGTCAAATCGCTGGTGACAATGAAGCCGTTGCGCTTGACGGATTCTTCGCCCGAAACAGACACGCTGACACTGGAGAAGTGCTTTTCGCGCGTGAGCGTCGGGTCTTGGGTAATCAGCCCGCCCCAGAGAATGATGGCCAGCAGGAGCGCGAGAAGCTTTGTCGGCCAATTGTGGATGAAAATCCGCTTGAGACCGTCCAGCAGCATCGTCAGGCGTGGGTCACGCTTCTTCTGCGGCTTTGCGGAAGGGGTTTGCGTCATTTGGCACCCTCCTTTCCCTTGCGGCGCACGAGCATGGACAGCAGGCGCTGATGCGGCTTGCGGACATAGATGCCCTCCAGAATCGTCCGCAGCGACTTCGCGTCAAGGTGGCGGGTGAGCTTGCCGCCCTTCGCCATCGAAATGATGCCTGTTTCCTCGGAGACAATCAGCACAATCGCATCCGTCGTTTCGGACACGCCGATAGCGGCGCGGTGGCGCGTGCCGAGGTCATGGCTGATGCCGCTGGCTTCCGTCAGCGTGAGGATGCTCGCCGCGCTCATCACACGTTCGCCGCGGATGACGACGGCGCCGTCATGCAGGGGCGTGTTCGGCTCGAAGATGTTTTCCAGCAGGCCGGAGGTGATCCGCGCGTCGATGCCGATGCCGTTCTCGATGATGTCCTGCAGGCCCGTTTTCTGCTCAAAGACAATCAGCGCCCCCACATGGCGGCGGCTCAAATCCTGCAGGCAGCGGATGATTTCGTCGATAATGCGCGTCGCTTCATCTTTATCGGTGTCGCGCCGCTTCGTCTCAATGCGCGCGCCGCGGCCAATCTGCTCCAATGCCTTGCGCAGTTCCGGCTGAAAGAGGATAACCAGCACCAGCGCGCCGTTGTTCACCACGCTCATCAGCAGCCAGTTCAGTGCCGTCAGCCCGAAGAGGTTGCTGATGCCGACGATGAGCAGCAGCATGGCAAGCCCCTTCAAAACAGCGCTGCCCCGCGTGTCGCGGGTGAGCATCAGCAGTTCATAGATAATAATGGCAACGATGAGAATATCCGCAATATCGGAAAGACCGGGGCGGTTCAGCACGTTCCAGAAAAATGTCTCCAGCGTCTGCAAGAACGTTGTCACGCCAGCTCCGCCTCCTTTAGCATCTTGAATGATTTCATGCGTTCTGCTTCTCCATTATACAACAAATTGCCGCGAATATGAATGCCTTTTCACAAATTTTCCGTGAAGCATCCGTGAACATTCAGAACACCCCACAGTGCAGATAACGAATGAAGCAGCCACTTTCTTCCCGATGGGCGGAAAAAACATGAAAAAAGGGAAACGCAGCCGCTTTGACAGCATACTTTCCCCTTTCCCCAAATTACCGTGCCCTCTTCAAGGCGAAAATGATTACAGATTGCCGCCGTTCCAGCCCCAGAAGCCGATTTCTTCATACGTCACATAGATGCGGTCGCTGTCAATGTCCAGTTCTTCGCGCAGGATGTCCGTCAGCGCCTCGGTCAGCGCGGCGTAATCCTCCTCCGTCGCAGAGCCGCCGAAGAGCTTCACTTGGCAGATGGCGCAGGGGGCGTCCGTGCCCTTGAAGTACATTGCGGCATTGTCGCGGAAGGACAGCATCAGCCAGCTTTCCGTCTTGCCAGGAATTTTCTCAATGGCATCGCCCATGCGATCCTTGATGACCTGCTCTTTTCGTCCGGGAATGGACACGTTGGAGGTCGTTTCTATGTAAGGCATAACAGTTCCTTTCATTCATATCGGCGTTATCGCCGTTTCCGCCCCGCAAGCAGGGCTTCGGATGAGATATTCGATGTTCAGACGCTCAATTCCTGCTTTTCGCCCAGCAAATCTGCATTTTCCGCCAGCAGCGGGCGAATGACGTCGCGCAGGTACTCTTCCACCTGCTCGCAGCTTCGGCCCGTGAACTGCTCCGGCCGCAGAATCGCTTCCACTTCCTCGCGGGTAATCATGAACGCCGGGTCAGCGCAGATACGATCGATGAGGTCGTTCTTGCCGCCCTCTTCCTTCACCACGCGCGCCGCCGCCTGCGAATGCACACGCAGCTTCTCATGCAGCTCCTGACGATTGCCGCCCTTCTTCACCGCGTCCATCATGATGTTTTCCGTCGCCATAAACGGCAGCTCGTTCATCACACGCGCGCGCACCACCTTGTCGTACACCACCAGCCCGTCACAGACGTTCATCATGATGTTCAGAATCGCATCCACACCGAGGAACGCCTCCGCGACGGCAATGCGCTTGTTCGCGGAGTCATCCAGCGTGCGCTCGAAGAATTGCAGGGAGGACGTCATTGCCGTGTTCAGCGTATCGACGCAGACGTAGCGCGCCAAGGCGTTGATGCGCTCGCAGCGCATGGGGTTGCGCTTGTAGGGCATGGCAGACGAGCCGATTTGGCTCTTTTCGAACGGCTCCTCCATCTCCTTGAAATTTGCCAGCAGGCGCAGGTCATAGGCGAACTTGCTCGCGGACTGCGCAATGCCGCTCAGCACGGAAACCACCTGATAGTCCATCTTGCGGGAGTACGTCTGCCCGGACACCGGCACCACCTTGTCAAAGCCCATCGCCGCGGCAATATCCTGCTCGACCGCCTTGATTTTCGCGCTGTCGCCGCCAAACAGCTCCATGAAGGACGCCTGTGTGCCCGTCGTGCCCTTGCTGCCCAGCAGCGCCAGGGAGGACAGGCGGTGCTCCAGCTCGCAATAGTCCATGTACAATTCATTCAGCCACAGCGTCGCGCGCTTGCCGACCGTCGTCAATTGGGCAGGCTGCAGATGCGTATACGCCAGCGCGGGCATTGCCTTGTACTTATCCGCGAAATTCGCCAGCAGGTTCATCACGTTGAGCAGCTTGCGCCGCACGACCTGCAGGCCCTCGCGCATGATAATCACGTCGGTGTTGTCACCCACATAGCAGGACGTCGCGCCCAGATGGATGATGCCCGCCGCCTTCGGGCACTGCAGACCGTAAGCGTAGACGTGGCTCATCACGTCGTGGCGGCACTCCTTCTCGCGGCGCTGCGCATCGTCGTAGTTGATGTCGTCCGCATGGGCTTCCAGCTCGGCAATCTGCTCGTCAGTGATGTCCAGTCCCTGCTTCTTTTCCGCCTTCGCCAGCGCAATCCACAGCTTCCGCCAAGTGCGGAACTTGTTGTCCTCGGAGAAGATGAACTGCATCTCCTTGCTGGCATAGCGGGTCGAAAATGGGCTGATATAGCTGTCATGAGGCATAATGCTTTCCTCCGATTTCATTTCAAAGGGTGATTTTCCGCGCCAATTCCAGCGCCAGATAGGCCGCACGGTCTTTTTCATCCAGCTTGGCATGGGTGGACAGGCTGCGCGGATCCCACTGCTCGCGGTCAAGGTTATCGCCCGCGTAGAAAAACTCGAACACGTCGATTCCACGGAACTGCGCCAGCGCCATCAGCGCCGAGCACTCCATATCCACGCAGACGCATCCCTGCGCTTTGCGCTTCTCGAACTTCCCGCGGGTCTCGCGGTAGAAGGCGTCCGTCGTCCACACTTTGCCTTCGGTGAAGTCCACGCCCGTTTCGCGCAGAATCGCCTCGAACGCCCCGCGGTACTTCGGATTCGCCGGAATTTCGTCCGACGGCGGCGCGTAGTGGAAGCTCGTGCCTTCGTCGCGCACGGCGGCGGTCGGGATGATGATGCCGCAGTCGCGAATCTGCTGATTCAGCACGCCGCAGTTGCCGAATACGACAAACCGCTTGGCGCCCAGCGCGTGCAGCTCTTCCAGCATCGCCACGCAGGACGGCGCGCCGACCATCGCCAGCGCAAATGTCAGCGGCGTCCCCTGCCACAAACCGCGGTAAATGGGGTATTTCGCGTTCGCGTCGCCGAGTTCGGCAAGCACGCGCACATCCGCCACCATATCCAGCATCCGCTCGAACGTGACGTGCGAAAAGCAGCTGACGGCCGTCTCCGGCAAATCCGGCACAGGCGAAAAGAGCATATCGGGGTTGATGACTGCTTGGCGCGACGCATCAAAATCCGTCAAAAGCATGGTGATTCCCTCCTGCCGCCGTTTACCTTCTATCATAGCAGATTTTGCGGCAAAAGGCAACAGGAGGGCTGCAGTTTATACTATTTCCAAATGAGAATGCGCCGAGATGCGAAGTGAATTTTTCATTCTGGCTAACGGGAGTGAAACGCAGCGTAGCAGCGCTACGCTAAGTGGAACGAGCGGACGACAGAATGGAAAAGGCACGAGCAGACGACGCAGGCGAATGCAGGAAATAGTATCACAGGCGGAAGTAGTCCACGCCGCCCTCAAACAGCGGCTGATACTTGTCGCCGGGTACGTTCTTGTAGAGATTTTCGCCGCTTCGCTCGGTGTGCCCCATCTTGCCCAGCACGCGGCCGTCCGGGCTGGTGATGCCCTCGATGGCGAAATAGCTGGCGTTGGGGTTGAAACGCATATCCATCGACGGCGCGCCGGACAAATCCACATACTGCGTGGCAATCTGCCCGTTCGCCGCAAGCTGACGAATCAGCGCTTCCGGGCCGACAAAACGGCCTTCGCCGTGGCTGATGGCGACCGTGTGAATGTCATCCACCTTGCAGCGGGACAGCCACGGGGATTTATTCGACGCAATGCGCGTACGGACGAGCATCGACTGGTGACGGCCGATTTCGTTGAACGTCAGCGTCGGGCACTGATCAGACGTGTCGATGATTTCACCATACGGCACAAGCCCCAGCTTAATCAGCGCCTGGAAGCCGTTGCAAATGCCCAGCATCAGGCCGTCGCGGCGCTGGAGCAGATCATGCACCGCGTCCTTCATGGCAGGATTGCGGAAGAACGCCGTAATGAATTTCGCCGAGCCGTCGGGTTCGTCGCCGCCGGAGAAGCCGCCGGGCAGGACAATCATCTGGCTGCGCGCAATCATGTGGCTGGCCTCGGCAATCGACTGGGTGATGGCCTCAGGCGTCAGGTTGTTGATGACGAGGATTTCCGCCGTGCCGCCTGCGCGCTCGACCGCCCGCGCGGTGTCGTACTCGCAGTTCGTGCCGGGGAAAACCGGGATGAACGCCAGCGGCTTGACCGTCTTGACGGCGGGCACGGGGTAGGTTTCCGCCGAATAGGAGAACTTCTCCGTCGTTTCGCCGGTGTGACCGCGGTAGGAGAACACCTTGTCCAGCTTGCCCTCGTAGATTTCCTGCATGGCGGTCAAATCAATGCGCTCGCCCTCGTACTCCAGCACCCACTCCGGCACGGTGTCGCCCACCTTCACGCCGAGGTCGATATCTTCGGTGCATTCCAGCAGCATCGCGCCGATCTGCTGCGCGAAGAGATTGCCGTCGTAATCATCGTCGATACGCGTGCCAATCTGATTGCCAATTCCCATCTTGAACAGGCCTTCCGCCACACCGCCCAGACCCAGCGCCCACGCGGAAACCACCTTGCCCGCGCGAATGGCGGACAGAACGGCATCATAATTCGCGGTCAGTGCAGCGGTGTCGTGCGGGTCGCAGGAGACAAGGCGGATGGCGTGCCCCGCTTCCTTGAATTCGGGCGAAATGACCTCGCTCGCCTTGCCGGGGGCAATCGCGAAGGAGCAGAGCGTCGGCGGAACGTCCATCTTCTCGAACGTGCCGGACATGGAGTCCTTGCCGCCAATCGCCGCGATGTTCAAATCCAGCTGCGCATCCAGCGCGCCCAGCAGCGCCGCGAACGGCTTGCCCCAGCGCGTCGGATCCGTGCCCATGCGTTCAAAATATTCCTGGAAGGTCAAATACGCCTGCTTGTAGTCAAAGCCCGCGCAGACAAGCTTCGTCACGCTCTCGATGACCGCCAGATAGCTGCCCTCATACGGCGACTGCGCCAGGATTTCCGGGTGCATCCCGTACGCCATGCCGGACACGGTGTCCGTCGTGCCGTGCAGAACCGGCAGCTTTGCGACCATCGTCTGGTTCGGGGTCAGCTGATATTTGCCGCCGAAGGGCATCAAGACCGTCGCCGCGCCGATGGTAGAATCGAACCGCTCGCTCAAGCCCTGCTTGGAGCAGATATTGAGGTTGCCGAGCATATCCGCCAGCTTCTCCGTCACCGTATCGCCCGCAAACTCATAGGGCTTGACATCATCATCCGGGACAGACGCAGTCGTGTGCTTCTCCGCGCCGTTGGAATTGAGGAACTCGCGGGACAAATCGACAATCGTCACGCCCTTCCACGTCATGCGCAGACGGGGTTCGGCGGTCACTTCCGCCACGACGGTCGCTTCAAGGTTCTCGCGGTTTGCCGCCGCAAGGAACGCGTCAACATCCTCCGGCGCAAGCACAACCGCCATCCGCTCCTGCGATTCGGAAATCGCCAGCTCCGTGCCGTCCAGACCGTCGTACTTCTTCGGCACTTTGTCCAAATCAATCAGCAGGCCGTCCGCCAGTTCGCCAATCGCCACGGACACGCCGCCCGCGCCGAAGTCGTTGCAGCGCTTGATGAGCCGGGTGACTTTGCCGTCGCGGAAGAGGCGCTGGAGCTTGCGTTCGGTCGGGGCATTGCCCTTCTGCACCTCCGCGCCGCACGTTTCGATGGATTCCAGCTTATGGGACTTAGACGAACCCGTTGCGCCGCCGCAGCCGTCGCGCCCGGTGCGTCCGCCGAGCAGGACAATCTTGTCGCCGGGGACAGGCACTTCGCGGCGGACGTTCTTCTCCGGCGCAGCGCCGACCACCGCACCGATTTCCAGACGCTTGGCGGCATAACCCGGATGGTACATTTCATCCACCAGCCCCGTCGCCAGCCCAATCTGGTTGCCATAGGAGGAATAGCCCGCCGCCGCCGTGGTGACGAGCTTGCGCTGGGGCAATTTTCCCGGCATGGTCTGGTTGACCGGAACGAGCGGATCCGCCGCGCCGGTCACGCGCATCGCCTGATAGACATAGGTGCGCCCGGACAGCGGGTCGCGAATCGCGCCGCCGATGCAGGTTGCCGCGCCGCCGAAGGGCTCAATCTCCGTGGGATGGTTGTGCGTCTCATTCTTGAACGTGAGCAGCCACGGCTCTTTCACGCCGTCCACATCCACATCAATCTTGATGGAGCAGGCATTGATTTCCTCGCTCACGTCAATGTTGGGGGTCTGCCCGATTTTCTTCAGGTACTTGCCGCCGATGGTCGCGATGTCCATCAGGTTCATGGGGCGCGTGCGGTCGCCGTAGACGGTTTTGCGCGCCGCCAAATATCGCTGGAACGCCTTCTCGACCGCCGCTTTGCGCACATCCACCGCGTCAAGGGTCGTCAGGAACGTCGTGTGACGGCAGTGATCCGACCAGTAGGTGTCAATCATGCGGATTTCGGTCAGCGTCGGGTCACGGTGCTCGGACGCGAAATAATCCCGGCAGAACGCAAGGTCGTCGTCATCCATCGCCAAGCCGTACTTCTTGACGAACGCATCCACCTCATCGGCATTCATCGCCGTGAAGCCCGTCAGCGTCTCCACATGGTCAGGCGTGTCGTACTGCTGCTGGAGCGTCGTCTTCTCGCCCAAGTCGGCTTCGCGCGCCTCCACGGGGTTGATGACGTGCTTCTTCACGCGCGCCAGCTCATCCGCCGTGAAATCGCCGTCCAGCAGATACACGCGCGCACTGCGCACCGTCGGGCGGGCGCACTGCCCCACCAGCTGGATGCACTCCTCGCAGGACGCCGCGCGCTGGTCATACTGACCCGGCAGGTACTCCACCGCAAAAACCGCCTTCGCACCATGCGGAAGTTCCGTGTACGTCACATCCACCTGCGGCTCGGAGAACACGACCGGCAGGCACTTCTGGTACAGCGCGTCGTCGACACCCTCGACATCATAGCGGTTCAGCAGGCGCAAACCCGTGACCGTCTTGATTTGCAGAATATGGCGAATTTCCCACAGGAGCTGCTTCGCCTCCACCGCGTAGGGGGCTTTCTTTTCCACATAAATGCGTTTGACGCTCATGAATGGCTCTCCTTTCGTGATGCCAAGGCGCGCTGACCAATGTCGCGGCGCATGTGCATGTCGGTGAAGGTGATTTTGTCCGCCGCCTGATACGCTTTGTCAATCGCAGCTTCGAGCGTATCCGCCGTCGCGGTGACGCCCAGAACGCGCCCGCCCGCGGTGACAATCTGCCCATCGACCAGCTTCGTACCCGCGTGGAAGACGGTCGCGGTTTTGCCCGCTTCATCCAAGCCGGAAATCGGGTAGCCGCTCTTGTAGCTGACCGGGTAGCCGCCGGATGCCAGCACGACACAGCACGCCGCGCCGGACGTAAATTCCACGGGTGTATCCGCCAGCGTGCCGTCCACCGTCGCGCGCATGATGGTCAGCAGGTCGCTTTTCAGCAGCGGCAGCACCACCTGCGTCTCCGGATCGCCGAAACGGCAGTTGTATTCGATAACCTTCGGGCCTTTGGGCGTCATCATCAGACCGAAATACAGGCAGCCCGTGAAAGTGCGCCCCTCGGCGTTCATGGCGGCAATCGTCGGCAGGAAGATTTCGTCCATGCAGCGCCGCGCCAATTCGGGCGTGTAGCAGGGGTTGGGGGCAATGGTGCCCATGCCGCCGGTGTTGAGGCCCTCATCGTGGTCAAGCGCGCGCTTGTGATCCATGCTGGACACCATCGGCTTGACCGTTTTGCCGTCGGTGAACGCCAGCACGCTGACTTCCGGGCCGGTCAGGAACTCCTCGATGACGACCCGCGCGCCGGACGCGCCGAATTTTGCTTCCTTCATCATGGACGCAACGGCTTCCACGGCGCTTTCGCGGTCGGGGCAGATGAGCACGCCCTTGCCGAGCGCCAGACCATCCGCCTTGACGACGATGGGCATATCCGCCGTCTGCAAATACTTGACCGCCGCGTCATAATCGTCAAACGTCTCATACGCCGCCGTCGGAATGCCGTACTTCTTCATCAGGTTCTTCGAGAACACTTTGCTGCCCTCGATAATCGCGGCATTCTTGCGCGGGCCGAACGCGGGAATCCCCTGCGCTGCCAGCGCATCCACCATGCCGAGGCACAGCGGGTCGTCCGGCGCGACGATGACGAAATCCACCTTGTTCTCCGCCGCCCAGCGGACGATGCCGTCCACGTCCGTCGCCTTGAAGGGCAGGCAGGTCGCAATCTGCGCAATGCCGCCGTTGCCGGGCGCGGCGTACAGCGCCGTCACTTCCGGGTTTTCCTTGATTTTCAGCGCGATGGCGTGTTCGCGTCCGCCGCCGCCGACGATGAGTACCTTCATCTTGCTTCCCTGACCTTTCTGAATGCAATCAATGGTGGAACAGGCGCATATGCGTGAAGCACATGACCATATTGTACAGGTTGCAAGCGTCAATCACGTTATCATCGCGAATCGAACCGCCGGGCTGGGCGACGTAGGTCACGCCGGAGCGGTGCGCGCGCTCGATGTTGTCGCCAAACGGGAAGAACGCGTCGCTGCCCAGCGCAACGCCCGTCTGCTGATTCAGCCACGCGCGCTTTTCTTCCTTCGTCAGCGGTTCAGGGCGCTCGGTGAAGAAGCGCTGCCAGCGGCCGTCCGCCAGCACCTCGTCCGGCTCGTCGGAGATGAACACGTCAATTGTGTTGTCGCGGTCGGCACGGGCGATTTTCTCCACGAACGGCAGTGCCAGCACACGCGGATGCTGCCGCAGCAGCCAGTTATCCGCCTTCTGCCCTGCCAGACGCGTGCAGTGGATGCGGCTCTGCTGACCCGCGCCGATGCCAATCGCCTGACCGTCCTTGGCGTAGCAGACGGAATTCGATTGCGTGTATTTGAGCACAATCAGCGCCACAATCAGGTCTCGCTTGGCATCCGCCGGCAGGTCGTGATTCGTGGTCACGATGTCGTTCAGCAGATTTTCATCAATCACAAATTCATTGCGCCCCTGCTCGAACGTGATGCCGAACACCTGCTTGTGTTCAATGGGCGCGGGACGGTAGGAAGGGTCAATCTGAACAATATTGTAATTGCCCTTCTTCTTCATTTTCAGCAGCGCCAGCGCCTCGTCGGTGTAGCCAGGGGCGATGATGCCGTCGGACACTTCGGGCTTAATCAGCCGCGCGGTGCTTTCGTCGCACACGTCGCTCAGGGCAATCCAGTCGCCGAAGGAGGACATACGGTCTGCGCCGCGCGCGCGGGCATAGGCGCACGCCAAGGGCGACAGTTCCTGTTCCCCCACGAAATAAATCTTGCGCAGGGTATCATTCAGCGGCAGACCCACCGCCGCGCCCGCCGGGCTGACATGCTTGAACGACGTCGCCGCGGGCAGTCCCGTCGCGCGCTTGAGTTCGCTGACCAGCTGCCAGCCGTTGAGCGCATCGAGAAAGTTGATGTAGCCGGGTTTGCCGTTCAGCACGGTCAGGGGCAGTTCGCCCTGCTCCATATAAATCCGCGACGGCTTCTGATTCGGGTTGCAGCCGTACTTCAATTCCAGCTCTTTCATGCCTCTTCCTCCTGATCATGCTTGTTGATGATGATGGTATCGCTGCTGCCGTCCGCCAAGCTGATATAGGAAACGTACAGCGACACCTTGTTGTCCTCATTCAGATTCATCCATGTATCCAGCGCCAGCTGCTCAATGTCGCCGTGCAGCGCCACCTTCTCCGGTTCTCCCGCGAAGGACGGAATCGGATTGCCGTCGCATTGGTAGGTGTGGATGAAATGTCCCTCGCCCGCCTTGGGCTGCGCGTACTCATAGAAATAGCGCAGGACGCTGCTTTCGTCGCCGTCGTCGGACTTGATGATGGACAGCTTGTAGGATGCTTTGCCGTCCGCGACGCGCACCAAGCCGCTGATGCGGGGCGTCCAGTTCGGGCGGTCGTCCTCGAACGTGCGGGTACGCAGCGCGTCCTCGAACGTCTGTCCATTCTGCATGAAGTCGTAGACCGTGTCGGTCTGGTCGCCGTTGGTGACGATGGTGTATTCGCCGCCCGGCAGCGCGCGGACAGGCGCGTAGATAATCAGGTGCGGGTCGGTCATCAGGCTTTCGTCGTGTGCCTTGGTGATGATGCCGTCGTCCGTCTCCTCAAAAATGCGGTTGCGGCTGTTGACGCTGCGGCCCATGATAAAGTAGACAATCACGGCATATTCGCCGCTTTCGTCCACGCCGAGGCAGATGCCGCGCCCCGGATAGGTGTTATTGCTCAGCACATCGTTCAATTCCTGCTTCTTCATTGCTTTTCCTCCCGCTTTTTTGCGATTTCGCCTGCCACCTGCTCCAGCGCCTGCGGCAGCAGAATCCACTCCGCCTGTTCCATCACGCGCCGCTGCAAAGTTTCCGGCGTGTCGCCCGGCAGCACTTCAACGGCTTTCTGCGCGATAATATCGCCGCCGTCGGTAATTTCGTTGACAAAATGCACCGTCGCGCCCGTGACCTTCACGCCGCGTTTAAGTGCCGCTTCGTGTACATGGAGTCCATAGAAGCCATCGCCGCAGAAGGACGGAATCAGGCTCGGATGGATGTTCAAAATCCGGTGATCATACGCGCGGATGACGTTCTCCGGCAGAATCGTCAGGAAGCCCGCCAACACAACGACATCAATCGCGTTTTCGCGCAGCAGCGTCAGCAGACGTTCGCCGTAATTTTCCGGCGCTTCGCCTTTTTCCTTGCGCAGGACAGCATGGGCGATTCCGGCGTTTTCCGCGCGGGTGAGCGCATAGGCGGATGCGTTTGACGCCACGACGAGCGCCAGTTCCGCGGACGGGATTTTCCCCGCCTGCTTCGCGTCGATGATGGCTTGCAGGTTCGTGCCGCCGCCAGAAACGAGAACAGCTGCTCTTACCACAGTTCCACGCCCTTTTCCCCCGCCACGATTTCGCCCAGCACATACGCGCCGGGTTCGCCGTTCTGGTGCAGGATAGCAAGCGCCTTGTCAGCATCTTCGCGGGCGACGGTAATCGTCATGCCCACGCCCATGTTGAAGGTGTTGAACATGTCGCGCTCCGGGACGCTGCCTTCGCGGGCAATGAGGTCAAAAATCGGCAGCACGCGCACGTCGCTCTTCTTGATTTTCGCGCAGCAGCCTTCGGGCAGGGAGCGCGGAATGTTCTCATAGAAGCCGCCGCCGGTGATGTGGCTGATTGCCTTGGGCTGCAATTCCTTCAGCAGCGCCAGCACGGGCTTGACGTAAATCTTCGTGGGGGTGAGCAGCGTTTCCCAGAGGGACTTATCCAGCTCCGGATAATTGCGGTTTTCGCCGCCGTTGCCAATCGCGAACACCTTGCGCACGAGCGAGAAGCCATTGGAATGCACACCCGTGGAGGGCAGCGCCAGCATCACGTCGCCCGGACGAACCGTTTCGCGGTTGATGATGCGCTTCTTGTCCACAATGCCGACGGAGAAGCCCGCGAGGTCGTAATCATCCTCCGGCATCATGCCGGGATGCTCCGCCGTTTCGCCGCCGATGAGCGCTGATTCCGCCTGCACGCAGCCTTCCGCCACGCCCGCGACGATGGACGCGATTTTCTCCGGCACATTCTTGCCGCAGGCGATATAATCAAGGAAGAACAGCGGCTTCGCGCCACAGCAAATGACGTCGTTGACGCACATCGCCACGCAGTCAATGCCGATGGTATCATGCTTGTCCAGCAGCATGGCGATTTTCAGCTTCGTGCCGACGCCATCCGTGCCGGAAACGAGCACCGGCTCTTCCATGCCCGCCGCGTCCAGCGCAAACAGGCCGCCGAAGCCGCCGATGCCCTCGACGCAGCCCGCCGTCATTGTCCGCGCGACGTGCTTCTTCATCAGTTCCACCGACGCGTAACCGGCGGTAATGTCAACACCCGCTGCCTTGTAGCTTTCGCTCTCGCTCTTCATCATGGTTGTCTGCTCCTTTATCGCATTCGTCGCGTTAGTCGTCGTCCTGCACCTTGCCGCCGTGAATGGGCTGGTCGAATTTGTTCTTCTCCGTCACCAGCGGCGGGTCAACCGGGTATTTGCCGCAGAAGCAGCCTTTGCAGAATCCGCAGTGGCTGTCCGCCGCCAGCTTGTCGCACGCCTCCAGGGACAAAAAGCCGATGGAGTCCGCGCCGATGATTTTGCCGATTTCCTCCACCGAATGGTGTGCGGCAATCAGGTTCTCCTTGCTGTCCACGTCCGTGCCGAAGAAGCAGGGGTCGGTGAACGGCGGGGCGGACAGGCGTACATGCACTTCCGTCGCGCCCGCTTCGCGCAGAAGGCGGACGATGCGTGCGCAGGTTGTGCCGCGAACGATAGAATCATCCACCATGACGACGCGCTTGCCCTTGACGGTGGCGGAAATAGCATTCAGCTTGATGCGCACCGCGTCCTGCCGCTGCTTCTGTCCCGGCTGGATGAATGTGCGCCCGATGTACTTGTTTTTGATGAAGCCGATGCCGTAGGGAATCCCGCTGGTGCGGCTGTACCCAATGGCGGCATCCAGCCCGGAATCCGGCACGCCGATGACCACATCCGCCTGAACCGGATGGTCAAGCGCGAGGAAGCTGCCCGCCCGGATGCGCGCCTCGTGGACGCTGCTGCCGTCAATGACGGAATCGGGACGCGCGAAATAAATGAACTCGAAGATGCACATGCCGTCGTGGCACGCGCCGGGCATCTTATAGGAATGAATCCCCTCTTCGTTGACGACGACGACTTCGCCCGCCTCAATATCGCGCACGAACGTCGCGCCGATGGCATCCAGCGCACAGCTTTCCGACGCAAACACCACGTCGTCGCCGATTCTGCCCATGCACAGCGGACGGAAGCCATGCGGGTCGCGGCAGGCAATCAGCTTCGTCGGACTCATGACGACGAGCGAATACGCGCCCCTGATGACCTGCATCGCATTCAAAACCGCCTGTTCAATCGAACCGCACTTCAGGCGCTCTTGCGTGATAATGTAGGCAATCACCTCGGTATCCGACGTGCAGTGGAAAATCGCGCCATTCTTCTCCAGCTGTTCGCGAAGCTCCGCCGCGTTGGTCAGATTTCCGTTGTGCGCCAGTGCCATCGCGCCTTTTTGATGGTTAATCAGCAGCGGCTGGGCATTGGAACGGCTGTGCATCCCCGTTGTACCGTAGCGGCAGTGGCCGACCGCCATCGTTCCCTCGTGGATTTTGCTCAGCGCGTCGCGCGTGAACACCTCCGTCACCAGTCCGTTGTCCTTGTGCGCCTTCATCACGCCATCATCGTTGACGACAATACCGCAGCTCTCCTGACC
>ULXH01023336.1_pt1 | contig 17684 bp, 19 predicted proteins | sample 1961101 | NCBI WGS metagenome assembly ULXH01 (sample SAMEA4835833, study PRJEB28245) | human gut metagenome | biome: gut microbiome; material: fecal sample | place: Denmark | collected 2008 | reverse complement strand
CCGCCGCAGGCATACCGCCCACATAATAATACTGTCTAAGCAATCGCACATACTCATCGGCAAGCATATTAATAACCGTCCAGTTACCGCTCTGCAGCACATCAGCCAAGCGCACCTTATCAATAGCCTGCAAGAATTCAATAAACGTCATCGGATAAAGGCGCAACTCCTCCACCTTTCCTACCGGATAAGACACCCCATCATGAAGCGAAAGCCCCAACAGCGAGCCCGCCACCACAACATGATATTCCGGAGCATCCTCACAAAAATATTTAAGCGTCTCCAACGCCTTTGGACAATCCTGCACCTCATCAAGCACCACGAGCGTATTCCCTGGAGTTATATCCACATTACTGATTGCCGAAAGCGATAGCAGAATATCCGCTACCGAACCACCATGTTCAAACACGGTAGCCGCCATCGGATTACGGTCTAAACTGAAGAACGCTACCTTTTCGTACTCATTACGTCCGAATTCCTGAAGCAAATACGTCTTACCCACCTGACGTGCACCATTGAGTATCAACGGTTTTCTGTCGTTCTTACCCTTCCATTGCAATAGTTGATTATATAAAGTTCTCTTCATGACTTACACTTTTTCTAACGAATAACAAGCCAAAGGTACACTTTTTCTAACGAATAATTGGCAAGTTGGCACACTTTTTCTAACGAATGATTGGGAATGAGCAAATATTCATCACCTGTATTTGCTGAAAAAAGAGTCCAAATGCCCTTCCACCAATTCTACAATCTTTGGATACAACACATAAGTTTGAATACACTTCATCATTATGGATTCAATTTACCGTTCTTAACTAATTTACCCCAGTAATAACCAAATTCACCAAGGATAGCCTTCTTATCTTCTTTGCAATAATCATCGAAAGCATCAAAACCGCTGAAAGAGAAAACACGTTTCAATTCTTTTGGATTCCATTTCATCTTAACGATACGCCCTACCAATGTAATCACATCACCAAGAATCCATTTAGTACGAGTACCGATGCGAACATTTATAGGCTCAGTATACTTACCCTCCGTTGCCAACTTATAAACTATCCATGGGATATCAAATCCGGCAGCTACCGGAGTAGCCAATCCACCTGTAAAACGAGCATTAGTTTCTATATAAGCAATTCTGTTATTCTCTGGGTCATAACGGAAATCCAATCCGCACACCCCATGGAAATCAACCGCATCCATTAACTTTATAGCCTCCGCTTCCAGTTGCGGCATATCCACTATCTCACGTTGCGTAGTAGTACCACCGCCATCCGTTTTAGTAACAAGCGCATGATACACCGAAGTTTTGCAAAAACCATCCCAGCGCACACAGTCCACACTATAGTCAGTGCCACCTATCCATTCTTGCAACAACGTATCTTCATTCTTATGTACCTCCATCAACTTCAGCAACTCCTCCTTACTCTTAGGAAAATACACTCCCTTTGCAGAATTACCAATTACCGTCTTGAATACAACAGGATAACGTTTCACTTCATCAGCCGACTGATATACCTCCGGAACAGAAACACCAGCCTTGCGAGCTATCTCAGTACTCTCTGCCTTGTTAGCCAGCATCAGCAACTTCGCTTCACTTTCATACGGAATAATCAGTTCTGCAGGAAACTCAGAACGATGACGCATAATTACAACACTCTCATCGTGAGTAGGCATCAGCACCCTTGGGTTAAGCTCGGCAATCTTCTCTTTTAGAACCTTGATAAAAGCATCTTCCTCTTTAAAAGGATTAGGATAAGTAAAGCTACCAGAACAAAACTTAGACATTGAGCAGATGTTTTTCTTGCTCGTGTCTGCCGCCCATACCTTCAATCCTTTCTGATGGAGAGATTTCAATATCGTATAGCCTACGCGATTCCAGCAGTAGGTTAGAATTACGTCACACTGTGCCATTATGCAGCCCTCCTTTCTTGTGTATAGTTAGTAACGAAGAGCGGCTGCAATCTAACTATCTTAGTTTTACCCCCCCCCATTTACATGAGAATCAACCTTTTTAGGAAGAAACTCAATATAATAGTATCCATTCTCAAGAGTCTTATGTATCTTGATATCATTAGAAGCCTTAGCAGATGCCATAGATGCGTAATTCTCTGGAGATATAGAACCAAACATACGCAAGTTCAAATGCTGGGCTACTTTTGTCATAGCCACACCCATCAATTTTGCAATGCCACGGCCTTGCCAATCCTTATGTACTATCTTACCACGAAAACATTTTCTGTTTACGAAACAACGAAGAAAGAAATAGCCGACAATAGAATCACCGCTTTCTACAACAAAAGTCATGAACGCCTTATTTTTAAGCACCTTTAATATTGATTTCTCATCAAAATCATGAGGCTTAAAGAATGTAAAGGCATCCTCCGGTTGCTCTTCAAAAAACTTGGCAAGCTTAGAAGCATCATTCTTCTCTGTTAAACGTATTGAAAACGTATCATTACTTACTTGTTTTAAAATTGTAGGGACATCCTTTAATGCGCTTTGGTTAATCATTCCAAAGAGCATAGCATTTCCCAATTCAACTGTATCCCAAAGAAAACCGCATTTTTCTTTAAGAATATGGGCTAGTTCATATAACATATTTGTTATGTTTTAATTATTTATATATTAAGCATAAAGCTGCCCAATGGCAATCATTAACTACTTTGTCGGTATTTAAATAAACACTATTTTATCAACCTCTTATAATAATCCAACCAAGCTTGACTTACTACCTTACAGCCGAAGAGATCAAATACTCGTTTACGACCAGCCTCACCGTGTTTCTTGCGTAATTCTGGATGCTCATAATAATGCTTTATGCACTTATAAAGCCCTTCAGCATCATCCACCTTGCAACGAAGTCCTGTTACCTCGGGTACACTTGCGTCACATACGCCATAGGCATCAGATGTTATAACCGGTAAGCCTAGGGCTTGCGCCTCAATTACGCTACTGCCAAAACCCTCGCGCCATGTAGGTAATACAAATACATCACCGCCTTGAAGTGCATCGTACGGAGTACGTGTAAGTCCCGGATAGAAGAAGTTTTCATTACGCTTCAAGTTTTTATATGCAGCAGCTTTTGCCTCATAACCTTCCTCATCAGTTCCATAAAGCAGAAGTTTTGCATTAGGGCATTCTGTAACAAGACGATTAAAAGCCTCATACAATTCACCTATACCCTTATCATGATTCAGTCTACCCAAGAAAATATACACTACATCCTCTTCTTTAAAGCCGAACTTCTCACGCTCGCTATGACGTACATCAGCAGAGATATTGAACTTTTCCAATTTCACCCCACAGATAGAACCATGTGCAAGGACCTCACTATTATTAGCTTTTAATACACCTTCTTTAATCAAGAACTGACGCTGACTTTCACCATCCACCAAGATATGATTGTCAAATAAAGCTATCGTCTTATCCATCATTTTTAATAAAGAACGCATCACTCCCTTACGTGTTGCCCACACTTGACCTGTATATATATGTATTCTTACCTTAATACCAGCCATCCATGAAGCAACTGCAGTAAGCAAACCCGCTTTAGGTGTTACAGAATGTACAGATGCAAAAGCCTCCTTCTTGAATATTTTCCGTAATGCCAAAAGGGCTTTCAAATCATTCTTGATATTTATAGACCGTTCAATAGGCGCATAAATGCATCGTACCCCCATATTAGTGAAAAATGAACGGTCATATCCATCAGGGAAATTAGCGATAAGCGTAACATCATACTCATTCACTAATCGTTCAAAATGATTAACGAGGAAAGACTCTGCAGAACCAGGAATTGCTACTACAAAAGCTATTTTTTTCTTTGCCATATTATTATCTATCTAATATTTCGTATTTTGATACTTTCGATTTATATTCAGGAACTATCTCCTTCATTTTCTTCACTATCTTCATATCATCGTGTGTGTACGACAGTTCCATCAATTCGTCTTCATTTCTCTTTGCCTCTTCGTAATCATATTCACGCACCTTTGCGACCATAATCTTAGAATGATGTGTAGGCATTATATTTTCAGCGTTATTAAGTACCTCTTCATAAAGCTTCTCTCCTTCTCGCAAACCAGTAAACTTTATTTCTATGTTCTTTGCTCCAGACAGAGCAATCATACGGTTAGCCAAATCAACTATCTTTACCGGTTTACCCATATCGAAGACGAATATCTCACCTCCCTTACCCATTGTTCCAGCCTCAAGAACCAACCTACAAGCCTCTGGAATCAGCATGAAGAAACGGATTATATCAGGATGAGTAACCGTAAGCGGTCCACCTTTCTTTATCTGCTCTTTGAAAAGAGGAATTACAGAACCATTCGATCCTAAAACATTACCGAAACGAGTTGTAACAAATTGTGTTACACCTTTAACCCTACCCTCTACAATAGCCTTATTGAGCGATTGACAATAGATTTCACAGATACGTTTAGAGCATCCCATTACATTAGTAGGATTAACAGCCTTATCAGTAGAGATCATTACAAACTTCTTGGTTCCGTATTTCACAGCAAGGTCGGCTATAACACGAGTACCACCTATATTATTACGTACAGCCTGCATCGGATTATCCTCCATCATTGGCACATGCTTATAGGCAGCTGCATGGAACACATATTCTGGTCGATGCTCAGAAAAGATTTTTTCCATGTGGTCTTTATCCGTTATACTTGCTACTATTGTTTCATTCTTAACATCGGCAAATTGACGCATCATTAATAATCTAACATCATGCATCGGAGTCTCAGCCTGATCTATTAATATCATTTCTGCAGGCTTATAAATAGCTACCTGACGAACCATTTCTGAACCGATAGAACCTGCTGCACCTGTGATAAGCACACGTTTTCCTTTCAGCATTGCACCAATCGCATCCATATCTACCTCTATTTTATCACGAGGTAGCAAATCTTCAATTTCAACCTCATGCAAATGTTGGTAAGTCATATCACTTTTACCATCCCATTCTTGTGCAGCTGGCATCATCATAATCTTGATTCCTGCCTGCATGAATTCGTCCACCATTTCTGTATTATTGCGGAACAATTCAGATTTTAGAGGCGATACGAGCAATACTTTCACCTTCATCTCTTTCATTCTGTTGGCAATACCCTTACCATTGAGGAACACTTTCTTACCCATCAGATAAGCATGTTTCATCTCATTGCCGTCACTGATAAAAGCCCGAAGCAGATATTTCTTATTCTTCACAGAGCTAATGCTATTGGCAAGACTTATACCACCAGCCTTTGTTCCATAAATAGCCACAGGAATAGCATTATCGGTTTTATAAGTATCAAAAAGAGCACGCACCATCATTCGCTCTATCCACATAAGCATAGAAGCACAAACAAACAGTACGACACAGCCCAATGCTGAATTCATAATAATGTGAGTAATACCCAAATGATTAACCACAATCCCAATAAAACAAGAAAGGAGAGAACCAACGAACGATGCAATTCCCACTCGCTCTATATCTATAAGTGATGAATAACGAAGTATGCCTGTATAAGTATGGAATAAACGGAATGTCACTCCAAATAACAAAACGCATACAACGTTACCCAAAGTTATCTCCCAAAAGTTCTGAGCAAATTCAAGTCCTCCCATTTCCAGATAATTACCTACATATCCTGAAAATAGTACTATCAGACAATCTAAACACAACACTCCCCAATAAGGCAAAGCGCCTTTGGAGAAATACCAATTAGTTATTTTCTGTAAAAATTTCATCTCTTATTCTTCTATTTATTAATATTTTTTTCTGCAAACAGATGATTTGTTTCAATAAGATTCCTCAAACTATCATTGTTTTGCTACTATAAATGCATAATAACTATTTGTTACAACAATCAACTATGGATCTGCAGTATTTGGTAAAATCTTCTGCTTCCCTATCGGTTACCCTACGACCTCTTTTATACAAGATATCATCAATTGACATAAATGGAAAAACAATCTTTCCATAGATATACTTTAAAAGGAAGATAAAGGACATCTTATAGTTTTTCTGCTTAAAATACTTCAATACATACAAGTAATAGTTATTAACGATCTTATGCTTAGTAACAGAATCCAATTCAGAATAGTAATACATCACATTTCTGAAAATGTGATATTTGGGATTATAAGCCAAATATTTTTCCAAAAAGTCCTGATCCTCACCTAATCTTAAGACCGGATTATATCTACACTTTTTAGCTATCTCAGCTCTATAAAGCGAAGGTGCATGAACTGGATGGTTTTTTCCTGTGAAAACGACATCACAATCTTTTTCAGCCCCTCTCACCAACAACATATCCGTCTTTGTTCCAAATGAACAAAGAGCACATGTTACTAAAGAAACATCACTATGTTTCTCAAGATACTCTACCTGTAACCGGAGCTTATCAGGATGTACCAAATCTTCAGCATCTAGCATACCTATATATTTACCATTACAAAGTTCTAAGGCTTTCTGTCGCGCTACTGCACGTCCAGAATTTTTTTCTAAATGATGAATTACAAATCTGCAGTCTTGTATTGAATCTAAATAAGCTGTTGTCTCATCAGTGGAGCCATCATTAACAATGACGCACTCCCAATTGATATAACTTTGTCTCTTTAAGGATTCAACAGATGCCTTTATCAATGGGTAGCCATTGTACACTGGCATCATTATTGAAACGAGTGGTTCCATAATTTATTTATTATTTAAACAAGGTTTAACACAATAGTAAATAACTAATAATGCTAAGAACGGAGTAATACTTATAAATGACTGATAGGATATGGTCGTCATAAACAAACCATTCACTACATATAAATACAATATACCACCAACAATACTTTGATTTACAAAGTATGAGTATGTTTTAGATGAAAGGAATGCCAAAAACCAACCACCAAAAATAACTCCTATCCAACCACCGTCTAATATAAAAGGCAGTAAAGCGGTAGTGTTATTGTTAAACATAACTGTAGTATTTGAACTACCGATATCTACGAAATCTTGCACATAAAGATTAAGGTAATAACTAGGTATCTTCTCAGTTGTTAATCGAATTACCTTCAATATATACATTAACGGTTCCGTTATAGGTGATAGAGTCATCATTCCATAATGGTATGTATCCAGACCATAATCACGAGGATTAGCTAAAATGTAATCTAAAAATGAGAAGGATCCAGAAAAATACGTAATTAGAGAACCCAACATATTACCACCGCGAACAAAAACTGTCATAAAAATCATACCTGCCATACCTATATATATAGGAAACTTTGAAGTTTTAACTTTAAAACTACTATATACGGTATTCATAAATAGATAAATCATTAAAAAACAGAAGATAGAATCACGGCCAGAGGATAATACAGACAGAAACAGCACTATAGCAAACGAATTGATAAGATGCCCCTTTTTATTATTATTAAAATAGAAATAAAGAGACATTATCATTATAGAATTTAGGATAGCCACAGGAATAGTTTTAGTAAAAAAGCCTGCTTCTGATCCAAAATATACAGAAAATCGATAGTCCCCCGCATTGCCAGATAAGATTGCCTTTATACCCAACATAAACATCGGAGCAAGTATTAATAAACAGAAAACTTCCACTATCGCAATACGAATACCGACTTTCCTCATTTTATCATGATAGTCTAGAGGTATAAATTTTTGACCGACATTCTTTATCCGCATTGCAAAACTGCAAATATTAAAAGACAATAAAAATAAAATAGAGTAAACATGAACTATAGGAACAGGATGACGCAACTCCATTGGATTAATTGCCGCAATAGAAGCAAATATACACCATATTGCAGTTGCTAAAAATGTGGCATTAAATAGATATCCATATTTTTTCTTGAATATCTTGCCAGACATTATTAATATCACAATATAGATTAATAAGAAAAACTGGTCCATAAATTATTTGCGCAATAATGCGAATAGTTTAAAATAAGTCAATAGGAACCGAATATGTTCTGATAACCTAATCCCTCTTGAAAAGAACATTATTTTATTAATCTCTGGGAAACAAGATGCCCACATTTTATAGTAAACATTTTTATTAGTAATTGGAGCAATCTGATGACGTGCCTCGTATTTTTGACGACACACCTGAACTGGGTATTTTTCCGTCAATCCTTTACGTTTCAATACGTTCATCACTATATTTGTGTTAGCTACAGCCTGTTCCCATCTCTTTACACATTTATCCTCAGTAAAAACTCTACAGATAGATTCAGTATTAGAAAAATAATAATATAAAGGCTTACTTATTGTAACCACTTTATTTGCAAACAATGTAAGTTGCATACTGAGTACACGATCCTCAAACATAGCATAAATAGGATATTGTATCTCATTTTCATAAAGTGAACGTTTTGCCAATCTTGTCCAAATATTTATATAGACAAATAAATTATTCTCCTCGGTATTAGAAAGAGTTGTATAGTACGGCCGATACGTTTTACCATCACTTACAAAAAAATTACATATTGTCATATCTGCATTCTCCTTAGCCGCAGTCTCATACATTTCTTGATAAGCGTTTGGTGTTACCCAGTCATCACTATCACAATGTGCTATGTAATCACCTTTTGCAGCTTTGATTCCAGTTTGCCTTGCCGCAGGCAAACCTTTATTAACCTCATGAGTTAATATCTTTATTTGATTTTTACGTTGAGGATATTCGTTTATAACTTCCAACAGAATTTCTATACTATTATCTCTAGTGTAGTCGTTAACAAATATAAACTCCATATCTTCCAATGTCTGTTCAAACAACGAACGAGCACATCGCTCAATATACTTTTCAACTCCATATACAGGAATAATTACACTGACTTTAGGCATACTATTTCTTTTTTAATAACTTTCCAATAAAAGGTATTGCTGACAGATATAATTGCTCTGATTTGTTAAACAAGAAAGATAAAGCCAACAATGCCGTCAATATTACAGAATAAGTTAAACTAACAATCAACGATATAAAACCATTGTCAAAAAGACTGCTCACATAAGAAGTTGTTACTAATATTACAGTGGCTATTAAAGCAAGTTTTAAAACAACATCTATCGTATATTTACGAATATCTAATTTAATTAGTCTTCTCATATATATAGTTCGCACAATTGCACCAATAATGTTCCCCGTTGCCCATATAGCAAGCGCATAATTAGCAGAACCATAATATTTTAGTTCTAAATACATTAAAGGTATGACCAAAAACTTTATGCAACTAATCATTATTTGATGAGTGCGTATCTTTCCAGTTGCATATAACGCATGTATAAGAGGCGTTTGAAATGTATCAAAAATATAATATATCATAATGATTTTCACAAAAGTTGAAGCCATTGGTGGATATTCTCCAAGCCACATTGTTAGGATGTAATCAATATTAACCACAACGGGAACAGCAATAAAAAACATCATAATAAATGAAATCTTTGATGCCGCAAATATCAATTTATAAAAATAATTCATATCACCTGCTGCATATGACTTTACGACCTGTGGCTGATAAGCTTGGGCAATGCTTGACGAAAAAGATAACAATCCAGAGTTTATCTGATTAGCAATACCCAATGCTGCATTTGCTACCAACCCTACAAACAAATTAAAGAAAATACTAATACTCTGTTGGGTACATACATCTGCACTATTCACAAGAAGGCTCCAACCTGAGTAAGATGCAAATTCCTTTACGTACTTAGTATCCCAATATTTAATATACTTTGTATCTAAAATTTTTCTCTTGCAATATTGCACGTAACATCCAACAACAACAACTGCAGAAAGGCATAGTAAACCTCCATAAACAACAAGTTTATCAAAGGATGTATTAACCAAATAATACGCAATGCCCAATTTGAACGCAACCTCAATAATACTCAGAGCTGCATAAAAGTTCATACGCTCATGTGCAATAATATTTGATTGAAAAGGAGTTTGGATAACACTTATACAAAATGTCAAAACCGAGAACTGAAACAGAATATTAGCAGCAAACATTCTATCTTCAGGTATATTCAGTTGTACATTTAGTATCCAAATACCAATTATCTCTAGCACAAGAAACAATATTGCAGACAAAATAAAATGGCAATTTATAGCCATAGAATACACCTCTTGTAATCCTTGCCTATTATTTCTTCCTAACTCAAAAGTTAAATATCTAGATGTTGCATTCGTTAAAGCCCCTCTAAAAAAACTAAAGAAAATCACTACGCTACCAACAATATTGTAAATACCAAAATCTTCGACTCCTAGGTTTTTAAGAACAATTCGTGTGACGTATAAATTCACAACAAGTACTAGAATCATTCTTATATACAAGTAAATCGCATTACTAACTATTGTATTAGTTCTATTTTGCATATCAATTTATGTTAGTGCTCAATTTATGGCATTCCCCATCCAATAGGCACTTTTACAAGTTCCTATTTATTAAGCTATTAAATTTTATCTTGATTATTAACTATTGGCATATTGCCAATCCGATTTTGTCTGACCGCAGATTGAAAAAATTCGCGATTTATAAATGCCTTTTGAAATAATATTTAAACTTGCAGCTATATTACTTACTGATTTTTCATTAATTCATTATAAATTTCGACTTCTTCTTGACTTTGCATCAAATTCAACATTATATCCACTGCTCTTATTTTACTTGTTCCTCCAGATATTTCTTTTCTCACAATCAACATAAAATTAAAAAAAGATTAAAATAATCCTTCTGTTCGTTATTTGAACTAGCACAAAGGAACTTAGTAAAAGCAAGAAAAGCCTCATCCGAACCGTATACGAAAAGATCTTTTTTAACCGTCAGCATTATCTCAATTTTTTCAGAAAGCGCAACATCTATACCCATTTTTTTGTCGTTCATTATACTATAAAACAAATCGACAGCGTTATAATAAGCCCTATATTTCTTATCTGAAACGTAGTTTTCTAATATCTTCCGCATCTCAGTACGCATTTGCCACTTACACGTAAATACCGCCGCTATTATTGCAGCCAGCGAAGTCAAGATGGGAGCTATCAATTCAGAAATTACATCCATAGTAACGAATTTCCTATTAAATTATTATCCGATTTCACTCTTCTTCCTCCACCACTTCAAAATCCTCATTCCTCATTCCACGTATAGCCACGGCATAGCCACCAAACTCCATGACGAGTTGGCGGTCGCGGTCTATACGCACGATGTAGCCCTCCTGTCCTTGGAAAAGGCCAGAGAGTACACGGAGCTTAGTGTGGTTTTGGGCGAATTTCACGAATGGGTCGCGAAGAAAAGTAATGTGTTCGGGGTTGGTCTGCAGAATCTTCATGAACGGTTCCATCGTAGCGTTGGCTATCGAGGCGGGGCGGTCGGTACTGCAGTCTTTTACGAGATGATATAAAGGGAAGTTTCGATTTAGGAATAGTTGCAGGTCTTTGGTGGTGCCTTGCAGAAAAATAAGTCCGCTTACCGATGGGCGCAGTTCTTTTTTAACGCCTTTATCGCCTTCTTTGGAGCGATAGACGTAAGAGCGGTGAATAAAGTATCGGGGTACGGCTTCGTCTCTTGTTCGGCAGATTTCCATCCGCTTCTCGAATGTCTCGACAGACATGTGATGAATAAAGATGTAGCTCCATGAAGTGGGAATCTCGGAGACGGCGGTCCTCACTTCGCTAATAGATAGTCTCTCCACTTCCGACGCCAATTGATTCTTAGCATCGATAACGTGTTTGCCCTCTGAAAAACAGGAGTTTTCGTCGGCTGTAGAAAGAGAAATAGAGCAATCCTGCGTCACTTCCTTCGTCTACTTTATGTCGCTGTCGGCTATCATCGCGAAGAATGATATTGCCGATTGTGCAACAATAGTTTTCATATGTCTTATACCATTTAGATTAAGCTCGTCCTGAGCTCTTTCCTCTATCAGTCTTATCTAATCTTTCTTAAGAAGACTGGATTTTGGATGCAAAGTTAGCATTTTTCTTTTATTTACACTCATTAAAATACTACATTATTATGACTTCTGTATATGTTCTTCATACATAGACGAGAATGACGGTTGGGTTATTACTATAATTATATGGGTATAATTGTGGTAAAGCTTGCGAATAGAAGTTCGGTTTTTCTTATTCAATTCTCTATCTTTAGGCTAGAGATATATAAACTTAACCTAAGTATATATAAACTTAAGCTAAGTACATATATACTTAAGTTAAGTATAGAGATTTGCTGTTCATTGGCGTAGTTTTTCATTGCGAGCAATGATTTTTTTCATTGGTACATCATCGCGCCATGATTATATATAAATAAGGTGAGATAATAATGAAGTGTGGGTATTTTCTAAAAAGGAACTGATATTGGTAAAATTAGCACGGTACTTCTTAAAAATGAGAAGATAATATAATTTGCGGAGTAAGAAAATAGTTGTAATTTTGCAAGCGCTAATAACATTTTCAAACTGATTAGAATTATACAATAAAACCATGAGCTTTGGATACACTGTAAATAAAGAAAAAAATGGGGTTTTATTAGCATACCTCGCAGAAAGAATTCCTAACGTAACGCTTAGGAAGCTATTGAAGTTGGTGTATCTTACAGACGAGAAATTCACAATCGAAAGAGGGTTCCCTTTAACCTGGTTCAATTACTTCGCATGGAAAAAAGGTCCTGTAGCTCCTGAAGTGTATGATGTGAAAAACGGATCCTTCGCCGATTTTGTTCAGTGTCACCGCAACAGTAACGACAAGTATGAAGTATCCCCAGTTGGTGGCGCACTTACAGAAGATAGGCTAAACCTCTACAGCCGATATGAAATGAACATGATTGATGAAATCATTTCTAAATATGGATCAATGTCGGCAGATGAACTAACTGACATCACCCATCTTGAGAATACCTTGTGGAGCAAAGTAGTGAATGAGAATAAGCTTACTTTTTCTGACTCAGGTCGTTCTGACTGTGAAATCCACTTGAACCGTCTTATTGAAGGCGACGAGGAAAAAGAAGAAGTCTTTGAGGACGCTCTTGAATATATGCAGTTCTGTAACGCTACATCGACATGTTAAGGGCAAAGAATATCATCTACGGTTTTTGTACCTTTACAAATCCTCCTAAAAACAAGTATTTAATTTCTCTTTATAGGAGTGAAACCTTGCATGTTGTTGCCGTATTCCCAACTTCAAAGAAACGTTCTGGCAGTTTATCACCTAAATACGGAAAGAACTACAGAGGAGAGGATATTGTATCGTATGTGTTCGAAGCGAACAGGTGCATCGGAAAGAAATATGGTTCAGACGAAGATTTTTCTTTTCCTCTGCATACTACAATCCCCTTTGATTATTGTTTCAGAGACGGTGAACAAGAAAGTCTTCTAAAGTCTTTTCAGCACCCCGAAGTAGTGGGAGTCCTCTCGGATAAAGAATACATAGAATTGATTTATGCTTTTTACAAAAGCCCGTTGACTCCACAAAAATACATACCTATTTTTGAGAAAATATTGAAAGAGTTTTATTCCAAGCCATCGGTATAAGTGATGTATCTTACTGTTGCCCTTTCAGGGCGTAGCGTATATAAACAGGGATATTCAGTAAATGTCCCCAAAAATAAGATGGCATATGAAGTGATTATAGTCTATCATCTTCGTATGCCATTTTTTATTGCCATTTTCTGTATTTTCTAAAAAAAACATCCGACAGGACATGGCGCTCTGGAAGAAGTCTGACGACCTCTTCTGATTTTTGCGTATAAAAGCTGCATAATCATTCCTCCATCGTTAATATCCTTAAAGAATCCTCCCATTCATCAAAGAAACCGACGGGCCAATTTTCCATTGAGCCATCATCATGAATTTGCATACGCTCTGTATGGTGAAGCAACGGGTTCTGTTGGTCTGCGTATACAAAATGCACCTCTACATTATTCTCGTCAATTTGCTGTTTCTTTACGGCAATTCTTATTCCATTAAGCAAATGATCACTATGTGTTTCAATAATAATCTGAACGCCATTCTCTGCCGCAATAGATAAAAGTTCCCCCATTTTAGTTTGAGCCTTCGGGTGGATATGCGCCTCTGGATTCTCTATAACAATAAGAGAATCTTTAGGAGCTGTCATCAATGCAACAACAATTGGAAAGACTGAGCTATTACCAAACGGCATATTGTATGGAGACACTTCTGCCTCGACACCGTTAGCATTGACAGAATAAGTCATTTTTATATGTTCTTTATCTTGTTCTGTTACTTTGACCGTTTGCTCAAAGTTCATAATATAGCTCATCCACGCAGAAACATTGGATGTCACCCTCATATCTCCTGCCTTGTTGAATTCTGGTATTTGAACCTTTTCATCTTCACTTAATGCACGATATAGACGAGAGGCAGCCATCTTTCCATATTTATCTCCAATTCTGGAATCTGTTTGGTCTGTAAATAGATTGCTACCATGCACTTCTGATGGGCTAACCCTATCAGGTGCCAAGTAAACTAAATCCTTTGAAAAGAGAGAACATTTCTCTTCGAATTCAGTTAAATTGTCCGATACTTCGGTTTTACATGTATCTTCATTCTTAACGGCATCTATTATTGTCACGTTGAGTGCATCATTTATAGTATCGTCTTCTATAGAAATTGTTATATCCGTATCTTCGCTCTCGAAATATCTTATTGCATCAGCACTTCTTAAATCAACAAGGCTACCACGTAATTGTACTTTTTCGCTCAACAATGTACGCCTGTCGAGATCACTCTGCCTAAGCAGCATCAACGCTTGGATTAACGTTGACTTACCTGCACCATTGGCACCTGCCACCAGAGTTATGTTCCCCAAGGCAAAGCTTTGTTCCTCAAAGCATTTGAAGTTCTTTAACGTGAGATATGATAACACATTCTAGTTTTTTAATTTGTTTGACATGTATTTAATCTGCTCTGATAGCATGTTATATGAAGTGCAGCGTAAATTGGAAGGTCTTTTATCCCAAATCTTCTTTGTCTTTTTTATAAACGTCTCAATGGAATTATTACTATCAAGCTTTATAACACCATTCATAATCAAAAGAATTGTGACAGTCTTGAGCGACTGATTTCTCCATTGAAAAATTTGTTTGCATGCCTCATATTGCAAAAATGATAGTTTTCCAAGCATGGTGTGACAATCAACACCCAAGAAATCATAGTCTTCCAATTGCGGTATTAGAATGGAATCAATTTTAGTACTACCAGAAATAGAAACTTTAGAAGTATAAAAACCCACGTTATTTCTAATATTCCACAGCAAGGGAAGTCGTATAATCTGTCTTCGATTTTGCTTTACGCTTGGATATGACAGAATTATTTCGTCTACTATTTTTTCAAGATTGCTATAGCCTTTTGAAAAAACGAACTTTGCTACCGACCATAAATCGCTGCTCCCCTCTGTAACACTTCCCATCTCATAGATACGATATCTATCGCTCTGCGTAACTCCCGGATTAAGTACTGTAACGAAGAATTCCGTATTGAGAATTTTTCTTTTTAACATCAATGGAAGATCTTTAAACTGCTTATATTTTTTAAAGTCGCCAAGCGCCTCTTCGCTCAAAGTAAGAGAGCCTTTAATATATTCATAAATACATTTCAGCTGACGTTCTCCTGTTATTACATACCAGTTTTTCTCGCTCCCATCAAACATCAGCTCAGGCACTTGAAAACCAGAAAGCAACTGAAATATAAACAAGCTCTTCAATCCAATATTCCATCTAGAATTTGTCCCATAAGTGTGTCCTACGAATCTTAGCGAATCTTCTTCTATCATATTAAGGATTTGCTCGCATGTGAATATTTGCTTTCGGAATGTATATTTCTCGTTTATAATCATAATTACTAAAGACTTTACTAATCGGCATTCAAATTCGATTCATGCAAAGATAAGAAAGTTTATCTATTTGCATCATTTCAACAGGAACTATCTGCAATAGAAATAAAGAATAGTATCTTTTCTGAGATGGAAAATCGGAAACGACAATACAAGTTTGATGTATCTTACTGTTGCCCTTTCAGGGCGTAGCGCATATAAACACATGAAACATAGGGCGTTGCCCTAGGCTAGGAACTCGTTGGGCTTTCAGCCCGCCAATAGATTATAAAAGCCAACAGCGAAGCGCCTTGGCGTATAATGGAACGGCCTAGACGGAGGGGCGTGAGCTGAGGAATGGCCGGGCGGTGCTGAAAAATGCTGTTTGAGCGTAGTGCAACGAAGCGAGTTCTTTTTTCAGCACCAGAACGACCGTTCCGTAGTAGCCCCGGAGACGTAGCCGCATCAAGGCAAAAGAAAAAGTAAATCCATCCGAATGGGAATACATCAACCAAAGAAAAAAAATTTCTCCAAAAGAGTCTTAATCAAGACCCACCCTCATATCACCAAGCTCTTTCAACAAAAAAACTTTCTCAGCAGAAAGTTTCCCCGCCCTGACCAACTTCTGATTATACTTCCACCAATTCAGCAAGCCACGGTTCTCAACCCTCTTCTTACTAGGAAGATGACCATGCTCCTCAATATAAGCCTTCAAGAGAGCATAATTATTACGCCAATTCACCTCAGTCTTAGACAATACAATATCACACATACACGTTAAGTAATGTTCATTAATTCATATAAAATTCAAAAGTAAGCGATTTCTCAATATTTTCTATACCTTTGTGCTTAAAATAAACACGTATAATCACGTATAATTAAAGAATTATGCAGACAAGTGACAGCATTGTAATTATTCCTACTTACAATGAAAAAGAAAATATCGAGAACATCATCCGCGCGGTGTTCGGACTGCAGAAAGTCTTCCACATTCTTGTGGTAGAAGACAACTCGCCCGACGGCACAGCCGATATAGTACGACGGATGCAGAAGGAGTTCCCAGAACGCCTGTTCATGATAGAGCGAAAAGGAAAACTGGGACTCGGCACGGCTTACATCGCCGGATTCCGTTGGGCCATCGAAAAGAAATACGATTACATCTTCGAAATGGATGCCGACTTCAGCCATAACCCGGACGACCTGCCCAGACTGTATGCCGCATGTCACGACGAGGGAGCGGATTTGTCTATCGGCTCGCGTTACGTAAGTGGCGTCAATGTGGTGAACTGGCCTATGGGACGTGTGCTGATGTCTTATTTCGCATCGAAATATGTGCGCATCATCACCGGAGTGAAGATTCACGATACCACTGCGGGATTCGTTTGCTACCGTCGCTCGGTATTAGAAACCATAGAGCTTGACAAGGTTCGCTTCAAGGGATACGCCTTCCAGATTGAAATGAAATACACCGCCTACAAGTGCGGATTCAAGATTACCGAAGTGCCTGTGATTTTCGTGAACCGAGAACTGGGTACCTCTAAGATGAACAGCAGCATATTTGGCGAAGCGGTGTTCGGAGTGATTAGACTGAGACTGGACGGATGGTTCAAGAAATACCCTAAAAAACCTGTTGAATAATGAAACGCACATGGATATATAACGCACGGATTGTTAACGATGGACAGACTTTCCGTGGCTCGGTGGTGACAGAAGGCGACTTGATAGCCGAAGTGCTGAAAGAGGGCGAACGCCCTGCCATGCCGTGCGATTCAGAGATTGATGCCGGTGGATGTTATCTGCTGCCGGGGGTGATAGATGATCATGTTCACTTCCGCGACCCGGGAC
>ULXH01001157.1_pt1 | contig 17695 bp, 16 predicted proteins | sample 1961101 | NCBI WGS metagenome assembly ULXH01 (sample SAMEA4835833, study PRJEB28245) | human gut metagenome | biome: gut microbiome; material: fecal sample | place: Denmark | collected 2008 | reverse complement strand
TTAAAACGGTGTAAAGTAAATCTGTACTAAGACACTTTGTTAAATATCTTCATGACTTAGCCGCTAATTAATAACGCAGCTGACCGTCATCGTCCACTTCGTCAATGTCGGCGAAGTTATAAGATTCACCATGCTGACTGATGTCGAGTCCCACTTTTTCACTTTCCTTACTTACTCTCATAGGAATCAACTTATTTACTATCCAATACAGCAGCATACTTACCACAAAGGTGTAAACTATTACGATACCTACAGCCAACAAATGGTATAAGAAGATGCGAACACCTTCCATATCGCCAGCCATCAAACCTTCCTTAATAAATATACCGGTAAGAATAGTACCTACAATACCTCCTGTGCCGTGAGTGGGGAATACATCCAAAGCATCGTCTAAACGACCTGACTTATCGCTCCAATGACAAGTGATATTACATATCAGCGTAGCTACGAAAGCAATGAAAAGACTCTGACCCACACTTACATATCCGGCAGATGGCGTGATGACTACCAAACCTACCACAGCTCCTACAGCAGCTCCCATAGCAGAGGCCTTACGTCCCATAACCGCATCAAAGAAAAGCCATACTAGCATACCTGTAGCACAAGCGGTGTTGGTGTTAAGAAAGGCTTTCACTGCTATAGCGTCGGCATGAAGCGAAGAACCTGCATTAAAGCCAAACCATCCCAACCAAAGCATTGCAGCGCCAAGCACAACAAAAGGAACATTGGCCGGAGCGTCACTGCGTTTGTCTTTTACACGTCTACCCAAGAACAATGCACCGGCCAACGCCGCTACTCCCGAAGATGCATGTACTACGATACCACCTGCAAAATCTACAACTCCCCACTGACGGAATATTCCGTCGGGATGCCATGTGCAGTGCGCCAGCGGACAATATATAAACAAGCAGAACAGTATCATAAAGACTAAATATGCCGAGAACTTAACTCGTTCGGCAAAGGCTCCTGTTATAAGAGAAGGAGTTATGATGGCAAATTTCATCTGAAACAATGCATAGAGCGCCAACGGTATTGTAGGCGCCAACTCTTGATTTACCTTAGCTCCTACACCGTGAAACATAAAGAAGGTGGCTGGATTTCCAAGCACTCCACCAATATTGTCGCCAAAAGCCAAGCTAAATCCCACAATTACCCACACTACACTGATTATACCCATAGCGATAAAGCTCTGAAGTATAGTAGAAATAACATTCTTCTTATTAACCATACCGCCATAAAAGAACGCCAATCCCGGTGTCATCATGAGCACGAAAATCGTAGCGGTAATCATCCATGCCACATCGGCCGAATCAACGTTTGCATCGGGTTCCCACATCTCAACTGAATCTGGTAAAAAAGCTCCGCCCACACAAAACATAGCCATCAGTGCTAAAAACACTACCCATTTTGTCTTAAATCGTTTCATAATAATTAAGTGTTTAGTTGTACAAGGCTCAATAGACACCATTTGTTTGCAACAAAGACTGCCGACCGAGCATTTTGTTTTAGATTTGTATTATTGTATTCCCAAATGCAAAGATATAGCTTTTATCAATATCACAATGATATACATATATTATTTTTAGTAACATTATAACATTTTACCAAGATAGTAAAACATCTTTTTGTTACCACTATCAAATTACCAGAAACAAAATGTCCAATTACATATTTCATATCCAACCCGTAATTATTTGCCAAAGTCGAAAATAATATGAATATTGCGGTCGGTTTAAAAAACATATCATAATGGCACTAATCAAATCTGTACGGGGATTTACTCCGGCATTCGGAAACAACTGCTTCTTGGCCGACAACGCCACGATAATAGGCGATGTGGTTATGGGAGACGACTGTAGCATATGGTTCAACACGGTATTAAGAGGAGACGTTAACTCCATCCGCATAGGAAATAGGGTTAATATACAAGACGGTACAGTACTGCATACTCTGTATGAGAAATCGACTGTAGAAATAGGGAACGATGTATCGATAGGGCACAACGTAACGCTTCACGGTGCCTGTGTACACGACAATGCGCTCATCGGAATGGGCTCTACCCTACTCGATTACGCAGAAGTAGGCGAAGGTGCCATAGTAGCCGCCGGAGCATTGGTACTGGCCAACACAAAAATAGAGCCTTACACACTATGGGCAGGAGTGCCGGCGCGGTTTATTAAAAAGGTATCGCCCGAACAGAGCAAGGAATTGAATCAAAAAATAGCCAACGGATACTTAATGTACGCATCGTGGTTTAAAGAAAACGAAAAGTAAAGGTAATATAAAAACGAACACCCCTTATCCATTTTATACGGACAAGGGGTGCTTATTTATTACGAGGATTATTCTTCTACCGGCTTGAAGTCTTCTTTTCCGACTCCACAAACTGGGCAAACCCAATCTTCGGGCAAATCTTCGAATGCGGTTCCCGGAGCAATTCCAGCATCAGGATCACCTACTTCAGGATCGTAAACCCAATCGCAAACTGTGCAAATGTACTTTTTCATACGTCTTTAATTTTAAATGTTAATACTCTACTTATATATTCGCAATAATATCATTTCTCTTTAAGCAAAATCTCTTTCAGTTCTTCCATACCTGCCGATGCGCCCTTACGGATAACATGAACCTTACGGCCAGATGTTATATTTACTTCCTTAGGGTCTATCAGATATACGGGAACATCGTACGGCACATAGTTTAGCAGTCCCGCCGCAGGATATACGTTGAGCGAAGTACCGATAATGACAAACACATCAGCCTTCTCGGAATAATCTACAGCAGTTTCTATCATCGGCACAGCCTCGCCAAACCATACTATGAACGGACGGAGCTGCGAACCGTCGGCAGCCTTATCTCCTATCTTCACATCGTATTCCTCGGGCTTCAGCTCACGAATGCAAGCCGCATCATTAGGATTTCGGCTCGATGTAACCTTTGTCAACTCGCCATGCAGATGAATTACGTGATGACTACCAGCACGCTCGTGCAGGTTATCTACATTCTGGGTGATGATAGTAACATCGAAATACCGCTCCAACTCTGCCAATAACTTATGCCCTTCGTTCGGCTCTACATGCAGAAGTTCCTTGCGTCGTTCATTATAGAAATTAAGAACCAGTTCCGGATTTGCCGCATACCCTTCGGGCGTAGCTACCTGCTCTACCGGATAACGGTCCCAAAGGCCTCCCGAGTCACGAAAAGTACTTATTCCGCTTTCCGCACTCATTCCCGCTCCTGTAAGCACTACCAACTTTTTCATACACAACTCCTTTTCCATGTATCAAAACAATATCGTTATCGCAAAAATAAGAATTTTTAATCGGTTGTAGAACCTTATATTCAAAGAAAAGAGATACCTTTGCCACGCTAAAAAGTATAATTAACATTAATATGGATAAATTCAGCTACGCCATTGGTTTAGGCATTGGCCAAAACTTATTGAGCATGGGTGCTCGCAACATCGAAGTAAACGACTTTGCTCAGGCAATCAAAGACGTATTAGAAGGTAATCAAACGGCAATCACACACAATGAAGCCCGTGAGATAGTAAACAAATACTTCACAGAACTTGAAGAGAAAATGAATGCCGAAAACATAGCAAAAGGCAAAGCATTCCTCGAAGAGAACAAGAAAAACCCAAATATCGTAACTCTGCCTAGCGGATTGCAGTATGAAGTAATTAAAGAAGGTAACGGAAAGAAGCCTAAGGCTACCGACCGTGTACGCTGCCATTACGAAGGTACTCTGATTGACGGTACATTGTTCGACAGCTCTATCAAGCGCGGCGAACCTGCTGTATTCGGAGTAAACCAGGTTATCAAAGGATGGGTAGAAGCATTGCAGTTGATGTCGGAAGGTGCTAAGTGGAAACTCTACATTCCGTCGGACTTGGCATACGGTGCACAAGGCGCAGGCGAACTGATTCCGCCTCACAGCACTTTGGTTTTCGAAGTTGAACTGATAGAAGTTCTCTAATGAATAAGAAACAATTAAAAAACATTAATCAAAAGCAAATGAAAAAAGGTACAATCGCAATGATGTTCGCAGCCGCAGCTGGCTTGGCATCATGTACTGCTCAGGGTCCGAAAGCGAACCTGAAATCGGATATCGATACGCTTTCATATATGATGGGTGTAGGTAACACTAACGGTTTGAAAGACTATGCAATGGGCCGTCTGGGTGTTGACTCTACTAACTATGCAGACTTCGCAAGAGGTATTGAAGAAGGCATGAAACAATTAGACGCTAAGCAGAAGGCTTATTTGGCAGGTATGCAGATTGGCCAGCAGGTTGGCGGCGATATGTTCGAGTCTATCAACAGCCAGCTTTTCAGCGGCGACTCTACACAGAGCTTGAACAAGGATAATTTCTTGGCAGGTTTCATCGCTGCAACAAGAGGAAAGGCTATCGTTACTGCTGACTCTGCAAATGTTTACGTTCGTGACCACGCTGAAGCTATCAAGGCTAAAGCTATTGAAACTAAATATGCTGACTACAAGAAGCAGAACGAAGATTTCTTAGCTCAGAACAAGGGAAAAGAAGGCGTTCAGGTTACTCCTAGCGGTTTGCAGTACAAAGTTCTCGTAGCTGGTAAGGGAGAAGTTCCTACTGAAACTAGCAGCGTAAAGGTTCACTATAAAGGTACTTTGATTGACGGTACTCAGTTCGATAGCTCTTACGACCGTAAAGAACCGACTACTTTCCGCGCTAATCAGGTTATCAAGGGTTGGACTGAAGCTTTGACTATGATGCCTGTAGGTTCTAAATGGGAACTTTACATCCCACAGGAATTGGCTTACGGATCACGCGAAGCTGGTACAATCAAGCCGTTCTCTACTTTGATTTTCGAGGTTGAATTGCTTAGCATCGAAAAATAATCGGGAATAAATAGTACTGATAATACATAAACCAGATTATGCAGCGCTAGTTACAGGACTGCATAATCTGGTTTTTTATTCCTTTTTGTATAAATAGAAGAAAAAAGAGACCGAAAATTTGGAAGATTGAATAAATCGCCATATCTTTGCACCGCAATTAAGAAAAACAGTTGCCCAGATGGCGGAATCGGTAGACGCGCTGGTCTCAAACACCAGTGGAGTAACATCCATCCCGGTTCGACCCCGGGTCTGGGTACAAGTAAGAGGAGCATTTTCAACGCTCCTCTTTTTTTTATGGTCGCATCAATGCCATCCTACAACGAAACGATCTATCAAAACCCATTGATTTTCTTCAATAAATACTCTGCCGCAAAGTCCAACACCTTGATGATATGCGGCACTATATCCTTGACGGACTCTTTATCTGTAACCTTATGATCGTAATCCAAGGATATCTTTAACCCATCGTCCTCTGATAATAGAGCCTTGATAAACTTTACATTCTTATTGGTTTCATTCACCGCATCCTTCAACAACTCCTTGTCCTGCGATGAAATGCCCGTCACGAATGGGATACAAAAACGTATCATGCTTTCGTCTTTGCCCACCACATAAAAATAGACCTGACCATTATACCGAAAATGCCACCCCAAAGAAGGCATAAGCAATGCTTGGCCACACATTTGTCGAATCTCGTCTACTATTTCTTCCTTTCTCATATATATAAATGTTTGTTTTCCATTTATGATATATGAGAAAGGAAAGTAACCCATCAAATCAGTCTAACATTACAAATGCCGCCCAATAATATGGGTCTGAATACTTCTTACGGATAATCTCTTTGGCTTCTTCAAATGCCTTTCGCTTGTTCCAGACATTGGCCTTATCAGTAAGTCGCTCATAGAAAGCTACCATAAACTCTGATGTAACCTTATCATCAACACTCCATAACGACATGATGATAGTATTTACCCCAGCTTTCTTAAACGCACGCTGCAAACCGTACAATCCCTCTGAAGTAGCTTTACCCTGACCCGACTTACAAGCAGACAGTACCACCATATCCGTATCGCTTAAATCCATACGCGCTATGTCATTGGCTGTAATAATACCACCAAGCACACCTTCCGGAAGTTTCTTGCCCTGCCATGCCGCATTACCACCCGACAGCACTAGTCCAGAAAGAGACATGGCATCGGTATAACCTTTCAAGTAATTCACACGCTCAGCTTTGTCCGAAGTATAGTAAAAGCCATGAGTGGCAAGATGAAGCACCCTTGGCGACTTGCCATGCATTGCCAAGAACGATTCTTCAGTTCCATTCTTTCCCGTATACGGAGTAACCTGCCATTTGCATCGCTTAAGGATAGACTCTATCTTCGCGATTTCATCTCTTGAGCCTTGCAAATCACGGAATACGGAATCGCCACGAGCTATATCACCACGCAATACAAGCCAATCAGGCAGCTCGTATTTCTTAGCCTCAGCAGCCATAGCCGATGCTTCCAAATCATATTGCAAACCGCCATATAACACTGCTGTATGAACGGTGTTGACTTTTCGCTTCGCCTTCATCTTAACCAACTCTCTTGCGGAAGACAGTCTTATAAAGTTATAATGACTACCCAACAATGAACCGTCGGCCAATGGCAATGATTCCAAAGATACCTGGAATAACAATTGCGACGGCACATAATATATCGTCGCTCCTTCTGATACATTACCCTTCAACGGTTCCCATAGCAACGACAACACATCCTGCACATAGTCTTCATTGTAATACATATCCGGACGGATAACGCCGAGAGAATCTATCTGCTTTTCCACAAAGAGCGGTTTCAACAAAGGACAATCCTGATCCTTATTTATTATATAAGCAGCGTATTTCCTTCCTTGAGACTTTGAAACGAAATCTGTAAAATCTATCAAAACCTCATTTTGCTTCAACGCCTGTTTTACACTCGCATAATCTGCATCCATAAAGTCGGTACCATCGCTATAACCTAAGCATCGACTTGCCAACTGATTCTCCAAACGACTAACCTGCTTAGATAAACTCAATATACTGTCGGCATAAGTCTGATAATCTTTTTCCCATACTTTTATCCGGTTCTTCATGCACGACAGTTTTGTATAATCTTGCATATCCTTTTCTGTTCCCGTCCTCTTGATAACATCGAACATAGAGCGTTCTGAATCCAACAAGAAAGCCTTCGACATAACAAGCGCATCATAACAAACCTTAATGAAAGCTGTTTGATATTGTTTTGCCTCTAAAGCGTATGGAGTCATCATGGTAAACAGTGAAGACAGCGGATCCCAAAAGCCTTCACGCTCAGTAATACTCATGTACGGGATGCGCTTTTTCATCAACGCCTTCAGCATCTGCTCTGCCAATACGTAATTCTTGCAACCATTGTCTATATGTCCGGCAAAGCCTTCCACATTAGCCAAGTAAATCTGCGCCTTGACATAATTCATATCATTCTCGCCATAAAGCCTCTTTACGTATTCAGCATAATCGCGATAGCAACGTTCGGCCTCGGCATAATTACCTAATTGACGCTCAACGCCACCTATAAGAGCCAACAACATTATTCTGTCGGCATCTGTTTGAGGGTATTTTACCGCCAACAACTCATCGGCCTTCTTATAATCAGCCAAAGCTGCCTGATAATCCTTGAAAGCAAATCGGCATCTGCCTCTTGTAGCATAAAAAGCATAAAATGCCTTTGGATTCTTGATGTCTTCTAAGCCATTAAATAGCATAGCAAGACTTGAATAGCAATTTTCCTTATCCCCCTTCAGGCGATAGATGTCGGCCAAAACTATATAAGGCATATTATATGCAGCGTCATCCTTAGGAATATACGTCTGATACTCTACAATTGCCTTTCGAGCATACAGCAAAGCCTCATCGTATCTACCCGTAGCCGCATACAGGTTCTGCAGATTCAAATAACTCTGATGCTTATCGGCAGATATGGTTTTTGTAACGCCTTTCTCTGCAATCTCCTTTCCGCGAAGATACCATTGTTCGGCTATGCCATACTGCCCGTTTTGTCTCGCCTCGTTTCCTTTCTGATTATAATAATCATACTTAGCCTGCAAGTCAGAAGTAACCTCGGACAATGAATCTATGCTTACAGCATATGCCTGCGCCTGCTTTACATTGCCTATAGAGTGCTCCAATTCCCGAAGTTTCCACAACACTTTCTTCTGCACATCCACAGCACCGTTCATTCTAGCAAGCGACAACGCTTGCTTATACGCATTTACCGAGCCATCGAAATCGTATAAGCTTTTTTTCGCATAAGCCATATGTTGCAGCATATACAATTCGTCCTTCGTCTTACCCAACTCTTGATAGCCTTTCCGAGCGAATTCATAGCACCTCAACGCATCACGGAAATTCTGAGCCAACTCATATTCCGCCCCCTCAAAGAACCATGACAAGGGTATCTTAGGTAGAATATAATCCTTAAGCTTACCGTCGGCATATGGTACCAACTCTTCCAAGATGGCACGCCCCTTAGCAAATTGACCGACATCCTTGTGCATGAACTTCACCCCATACAGATAACCGTTCATGGCATACAAATGATAGACATCTTTCTTTTCTGTATCAGAAAGACGGCCCGACATCAATTTCTTAGCCAGCAAATATGCCTCTTCATATCGTTTCAAAGACTCATAACACCTGCAAGCCATCGTCTGGCTACACACATACGTTTGACGTTCGGCCTCCGTACGCTGCGGCTCAGTATTCTTTCCTACAATAAGGAAGGCATCAAGAGCCTCCGCTTTTTTCTTGGCCTTATTCAGCTTAAAGGCTTCGTTCATCATAGCCACAACCTCCGTCTCACTCAATGTCTGCGCATATATCCGTGTAGTACAATCAAAGATGACTAGCAATATGATTATAATCTTTTTCACGGCATAACGTTTATGGAATCTTTTACACTAGTTATAGTATCATTCTCAATGCTGTCGGTTGGCACCGGAACAAATATATCGTCGCCACCGCGCACATTTCCATCATCAGGCTTATCTACAAACACAGGCTTAACGGCGAAGAATCCCACCACAAGCACAGCTGCAATGCCGGAAGCCCAAAGCCAAAGTCTACGTACAGGCTTCTTTCCCATATCATTCTTACGCTTTTCATATTCCTTTTGGAACTCAGCCATAGCCTTTAGTTTCTCACCACGGCTTGTGATAGCCTTCTTGATGCTCTTGGTCAATTCAAACTGTTCTTTTTTAGCTTCATCTTCTTCTATCTCTTTTAGAAAATTAGCCTTGGCTTCTTCCGACATCGTGTCGCTATGAAGCAAATATTCGTCTATTCTGTCTTGAAAATCTTTATCCATGTTTTTGTGTTTTATGAGTTCAAATATCTATTATAAATATCCTTTGCCGATTTACGCAACGACTCCATGCACTTGTGCTTCTTCGTTTTCAGAGCGTCTTTCGAGTCTATCGTCGATACCTCCGAAAGGATAGTATCCAAATCCTTCTCCTCATAATAGAACTTGCTTAATATTTCTCTACAGCGTTCCGACATTTGCGAAATAATATCGGCTATGATATCAAGCATTGTATTCTCTTCAGAATCGTACAGCATATCAGCATACTGTTGCTTATCATACTGCACCAATTCAGATTCAAAGTCTACGCAATCAGATTTATCTCTGGACAGCTCCAAATTTTTAAGACGGGCTACACCCATGAAATAAGTAAGTATACTACCGTTCAACGGCTTGTTATTCTTACCCATCACACAACCTTCACTCGCATAAATCTTCCTCTGCTCTATCTTTTCCCAAAGCGTAATGAACGCAGTCTGAAATATCTTTTTCGCAGTCTCTTCATCAGCGAAGAATACTCCACGGTAGTTATCCCAAAAGTAGTTAGAACAATATGCGTACAGTTCCGACTGCACCCTCTTGTCCTCTTCGTACATGCCTGCAACAAGCCGAGCCTCCTCTTTCCGCCGCAATGCATCAATCTTTATCGTCTTCTTTCCCATTACTTTCTCAGTATGTCTGTTATTTTATATTTATCCTTATCATCTCCGCTCAACTCCGGATATTGCGGTCTGCTTACAGTATGGCTGTTCACGAACTTCCTGATTCGTCGCATAAACTCCCCATTGCTTAAGTTATCTCCGTTTTTTAATTCCCGGTACAAAGCGTAAGTAAGTTTACCGACAACAGGATTTTTCATCTCAAAGCTACGCTGGTCGCTCTTACAAGCGCTGACGGTAATCCATCGTTCCGGCAATCGCTTTGCGTTTGGGTTAGCAACTCCACTCTGGTTTTTACCGCCAAACACCGACTTTATCGTCTCGAACGCTTCTTCCAAGCCACGCGCATACTGCTGATCTACCACCAACGTATCTTGTACGCCTCTCGCAACCTCATCGTCATCGTCGCCACGAGTACCGTCGCCACTGTAACAAGCGTCAATCGTTACTAGCAACTTACCTCTTTCTCCTATCTTATTACGAATGGCATTAAGGTAAACATTCAATTCATCATCCGTAAGATGCTTCTCGCCGTGGTAAGTAGCACTCGCTTTACGATAGGCATCGTAAGGGATCCAACATTCATCAAGCCCGTCCAACTCATCGTTATGAACATCCGTCATCCGTTGACCGTGACCTGAATAATGGATGCACACCACATCACCCGGTTTGCACGCCACCGACATATTCTTCAACGCCCCGACGATGCCAGCCTTAGTAGCCTGCTGGTTTAACAATATAGTAACGGACTTAAAATTCGCCTCTTTAAGTATACCATATATATAAGGTACATCTTTGTCGCCATTAATCTTTTCCCAATCGCTATCCATATACTGCCCTAAGCCAATAACCAAAGCTCTTTTAGTCTGAGATGCAGCTGTCAAAGTTCCCAGCAGACAGATAACAAATATAATCGCTCTTGTTTTCATAACGCATAGTTCTTAATTCCTCTCTTATTCTTTATGACAGATAGAGGCTAAAAGTAACCCTTTCTATCAATCTAACATCACAAAAGCCGCCCAAAGATACGGATCGGGATACTTTTTGCGAATAATTTCCCTGGCCTCTTCAAATGCTTTTCGCTTGTTCCAAGCATTGCCATCATCAGCCAGAAAGATATACACCTTTACGGCCTTGAAAGATAAAGTTATAAATATTTATTCTATCGCAAATAGTTTTCAATCAAAAAGCCAACTAACCCACAACTTATTTAGCGTGAATTAGTTGGCTCCTTATATACTTGTCTATAAGTATCCGATATAAGATTACAGTTCTACCACCTGCATTATTTTCTTTAATGCACCGGCATGGTCGGCTACATAGTTTCCAGCTTTCTTGCCTGCTTTATCAAGCACCGCATAATTGGTGAAGAACGAATCCATAAGCGACTTGAAATCGTCAGTTCCTTGTATCTCGAAACCTCCTTTGCAAGCTTTCAGACCCTGAGCTTCGAGGAACTTCTTATTGTTCGGACCAAACAATACTGGGATGCCGTATACAGCAGCCTCCAATGTATTGTGAATTCCTACTCCAAAACCACCGCCAATGTATGCCACATCACCGTAACGGTAAATAGACGACAACAATCCGAAGCAATCTATAATCAAACAGTCGGCCTGCTGCACATTCTCAAGCGTAGCTTTAGAGTAGCGCACTACCGGACGGGTAAGCTTTGAAATGATTTCGCTCAAATGAGCCTCGTCTATCACATGAGGAGCGATGATGAGCTTCATCTCGGGATGCGCATTAAAATAAGGAATGAATATATCCTCGTCGGGTGCCCAAGAACTACCTGCCACGAATGTGTGGTCGTTATTTCCCTTAAAGCGTTCTACCAAAGGCAATTCCTTCGCCTTATGACAGATATCAAGAACTCGGTCAAAACGAGTGTCTCCCACTATGGTAGTATCTGTTATTCCTATTTCCTTCAGCAAATTCACCGATTCCTCGTTTTGTACAAACAAGTGTTCAAAGCATTTAAGTACATCGGTATATCCTGCCAAACGGCCGTACCAACGGAAAAATATTTGCCCGGGACGGAATATCGACGAAACGCTATACACGGGTATTCCCTGCTTTTTCAGCTCAGATAAATAGTTCTTCCAAAACTCGTACTTTATAAAAAAAGCCTTGCTAGGATGGGCAAGTTCTATGAACCGCTTCACATTCCGCGGAGTGTCAAGAGGCAAATAGCATACGATGTCGGCACCTTTATAATCCTTCCTTACCTCGTAGCCCGAAGGAGAGAAAAAGGTCTGCAATATCTTATACTCAGGATGTGTACGGCGAATCTCTTCTATCAAGGGACGACCTTGTTCAAATTCGCCCAACGATGCAGCGTGAAACCATAAATACTTGGCCCCCGGTTCAATTTTCTGAGCCAAGACCGAAAAGGCTTCTTTCTCGCCTTTCACCATCTTAGCTACTTTCTTGCTAAAGAGCGCAGCAATGTGTACTGCGCTCGTATAAAGCATAATAATTATATTATAAATCATTACCGCCGAATCAAAAAAGAAAAGCTTTTTACTTAAGTACCTCGATGGCACGACGCATACGTCTTACAGTCTCTTCTTTTCCTAACACAGCCGAGATGTCGAACATGTGGGGTCCTTTGCCTTCACCTACCAGTGTAAGGCGGAAAGCGTTCATGATGTTACCCAAATGATAGCCGTGATCTTCTATCCATTTCATCACGACTTCTTCCTGATGAGCCAAAGAGAAATCATCAAGCGATTCCAGCAAATCGGCCAACTCAGTCATACGCTGAGCTGAGTCTTCTTTCCAGCGTTTCTTAACCGTCTTTTCATCGTATTCTGTAGGAGCAACAAAGAAGAACTTACAAGTATCCCAAAGTTCCTTTATGAAGCTTACGCGGCCTTTCATCAAGCCTACTACAGTAACCACTGTTTCCTTCGGAGCTTCGATTCCGTGTTCTTTCAGAATAGGCATGAAGAGGTCGGCTATTTCTTCATCGCTCTTCAGCAAAATATATTCATGGTTAAACCATTTTCCTTTTTCATAATCGAACTTAGCACCAGCTTTGCTGCAACGATGCAAGTCGAACAACTTAACCAGTTCGTCCATTGACATGATTTCTTGATCGTTGCCCGGATTCCATCCTAACAGAGCGAGGAAGTTGATAACCGCTTCGGGCAGATAGCCTGATTCGCGATAACCTGATGACACTTCACCTGTCTTAGGGTCGTGCCATTCCAATGGGAATACAGGGAATCCCAGACGGTCACCGTCTCGCTTGCTCAACTTACCGTTTCCGTCTGGCTTAAGAAGCAGCGGAAGGTGAGCGAACTGAGGCATAGTGTCTTCCCATCCGAAAGCACGATAAAGCAATACGTGCAACGGAGCCGAAGGCAACCATTCTTCACCACGGATTACGTGCGAAACTTCCATCAGATGGTCGTCTACGATATTTGCCAAATGATAAGTAGGCAATTCGTCAGCCGATTTATAAAGAACCTTATCGTCGAGGATAGACGAGTTGATAACCACATCGCCACGGATAATGTCGTTTACATGAACATCTTCGTTAGGTTCAATTTTGAAACGAACCACATACTGCTTTCCGTCAGCTATGAGTTGGTCAACTTCTTCTTTAGACAAAGTCAAAGAGTTACGCATCTGCAAACGTGTGTGCGCATCATACTGGAAGTTAGGGATTTCTTTGCGCTTAGCTTCCAATTCTTCCGGAGTATCGAAAGCGATGTAAGCCTTTTCGTTATCAAGAAGCACCTTTACATATTTCTTGTAGATATCTCTACGTTCAGACTGACGATAAGGACCATAGTTTCCGCCAAAACTTACGCCTTCGTCGAAAGTAATGCCAAGCCATTTAAATGATTCAAGAATATATTCTTCTGCACCTGGCACAAAACGATTCGAGTCAGTATCTTCAATACGGAATATCAAATCGCCACCATGTTGACGAGCAAACAAGTAGTTATATAAAGCAGTGCGCACACCACCAATATGCAATGCGCCTGTTGGACTTGGCGCAAAACGTACTCTGACTTTTCTTTCTGTCATATTTTTTAGTCTTTAAAATCTTTAGTTATCAGATATATCGGATAAAAATCACTGCAAAATTACGCTAAATTTCCCGTTTTTTCCGTATTTTCGCTCAAAATATACTATCCTATGAGAAGTTTCCAAACAGAAAGACAGTTCTCCCTAAGAAAATTGCTCTATAAATGCGCCATTTTCATAGCGGCAGTAGGCGTTATTGTATACTTTATGCCACGCACAGGTACTTTCAATTACCAATTTGATATCAACAAGCCGTGGAAGTACGGACTGCTGCAGGCATCTTTTGATTTCCCTATCTATAAGAGCGATGGCGAGGTTAAGCATGAGCAAGACAGCATCATGAAACACTATCATCCGTACTTTAAGCTGATGGAAAAGAAAGGCGAAGAAGCCATTAAGTCGTTTCGCGAAGATTACAACCGGTCGCTACGTGCTATCATCCCAGATCCGGGATATAAATTTTACATCGAGCGCAAGTTGAAGTCGATTTACGACCGAGGAATAATGGGGGCCGAAAACACATCGTATATAGAAAAGGAAAACATAAGCAGCATACAAATAGTAAAGAACAATATTTCCATCCTACAGAGCACAAGCGAGATATTCAGCACCAAGCAGGCTTATGAACAATTGATTCACGGAGATACGCTGCACTACAACCGAATATTGCTACAGCGATGCAACCTGAACAATTATCTAATTCCTAACTTAATATACGACAAGGAGAAATCTACCGCCACTAAAGAGGACTTGCTAAATAGCGTATCGTGGGCTAATGGTTTCGTAATGAACGGACAGCGAATAATTGACAGAGGCGAGATCGTGAGTCCGCAGACTTACAATATCCTGAAATCGCTCGAAAGAGAATGGGATAAACGCAGTGAAAGCACCACCGAAAAGCAACTTACCCTATTAGGGCAGATACTGTTCGTGTCAATCATGATTGGCTGCTTCATGGTATATTTGGCACTGTTCCGCTATGACTATTATCAGAAGAAAAGCAACCTCAGCTTGCTGTTCTTCCTGATAATCTTCTTTCCGATTGTCACTTCCGTCATCGTGTCGAACAATCTATTCAGTGTTTATGCGGTGCCTTTCGCCATGCTTCCCATGATTATACGCATCTTCCTTGACTCGCGCACGGCATTCATGGCACATATCGTATCAATTATGCTTTGCTCCATCTTACTGCGTACGCCACATGAGTTTATCTTGTTGCAAACCGTAACTGGAATAGTAAGTATACACAGTCTTAGAGAGTTATCACAGCGCTCGCAGTTAATGAGGTCGGCTTTGTTCATTTTCATGTCTTACAGCCTCACCTACTTATCGCTCGACCTTATCCATGTGGGAGAAATAGAGCAGTTGAGCACTCAAATGTATATCTTGTTCGGTGTTAATGCCATTCTGCTGCTGTTTACTTATCCGCTTCTATTTATATTGGAGAAGACATTCAGCTTTACTTCGAACGTTACACTTGTGGAACTTTCAAATATCAACAACAAACTGATGCGCGAAATGTCGGAGGTGGCGCCTGGTACTTTCCAGCACTCACTGCAGCTTGCCAACTTAACGGCGGCGGCAGCCAACCGAATAGGCGCCAACAGCCAATTGGTGCGTACAGGTGCCATGTATCATGATATAGGCAAGATGCTGAATCCGGCATTCTTCACAGAGAATCAAACCGGGGTCAATCCGCACGACCAATTAAGTTATAAGCAGAGTGCACAGATAGTAATAAACCACGTCATCGACGGACTGAAATTGGCCGAGAAATATAATTTGCCTGATGTAATAAAAGATTTTATCCGCACCCATCACGGCAACGGACTGACCAGATATTTCTACATCTCGTACCAGAACGAACATCCTGACGAAAAGGTAGACAAAGAGGCTTTCCAATACCCTGGTCCTAATCCGTTCACTAAAGAACAGGCCATACTGATGATGGCCGATGCGGTAGAAGCAGCATCAAGAAGTTTGAAAAGCTACACCGAAGAAAGCATCTCATGTCTAGTTGATAAAATTATAGATGGACAAGTGCAAGACGGATTCTTCAAGGAATGTCCTATTACATTTAAAGACATCGCTACCGTTAAATCGGTATTTAAGGAGAAGCTGAAGACTATGTATCACACACGCATCAGCTATCCCGAACTGAATAAATAAAATTTAGGCTGCTCTCGATTCACATCGGAAGCAGCCTCTTCTTCTTTCCAATAAAATTCTAAAGTTTCTAACTCAGATTATATCTATTTATAAATCAGCAATTCACACAAAACCGAGTTTTTATAAGAGATACAACACATTTGTTTATCGAGTTTTACCAAATATCCAACTCAAGCGCTCGGCAGTAAAAGCCGTTTCGCAAGTGGTCTGATGGTCAGCTCCAGCAAGTATATCAAACTGTAGCGTACACCCCAAAGTAGTCAATTGGGCCACCCACGCCTTAATGACATTAACATCCATCAACTTATCATCTTGTCCGGCAGCTACGTATAGCGGAGTAGTTTTCATGTTATCTGCTTCTACCATCAAAGCTTTAGCTGCTACTGGCATAGCGGCAGCAAACATGTCTGGAAAATCATTCACCATACGCCAAGTTCCACTGCCACCAGCCGAATAGCCCAATAAATAAATCCGCTTATTATTAATGTTATGTGAAGCCACATAATCAGTAATCCAATGATAAAGAACTTCTGTCATAACAACATTGCCTTCTGTCGATGCTTCATTCCATACTCGGTCTGTAGCACACTGCGGAAGCAAAAACGCTACTTTAATCTTATTGGTCTCTATGTAATTCTGTACAGCTTCGCGGGCCAATCCGTTAAGTTGCGCCTCGTTATCGTTGCCACGCTGACTTCCCCCATGTAGCAATATCACCAACGATGAAGCATCATTGTTTTCCGTCTGATTAAACAATCTCTCACGATAAGGCATCGTTACGTTTCCATAAATATAGGTATGTGCTGCATAAGATGCCACTTCGTTGGTATCAGAAGTTTCTGGTGCTTCGGCTGTTTCTTGAACTTCTGGTTCATTATCACTACCACACGCCACACAACACAGCATACACATAGCGGCACACAGCAATCTAATTGTCATTCCAAGTTTTCTCATCATCACTACTTTTTCTTATCTTCTTCTCTGAGGCATACGCTTATTACCTGCTTTGTTTTCGAAACGTTTCATTACTTGTTTTTCCAATTCGTATACTCGTTGAATCTGTTTTGGCGATAAGAAGCCACGATATACACCGTAATATTTCTCACGTATATCAATCAATTTACGGCTGTGAGCGAAACGTTCTTTAATGTTCTTTTCTATCTCAGCATCGGTTAAAGACTGATTTCCTTTCTTTTTCATCGAAGTTCCCGAGTTCCACACTTCTTGCTGATAGTCGCGATATGCGTCGACAAACTTCTTTGCAGTAGCATCATCCAAAGCCAGAGATCCGGCTATGTGCCGTGCTTGCAACTCGGCCAACTGTTCGCGTGAGGGGCGTTTTTTCTCACTGTCTTGTGCAGATACACTACCAACAAATAACCATACCATGCCCATTATCAGGCAAACCAAATTAACTTTTTTCATTCTACTTTCCTCCTATTATTAATTAAGCAATATCTATTCATCCATAAACACGTCACTCTGATAAGTGCTAAGCAGTTCAAGTTGGTCGGCATCGTCCAACTGGTTAAACGCTTGTATCAAATCCGCTGTGCCAACTACCGACGACGATTTTTCC
>ULXH01053221.1_pt1 | contig 17817 bp, 11 predicted proteins | sample 1961101 | NCBI WGS metagenome assembly ULXH01 (sample SAMEA4835833, study PRJEB28245) | human gut metagenome | biome: gut microbiome; material: fecal sample | place: Denmark | collected 2008 | reverse complement strand
TGACGAAGATTTTTGGGTGACACGATGACGAAGTCAGGAAATAGAACGTTGATAGCAAGCAGATGAATTGTAATCGCAGCCTAAGGTTATATATAACCTTAGGCTGCGTTTTTATATTCTTATGTTAAGAATATAGATTTTTAATTGCTGATGTTATTACTACTCTTTTACAGTAGCTCTTTACACAATAGATAGCTGCGTATCATCATGCGAGGGACATGGAATGGCCCTTTAAAGATATTGCCTTTGGCAGGCTGTGCCACAGTTCCATCACGATGCAGATAGCCATACCATTCTCCGTATTCTTTATCAGGGAAATGAGCATAGGTCCATTCACTGATTTGCTTATGCATTTCTAAGTACTTTTCATCTTTAGTAGCTTGATAAGCATATAAAGTAGCGATAATAGCTTCTGTTTGAGGCCACCAGAACTTCATATCTTGCGAATAATCTTGTGGTGGCAGATTTCGGCAATCGCGGAAATTTATTATTCCACCATATTCTTTATCCCATCCCCACTCCCAAGACCAGTCGAGAATTTGGAGCGCTAATTGAGTAAGATCTTTATCCCAGTTTCTACTCTTGGCTTCTTCCATGATAAACCAAGCTGTTTCAATGCAGTGTCCGGGGTTAATGACGCGACCGTTGCATGTATCAATGAATTCACCGTTAGGACCTACCATTTCGAGCAAAGCCTTAAACTCTGGGTGAATAAAATATTTGCGCAAAGCGGCAATAGAAGTGTCTATCTGTTCTGTCAAAACAGGGTCGTTAATAACCTGACGAATACGTGAAGCCGTATTGATAAGTATCATGGTTATAGAATGTCCTCTTGCAGGTTGCGTAGGTAGATACTTTGGCTCTAACAATCCGGGAGTCTCTAAGAAATACTGCGTTTTCTTGAAAATCTCTAAAGCTCTTTCTGCATACTTCTTTTCGCCTGTAGCCAATGCATATTCTGCCATGGCAATTGTGGCAAATCCCTCAGAAAAGACGTAGCGTCGTTTGCGCAATGGAGCACCTTCGGCTGTAACCTCAAAGAACATGTGTCCGTCTGTATCAAAGCAGTGCGCTTCAATAAAATCGATACAACTCTTGGATGCAGCTAACCATTCTGGATTCTTTTCGATATTGTTATAGGCGTATGCGGCAATGAATCCGAAGCGTCCTTGAAACCATACAGACTTTGTGGTGTCCATAAGACTTCCGTCGCGGTCAAGACAAGTATAGACTCCTCCGTTCTTTCTATCAAGACCATTTTTAATCCAAAAAGGCATGATGTTGTTGATAACATCATTTTTGTAACTGTAAGCCCATTGATTTAAATATTCTGATACGTTCATATAACTAACTATAGTTTAAAATTTATTGCATCTTTCAAAGAAATTAATAGCTTCTAATTCCTTTTTCATTTGCATTTCTTCTTCATCGGTCATGTTTTGGAAAGGAGTACGGTTCTTGCCTAAGTCTAAACCAATTAATTTCATGATGCGTTTTCCACCGACAATGTTTCCACGGAAATGGCATATTACATTAATTACTTCTTGCGAGAAGTTTTGGCGTTCACGTGCAGTTACTAAATCTCCTGCTTCCCAAGCCTGGATAATGCCGACCAACTCTTTTCCGTTGTAATTGGTAGTACCGCCAATACCGCCTTGTGCACCGCCCATAGCTAAGCAAGGAAGTATTGTTTCATCTTGTCCGTGCAGCATATCGTACTTGCCATTCTTATAGAGGCGACATTGATTGTATTCGTACATACTTTCGAATGTGTATTTAATTCCGGCAAAGTTAGGTACGCGGCCGTCTACAGCCTCTAACAATTTGACCATAGGCAAATAAGCCCCGTTGAATGCAGGAATATGATAATAATAGAATGGAAGTTCTGGCGCTCCACAAGCAATTTCTTCGATGTACTTCACCAATTCTTCGATACGACCGATTTTCGGGAACGGAGGAGCCATAGCACCGATACCCCATGCGCCTATTTTCTGTGCATGTTCGGCCAGCATACGGCTTGATTTCACACAGCAACTTCCAACATGCACTATGACTTTAAAACCTTCGGGAGCTACCTCTACCCAACGCTCAGCCAGTTTCATGCGTTCCTCTTCGGTAAGCATATAACCTTCGCCAGAAGAACCATTGATAAACACGCCTTGTAATCCATTTTTAACAAGCATTTTAGCGTATGCTTCAATAGGTTCTAAATTCACTTCACCATTCTCATAAAAAGGAGTGAATGGCGCATCGATAAGTCCTTTAATTCGTTCCATAATTTAATTATTTAAGTTTTTAATCAATCTTTCATATTATCTGTAGTAGGGCGTAGGAAATATATTTGGAGAGTCAGTGCTACCACCACTACAATACTTAACATCGCAAATCCTTGTCCTAAATTACCTCCGTCTGTCCATTTCCCTAATACTTCAGTAACAGCTGCTCCTGCAAAAACACCTGTCATGTTCATGATGCCATATGCTGTGCCACGATGTTTTGCCGATACAAACTGGCAGAGGATAGGCATATTGTTTGCGTCAAAAATACCGAAGCCGATTCCGAAAAGCAAACCTGCACCAACAACGCTAACAAAATTATGGCCAAATCCCAATAATAACAAAGCTGGTATAGTCATACCTAAGCCAATAGCACCCGTATACACACGTCCGCGAATGTTGCGTTGTACCCATCGGTCGGACATGATACCTCCTATGATTACACCTATAAAGGATGAAACTGCGATGGTAATGGTAGAGATAGGACCAGCTTCTGACATCGGAATATTTAAGTTCTCAGCGAATAGCGTGGGGAGCCAATTCTTAGTAGCCCATCCAGGTAAACTTGGCGCTGCAAAATAGAATAGAATAACCCAAAATGCCCATGTAGACAATAACATAGACAACCCGCTGAGTACAGAAGGTTTCTGTTCTTTTACAATGGCTTGCTCTTTGCCCGTAGCAACACTATGAATAGGATTTTCTTTTAAAAATAAAATAAGTATAAGCGAATACGCTATACCTATAATGCCAAACCAATGAAAAGTAGATTGCCATGAAAATGCAGCAGCAGCTGTAGCACCAAAACCTCCAATCGCTTGTCCGACGTATAACCCAGTCATATGAATACCTACTGCTAGTGAACGTGATTTACCTTCATGCCAGTCTGCTATTAAAGATAATGCCGATGGAATATATAATGCTTCACTGATACCCATTATAGCACGCAACCAATAAAGCTGATTAAAACTATCTGCATATCCCATCAGAAAAGTAACACCCGACCATACAAACAAACTTCCTACCACAAGCCATTTACGATTCGTCCTGTCTGCAATAATACCTGCTATTGGACTCATGAATCCATAAATCCACAAAAAAATAGCCATTAAAGCTCCGAATGCTTCAGCCTTATTTAACTCTATAATATCAACTTTCATTGCTTCTTGCATAGTAGATAACATTTGGCGGTCCATGTAGTTGAGTAAGGCTACGATCCATAGCAAACCAACTACGACCCAAGGGTAAACATTCTTGTTTTTCATGACTAAATTTTTAATTTAAGATTTTAATTATTATTTTATTAAGTGCAAAGATATGCTATTGAATAATTAAAAGCAAGTATATATAAAAAATAATTTTTATAATTGATATGTGGTTTGCGTGTGAGGTTTCTTATATCTCTTGATTTATATTAAACATACGTGTTTTGTATGTGGTTAAATCTTCACTTTGGCTATGAGTTTACGAATCTTGCCGCTGCCGATAACTGGCGCATGAGGATCTTCCGGGTATACAATTACAAATTGGCCGGGGAGTAAATTAACATATGTAGTAGCTTTGTCTGAATACAATGCACAGTCTCCATCTTTGCTGTACGGTTTAACTTCGTCCTTTAAATCTTCTAAGGCCTTCCAACCTATTGTTTCACAGCCTTCTAATAAGATATGTACGTCTATGTAGTCGTGGTGTAATTCTAATACTTGCTTATCGCTTGAAACACATTCTGGGTTTACATTATTGATAAACAAGTTGTCACCGCAAATTTCAATACGGCCTAATTCTGCATGTAATAAGTCGTGTGATTTTACATAATCAAATAAAGTTTTGAATAAAGGATGCAAACTTTCAATCCTTGAACTGTTTTGTAAATTCGATACAATCATAATAATATTATTTTTTTTGAGTTATTTGCTCGCAAATATAATAATTTATTTGGTTAACAGGTTTGGATAACTTAAAATAACTTATTCGTTAAGGTGCGGTTTCTTTTGCTCCTTTATTTGATTGATTTGTAATTTTGTGTGCTTTTAATGTATACTTAATGAATAATATATTTTAATTCATTCTTATTAATAATATTTAGTTGTGGATTGTAGGTGGATAATATTTATTTGTTATTTTTGCTCTTCCTTAGTTAAGAGCGTTATTGTGGAAAGAATAGAAAATAAAGAGGCTATTATAATAGATCAACTTCGCAAGGGAGATGAAAAAGCGTATAAGTATCTATATGACAATCATTATAATGTTTGTTGTCATTTTGCATGGCAGTTTGTGCGAGATGAATTTTTAGCAGAAACCATTGTTGGGGATGTTATTTTTCATTTGTGGTCTATTAGAGAGTCATTGAATATTTCAGTTTCTTTGCGAAGTTATCTTATGCAGTCTGTTAAAAACAGGTGCTTTGATTATTTAAAATCTGAGTGTGGACGATACGAAGTTGTTTGTTCGGATTTTCCTGCAGATATAGATAGTTTTTCTGTTGATTCCAATGTGTTAGGCTCTTTGTTTGAACGTGAATTAGAAAAAGAGATTCAAGAAGCTATTAAAAAATTGCCTGTTGAATGTAGGCGTGCGTTTGTGAAAAGCCGTTTCCAAAATAAAAAATATGAAGAGATAGCTAAAGAATTAGGCATTTCTGTAAACACGGTTAAGTATCATATAAAGAGTGCTTTATCTTCTCTCCGTTCTGATTTAAGTCGTTTTTTAATTGTACTCGTTTTATTATTAGTTTCTGTTAGTTAGAAAAATAATTCATATTTGACTACCCATTAATTGCTATTTTTCGTCTTAATGGTATAAATAGATAAATATGAAATTTAATTCCGAATATATAGATAGTATTATAGTTGACTTCTTGACTCATCAAGCAGATGAAAAAGTTGTCAATGATTTGAATGAGTGGTTAGCTGAATCTGATGCCAATAAAAAATATTTTAATGACTATAAAGAGATTTGGTATTCTTCTATAGTTGGTATGGACGAACGTAAATACGATAGTGCTAGAGCATTCACAAAATTCCAGGAACGGACTTCTGTTGGATTATTGAAAAAGAAAAGGCATTTATTATTGATATTTGGTAAATATGTAGCTGTATTATTTGTATTGTTGATGGTATCATACTTTTCGTATTGGCAAGGAGAAAACAATATTCAGAATTCATTTTCTGATATTATAGTTGAAGCCCCATTGGGCTCTAATTTAAAATTATCTTTGCCCGATGGCTCTAATGTTTGGCTTAATTCTGGTTCTAAAATGAGTTATTCACAGGGCTTTGGAGTAAGTGACCGTGAATTAAAGTTGGTAGGTGAGGGGTATTTTGAAGTAGTAAGAAATGAATTTCTTCCTTTTATTGTCAATTCTTCTCATTTGCAAGTGACGGTTTTAGGTACAAAGTTTATATTTCGTGATTATTGTGAAGATGATGAGGCTATTGTTTCATTGAAAGAAGGCAAGGTCGCTTGGCAAAATTTAATACAGCACGACCAGAAAGGTTTTTTGTCGCCAAATGAAAAGGTTGTTTTAGATAAACGTTATGGGAAAATTCATATTGAATCGTCTGTAGTAGATAATGCTTTACAATGGACTAAGGGGGCTTTGTTTTTTGATGAAGTACCATTTGTGACAATTGTCAAAGCACTAGAGCGTAGTTATAATGTTCATATTACAATTATGAACGATTCGTTGAGAAATCATTGCTTCTATGGACATTTTGTTAGAAATGAGCAGAGTGTTAGAGATATATTAGACGCTTTGTCTGCTACAACTCCAATGCATTATGATATAAAGGGAAGTAATATTACTATATATTAAAAACACAATTATTTTAACCTTAAATTATTTAGTTTATGAAAACAATCAGAGCAGTAATACGATAGACTAAAAATGATTCTTAGAGTCGTTTTTAGTCTTATTCTCAGTTTGAGAGATGATTGCATATAGTTGGACTGTATGTTTCTTAATCATTACAAGTATTTAATTAATTAAATTGTATTTATGAAAAACAAATTCAAGACCATATTAATGGTTATAGGTTTACTTGGCTTTAATTTAAGCGTTTCGTCACAGACTATATTCTTGAAAATGAATAATGTATCTGTTAAAAAAGCCATGACTGAACTAAAAATTAAGAGGGGATATTCTTTTGTCTATCTTAAAGGGGATGTAGATACGGATAAGGTTATAAAAGTTGATGCTGATAATTTGAACGATGCTATTGAGCAGATTTTGAATGGACAAAATCTGTCGTATGAAATTAAAGATAAGAATATCATTATTCGAAAAATCACCGTTAATAATGATGTAAAGCAAAAGAATATTTTGGTATCAGGAACAGTTTTAGATGTGAATGGTGAACCTATCATTGGGGTAAACATTATGGAAAAGGGTACAACAAATGGAACTATTACAGATATGGACGGTAAGTTCTCTTTAAATCTTCCCGCTAATGCTACTCTTGTTGCTAGTTTTATAGGATATCAGACAACTGCAGTCAAGTTAAAAGGACAGTCTAATATAAATATTACCCTATCAGAAGACATGAATCAGCTTGATGAAGTTGTAGTAGTAGGTTATGGTACGCAGAAAAAATCCAGTTTGACAGCGTCTGTAGCTACTGTTCCGACAAAAGAATTGGGTAAGCAGGTAAGTCATTCTGTAGCTTCTGCCCTTCAAGGACGTACGCCGGGTGTTGAAATTCTCCAAAAAGGTGGTGAAGCTGGTGCTGATGTGAAAATTCTCGTTCGAGGAGCCGGTACATTTGGGGCAACTGAGCCTCTGTATGTAATTGATGGTGCTTTTTCTAATAATGGTTTAAATTCATTGAACCCTATAGATATTGAGTCTATTGAAATATTAAAAGATGGTTCAGCAGCAGCTATTTATGGTTCGCGTGCTGCTAATGGTGTCGTATTGATAACAACTAAGCATGGAAAGAAAGGAAAAACCAAGGTGGATATTTCTGCTAATTTTGCATTGCAGACTCCTTCTAAGTATTTGGACTTCCTTAATGCCGATGAGCACAGAGAATATGCGAAACAAATTGTTGCTAATTCCAGTAACCAGACACAGGCTCCTCAAAACATAAATCCTACTCACCCGGAAGTTAATACCGATTGGCAGGATGCTTATTTGAGAAATACTCCTATGTACAATTTGACAGCCTCTATATCAGGTGGTAATGAGTCGTCTACTTTCAATACTAGTTTGGGCTATTTTGATCAAAATGGTATCATGAAATTCTCTGGATTTAAGAAATACAATGCTCGTGTTAATGGTACATTCAAAAAAGGTCGTCTTAAAGTAAGTGAAACATTGTCTGCTGCATTTACCAATAAAAAGCCTCAAGTGCGTATGGTAATGGGTATTCCTACTGTTCCATTGACAAATGCTGAAGGTAAATACGTTTCTTCTTATAAGGATTATTATGTAAATGAGGGTACAGTTTCCAATCCGTTTGCGTCTTACGATAATCAAATCCGTCGAAATAAAACTGTAAATGTAACAGGTAGCTTAAACATTAATCTGAATCTTTTTAAAGGTTTGGATTATAAGTTGGTATTTGGTGGAGATTATGTTTCTACTAATAATTCATCTCACTCTTTGGCTTTTGATTCCTATTGGGATGAAAACGGAAATGCGGACCATGATTATAGTAGAAGAATAAACTCTTTGTCAGAATCCCGTGGTCAACGTTTTAGTTATACGATTGATAATATTTTGACTTATACTAAGACAATAGCTGGACATCATTTTGATGCAATGGTCGGAACTAGTTGGATGCGTGAGTATTATCGTTCTATGGGTATTGGCTCTGGTTCTACAGACTTAGGTGGTCCAAATATTACAGTTTTTAATGGTAAGGGTGACATTACAAGCAGTGAATACAACTCAGCATTGCTTTCTTATTTTGCTCGTTTGAATTATGATTACAAGAATAGATATTTGCTATCTGCTAGTATTCGTAGTGATAAGTCGTCCAAGTTCTCAGCAGGTAATAGGGTCGGTTACTTTCCTTCTGTATCTATTGGATGGAATGTGCATGAAGAAGCTTTCTTTAATGTTGACTGGATTAGTAAATTGAAAATTAGAGCTAGTTACGGTGAATTAGGTGCTAATTTTATTAATCCTTATTCATTCTTATCTACAGCTTATGGCCCCATTCCTTCTGTTTTTGGCGAAAATCAAGTAGGTCAAAGCAGCGTTTTGAACGGTTATGTTACTAAGTTCGCTCAAGAAAACCTTACTTGGGAAAAATCTGTATCTAAAAATATGGCGGTTGAATTTGGACTTTTTGAAGATAAGGTTTCTTTGACTGCCGAATATTTTTGGAAAGACAATAATGACTTGTTGGCTCCGTTGCTTCCATTGGCTTCTTCAGGACAAACTATAATGACTAATGGGGGTGAACTTCCTGTATTTAATTCCGCTTCTGTTGAGAATAAAGGTTTTGAATTAACCTTGGGTTATCGAAACAATTGGAATGATTGAAGTTTAGATGTTACGGCTAATGTGTCAGCTTTGAGGAATAAAGTAAAGAGTTTGGGTGAAGGAGTGCAGCCTATTAAGGCAGAGGTGATGATGAGCGGTTCATTTAACGACCGTCCTACTATTACAAAACCGGGATTGCCTATTGGTACTTTTTGGGGATATGTAGTAGAAGGTTTTGATAATGAAGGTAATTTTAAATTTAAAGATATTAATGGCGTTGAAAATGGAGTATTGACAGGCAAGCCTGATGGTAAGATTGATGAAAATGATAAAACAAATATAGGTAATCCACATCCGGATTTTACTTATGGTTTAAATGTAAATGTAGGCTATAAGAATTGGGATTTAACAGCTTTCTTCCAAGGAACTCAAGGTAACGACATCTTTGCTTTGATGAAATATGACTGGTATTTTGGTGGTGCTAACAGCGCTACTTTGAAGGAGGCATTCTATAATTCTTGGACTCCTGAAAATAAGAATGCAGAAGCACCGAAATTGAATAGTAAGAACGGGGCAGGTGTTAATGCGTTACCAAGTACTTTCTATGTAGAAGACGGCTCTTATTTCAGGTGTAAGAATTTGCAAGTAGGCTATTCTTTCAACAGAGAACAGTTGAAAAAAATCAATGTGGAATCTTTGAGGGTTTATGTAGGTGTGCAAAATTTGTTTACTATTACCAAATATCCATTGTATGACCCCGAAGTTAGTGCCAATACGTTGTTTGATCGTGGTGTTGATGGATATTGGAGAGCGCAAGAGAGTCCTCATGAAGCAACTATGAATTCAAGAGTATATAATATCGGCTTTAATTTAACCTTTTAATCAAGTATATATATGAAAAGTATTTTACATAAAGCAGCAAAGGTAGCAACTTGTTTGACATTGGGAAGTTTGTTGTGGGCTTGTTCTGATGTGTTTGATGAGTTGTCTATTAATCCTAATCAATCTGATGTTTCTTCCTTTTATGTAACTCCGGAAAATTGCAATAAAGGTGTTTTAGGAATATATGGCTATATATCGACTCCGCGTAATTTAGGTGCTTGTGGGTTTGGTTTAATGCTGACTCGTAGTGATGAAGGATGCTCGGTAGCCGATTATGGAGTTCCTGGAGCTTATAATGAAGAATTTACTCCCTCTTATTATTCTTTGGTTCAACCTTTCCAGCTGATGTATACCGCAGCGTCACAATCTAATCAGATTATTGAAAGCTTGACTCAATTAGAATTCGGAAACAAAAAACAACATGATGCATATTTGGGTGAGGCATATTTTTTGCGTGCTTTCTCTCATTTCTTTTTGTTTATGAATTACCGCAATATTCCTTTGATTAAGGAATTACCGAAAGCGCCCAATGAGTATAAGCCTCAAGCTACTCCAGAAGAAACTTGGGATTTTATCATTGGTGATTTGATTAAGGCTAAAGATTTGCTTCCGGAAAAGGATTACTGGGATGAAAAGAATAAAGGACGTGTGACAAAAGCTTCAGCTTATGCACTGTTGGGAAAAGCATATTTATATCGTTCAGGTATAGAGCCTAAATATGGAACGTCTAATAAGACCTATTATGATGAAGCGGCAGATGCTTTTGCTCAAATTATCAATGGGAATTGTGGCGATTACGAATTAGTAGAAGATTACGATTGGAACTTTGATTTGGCTCATGAAAACAATGATGAATCTATCTTTGAGGTACAATTTGTAGGTGTATTAGGAACTGGGTTTAATCCAGGTTTTGTAGATAGCGGTTTGTTTAATGACGTGCGTTGTAAAATGTGTATTCTTAATAAGAATAGGAACTCCAATGGTTCGGCTCAGGTAATGCATAATTGGTTATATGACATTTTTTCTTCCTCTAAAACGGTAGACGGAAAGACCGATCCGCGTATGTTTGGTTCATTTGTGTTCAATGATTATGCACCTGAAATTATTCGTCCTGAAGGAAAGAAAGTAACTTTTTTGGAAGATAAAGATTGGATTTCAGAATTTGGTTCGCAAACTGCTACTTTTGGTGACCATTATGAGAAGGCAAAAGGTTATAAAATGTGTAGCCGTAAATGGTTGGATTGGACATTACCTTCAGTTGATGATGCTGGCGGTCATTTCTTCAATGGTCGTGCTCAGGGCGTGAATTGGCGTATGATTCGTTACTCTGATGTATTGTTGATGTATGCTGAATCTGTAGTAATGGGTGGCACTCCGAAGGCTGACATTACACCACTTGAGGCTGTTAATCAAGTACGTCGAAGAGCAACGGTTCCAGAAGTATCAGTCGTAGATATGGAAACTATTGAGAGAGAACGTATTCTAGAGTTAACTTATGAAGGAACTCGCTTTTTTGACTTACTGCGTTGGGGTAAGTTGGTACAGCGTTTCCGTGAGTTAGAATCTAATGACCCTTTGTTTAAGCAATTCAGCAGAGCTCAGTATATGGGCTTTAAGGAAAATAAGAATGAGTGGTTACCGTTGCCTATTGATGAAGTGGAAGGTAATCCATACATAACAAAGAATAATCCAGGTTGGTAATGTATTAGTTATATCTTAATATTAATAGTATGAAATATATATATAGTGTTTTGATGTGTGCAACACTTTTGGGAAGCTGCACTCAGGTGACAGATAAAGCGACCGTAAATGAAGATGGCAGAACGTTGCATAATGGTATTGTGCTACCTGAACAATGGCCACCGCAAATGGTTGATGATGGGGTTCGTCGCGAAATGCCATTGCCTTACATTGAGAACAAACCAGCTGTTATTCCTATCAATGTAGGACGTCAGTTATTTGTTGATGATTTTTTGATTGCCGAAACAGATATGCATCGTGAATGTCATAAAGCGAATCTCTATTCAGGCAATCCTGTATTAGCTCCAGACAAGGAGTGGGAATATACTTTTGAACGTGCTCCGTATGCGGCTCCTTTTAGTGATGGTATATGGTATGATGAAACCGAACAGAAGTTTAAGATGTGGTATTTGGCAGGAGCTGGCTCTATGCATAAACATCGTCAAAGCTTTTATACATGCTATGCAGAGTCTGAAGATGGTAAGCATTGGAAGAAGGTAAATCAAGATGTTGTTACTGGAACAAATATAGTTGATACTTGTGATAGGGACGCTGCTACTGTTTGGTTTGACAAAGCTTGTCCTGATTTAGAAAAGCGTTTTAAGTTATTTAATGTAGAAAAGCACAGAGGCGGTTGGAAAATAATCTTGAAATATTCTAAAGATGGTATCCATTGGTCTGAAGGTGTAGCTCAATCGGGACCAGTCGGCGATAGAACTACTGCGTTCTACAATCCATTTACAAAAAAATGGGTTATTAGTTTACGTCAAGGAGCTAAAGCGGACGGTCGTTCTAGAGGTTATTTAGAGAATGACGATCCTGAAATGGCAGTTAGTGTAGCTCATTCATTAGCAAGTGGTATTAAGGACAAGAATATAGTGCTCTGGTTCACTCCTTCAGATAAAGAATTGGTTCATCCTAAGTTCCCTGATGTTCGTCCTGCCATTTATAATTTTGATGCGATGCCTTATGAAAGTATCATATTGGGATTGTATGCCATGTGGAAAGGGCCCGAAAATGATGTTTGTGATAAATTGAGTATTCAGAAACGTAATGAATTAGGCTTGGGCTACAGTCGTGATGGCTTCCATTTCTATCGTCCTTCATATGAACCTGTAATGGGGGTTAATGAAACAGAAGGTGCTTGGAATTGGGGAAATATGCAGTCTATTATTGGTACACCGTTGATTGTAGGCGACTCTTTGTATATATATTCAAGCGGTAGATTAAAGAATAAAGTAATGTGGGATGGATTTACTTCTACTGGTTTAGCTACTTTGCGAAGAGATGGTTTCGTTTCTATGCATACTCCTAGTGAAGGAAGTTTGGTAACAGAAAATATTACTTTTGACGGTAAGTATTTCTTTGTAAATGCACAAGCCAAGGATTTAAAGGTAGAATTGCTGGATAAAGATGGTAAGGTTATCTCTGGTTTTTCTAAGGATGATTGTACTTTGATGCAAAATCTGAATAGTACTAAGCAATTGGTTACATGGAAGTCGGCTAAAAATGTGGCTTCTTTGGCTGGTCAGGTTGTAAAAGTGAAATTCTATGTTACAAATGGTGACCTTTATTCATTCTGGGTTTCTCCTTGGGAGTCTGGTGAAAGTCGTGGATATACTGGAGGTGGTGGCCCTGGACTTAATCCTTCAGGCATTGATTTGAAATAATAAAAAAAGCGAGGCCGCATCAGCTGGATGCAGTCTCGCTTTTATTAAAGTAATATCTTTCGATTATTAGTTCTGTTCTTTGTTTTCTCTCTCACCACGGTTTTCTCTGTGTTCTCTGTGCTGAGGCTTTCCACCTTCGCGGCGTGGCTGACGAGGTCTTTCTTCAGTCATTCCTTCCGGTTTAGGGAGAAGAACTTTGTGAGACAATTTGAACTTACCAGTCTTAGGATCGATGTCCAACAGCTTAACCTGAATTTCATCACCTTCTTTCAAACCAGATTCTTCGATTGTTTCCAAACGCTTCCAGTCGATTTCAGAGATGTGGAGCAAACCATCCTTGCCCGGCAAGAATTCTACGAATGCACCGTAAGGCATAACAGAGCGAACTTTACCGGTGTATACTTCACCTACTTCTGGTACAGCTACGATACCTTTAATGATACGCATTGCGTCATCGATGCTCTTCTTGTTGCTTGCTGCAATTTCGATGCGTCCTACGCCGTCAACTTCTTCGATAGTGATAGTAGCACCAGTTTCTTCCTGCATACCCTGGATAATCTTTCCGCCCGGGCCTATTACTGCTCCGATGAATTCTTTCGGAATAGTCAGGCTTTCGATACGCGGAGCGTTAGGTTTCAGGTCGGCACGTGGTTCAGCGATGCAGTCAGTCAGTTTGCCCAAGATAAACTCGCGGCCTTCTTTAGCTTGCAACAGCGCTTTTTCCAGAATGTCGTATGTCAAACCGTCGCACTTGATATCCATCTGAGTAGCAGTGATACCATTCTTTGTTCCGGTTACCTTAAAGTCCATATCGCCCAAGTGGTCTTCGTCGCCAAGGATATCCGACAGAACGGCGTATTTATCTTCTCCGGCATTTTTGATCAATCCCATTGCGATACCAGATACCGGGTTAGCGATAGGCACACCTGCGTCCATCAACGCCAATGTTCCGGCACATACAGTAGCCATAGAAGATGAACCGTTAGATTCGAGGATATCAGATACAACGCGAACGGTGTACGGATAGTTTGCAGGAATCTGTCCCTTCAACGCACGCCATGCCAAGTGTCCGTGACCGATTTCACGACGACCTACGCCACGCTGTGCTTTAGCTTCGCCTGTAGAGAATGGAGGGAAATTATAGTGAAGCAAGAAACGTTCTTTGTGCTGATCGAGTACGTCGTCTACGAGCTTTTCGTCGAGCTTAGTACCCAATGTAACTGTACTCAATGACTGAGTTTCGCCACGAGTAAAGATTGATGAACCGTGAGGCATTGGCAGCGGACTAACTTCGCACCAGATAGGACGGATTTCGTTAGTCTTACGTCCGTCAAGACGCTTGCCTTCGTCCAAGATGCAACGGCGCATAGCTTCTTTTTCTACGTCGTGGTAGTAACGGTCTATCATACCGCCTTTTTCTTCCAGTTCTTCTTCTGTATATTGAGCCTTGAATTCGTCGCAGATAGCGTTGAAAGCATCTTCGCGTTCGTGCTTGTTCTTGTTGCCCGATTCAGCGATAGCGTATGCTTTTGCATAGCAGAATTCGTGAACTGCCTTACGCAATTCTTCGTCGTTTTCTTCGTGGCAATATTCACGTTTAACTGTAGAGCCTACTGCTTCTGCCAGTTCCATCTGAGCCTTGCAGTGTACCTTGATAGCTTCGTGAGCGCATTTCAGGGCTTCAAGCAAATCTTGTTCGCTTACTTCCTTCATTTCGCCTTCTACCATCATGATGTTTTCGTAAGTAGCGGCTACCATCAAGTCCATATCGGCTTTTTCCAACTGTTCGAAAGTAGGGTCGATAACGAACTGACCGTCTATACGTGCTACACGTACTTCTGAAATAGGGCCGCCGAACGGGATGTCTGATACAGCCAAAGCTGCTGAAGCTGCCAAACCAGCCAAAGCATCAGGCATATCTACGCCATCGGCAGAGAACAATATGATGTTAACGTAAACTTCTGCGTGGAAATTATCGGGGAACAACGGACGCAATGCGCGGTCTACCAAACGGCAAGTCAGGATCTCGTAGTCTGAAGCTTTGCCTTCGCGTTTGGTGAAGCCACCAGGGAAGCGGCCGAATGCCGAATATTTTTCTTTATACTCTACCTGAAGAGGCATGAAGTCTGTTCCGGGAACTGCATCTTTTGCTGCACAAACAGTAGCCAGTAACATGGTGTTACCCATGCGTAGCATAACAGCACCATCTGCCTGTTTTGCTAGCTTTCCCGTTTCGAGTGTGATGGTTCTGCCATCACTCATCTCGATCGTCTTAACAATAGGATTGATCATAAAATTTGTTTTAATAAAATTTCGTCTTAATATTCAACCGACAAAGATACAATATATATTTGTATAAATTGATTGTCAAATAGATAAATCTTTTGCTTAAAAGGTGCTTTTATCTGGAAAAAGAATTTCTCGCACTTCTGACTTTATCATTGCGTCACTTAAATCATAGTTCTTGCCAATCATCGGTGTCTGTGGGGCATGTCCTGAAACTTTTTGACAAGGTCGTCTTACTTCGACCGAAGTAAGCACGTTGACCGACTCGAAGTGAGCGTTTACTTCGGTCGAAGTAAGCATGCGTATCGGTCGAAGTGAGACGACTTTATTGAAAAAATAGTGTGACTCTGTATAATATGAATATAAATCTTTCGCTTAAAAGGTGATTTTCTCTGAAAAAAGAAATCCCTCGCACTGAGTCGGTTCGTTTAGTGCGAGGGATTTATGGAATATTTCGTTGGACGTATGTCCGCCTTCTGCTTATTACTTAAGATCCATTAGCTTAGGAGTCTGCACTGTGCTGACTTCAGTCTTGGCGTTGTCGTTCAGCTGTTCAAAGATAACAATCTTGTTTTCTCCTTTCTTGAGCCATACTCCAGGAATGTATAATGTTTGCTGAGGGCCTACCTTCCAATAGCGTCCTATGTTGATGCCGTTGATGAAGATAATTCCCTTGCCCCAGTTTTCCATGTCGATGAATGTATCTCCGGTCTTGTCGAGGTTGAATGTACCTTCGTATATCACCGGAGCGCCTTTAAGTTTTGATGCTTTGGCTGTGGTGTTGTCCGAGGCGAAGCGACCCATCTTCTGAAGATCGGGAGCTGCGCTCATAGGCAGCTTATACATATTCCATTCTCCGTTAATTTCCTTTCCGGCAATGGTGATAGGGCTTATGATACCCTTGTTGTTTTCAGTAATCTGGCTGCCATAGTTAATACGTCCCATGTTTTCTACCAATATCTGAAGTGTAGCGTTAAACGGCACTTCTATATCCATAGAATATGTTTGGGTATTTCTGTTCAGTTCGCCAACTTTTTCACCGTCTACATATACTACGGCAAAGTCGCGCAGTCCGTTTATTTCCAGTGTTCCGCTGATAGGCTGGTTAAAGTGGCGTGTGTAGAGTACATATCCATAACCTTGTCCTAACTGCTCGAATGTCATAGGCTGTGCAGCTGTAACAGGCTTCTGGGTTTCTGCATATCCCAGCAGGTCTGCCACTTTGTTCAGCTTGATAGACGGAATATCAATTACTTCGATACGTGCCGGAGCTTCGGGCACTTTATATTTAGCGTACTTCTTGATAACGTTGCGTAATGAGTCGTATTTAGGAGTTACCCATCCGGCTTCGCTGATAGGCGCATCGTAGTCGTAGCTTGTCAAGTCGGGCTGAATGTCACGTTTCTTATCATAGTTAGCTCCTGCGGTAAATCCGAAGTTGGTACCTCCGTGCACCATGTAGTAGTTGAACGAAACATCGTTTTTCAGGTACAACTCAGTCTGCTGAGCTATAGACGATGCTGAGATTTGCGGGAACGGTTCTGCCCAGTGCATCAGCCATCCGGGGTAGAATTCTGCCACCATGTACGGGCCCTTGCCGTCGTGATACTGATTGACTACCTTTTTCAGGTTTTCAATATCCGATTCTCCGTTGGCGGTAGGAAGTGCTCCTTTAGTGCTTCCTCCTTCAAACAACCAACTACCGTCTGATGTGAACAGAGGAACATTGAATCCCGCGTCTGCCAATTGCTGTTTGATTTTTGCGTTATATGCGCGATGCTCTTCCAGAGGAATATCTTTGCGCTGTGATACGTACGAGCCGAACTCGTTTTCGCACTGAACCATGATAATCGGTCCACCCTTTGTGCATTGCAAATCGCCAACTTCTTTATATAGGCGTTCTATGTACGCTTTAGTATATTTCAAGAACTCTGCGTTATCGCGACGGATTTCCATGCCCTTTACGTTCTGAAGCCACCAAGGATAGCCTCCGAATTCCCATTCAGCACAAACGTATGGACCGGGGCGCAAGATAACCATCATGTTTTCTTCACCGGCTATACGTATGTATTCTGCCAGATTCTTATCACCTGTAAAATCCCATTTGCCTGGTTCTGTTTCGTGTAAATTCCAAAAGACATAAGTTGCCACAGTGTTAAGCCCCATTCCCTTCATCATCTGAAGACGATGGCGCCAATACTGGTGAGGAATACGTGCGTAGTGCATTTCTCCGGATAGGATAGACGTTTCTTTTCCGTTGCGGTAGAAATGTCCGTTCTTGATTTCGAACGTAGATTTAGGTTGTGCGGCCAAGGCTTCTCCTATAGGAAGCATGCTTGCCAACAATAAGGATAAAAATAATTGTTTAAACATAGGTTTGTAAGGTTGTGCTTGTTTAAATTGGTTTAATACATGGCAAAAGTAGGCTTTTCCTTTTAATAAGAAGTTATGTGCTGACTTAATAAATAAGAAAAAAGCTTATTTTGTCTCGTTTTTTTTCCTGACTTCGTCATCGTGTCACCCAAAAATCTTC
>ULXH01059016.1_pt1 | contig 18003 bp, 13 predicted proteins | sample 1961101 | NCBI WGS metagenome assembly ULXH01 (sample SAMEA4835833, study PRJEB28245) | human gut metagenome | biome: gut microbiome; material: fecal sample | place: Denmark | collected 2008 | reverse complement strand
TACAACCTGCCAAAGCCAAAGCGACCATTGGTATATAGAATAACTCTTTCTTCATTGTTTAGTTCTATATTTTTAGAATTTATCTTTTTACTTGTTTTAGTAACGTATTCATTATCTCTTGTACATGGCCATAACAGAAGTTTCTTCTACATCGCCTGCTGCTACGTATGCACGGTAGTAAAGCGGATAAGCTACACCTGGAACATTCCACTGTGTACCAGGATCGGATGTTCCGTAGTAGTAGTTGAGGCTGAAGCTTTCTTCTGTCATGTTAGAGAAGCCTACTGCCTGACCAGTACTGTTCTTACCGCGTGGCTGCTGATTGAATACCATGATAGCCGGACTCCATTCTACCAAGTGCGGGTGGAAAAGAATCCAATTAGGCACTTCGCCAGTGAAGAAGTTCAAGTTGACAGAGAAGCGGCGGCAGTTAGGCAACACGCGTGGCACCTGAAGAGGATAAACGTCTTCGCATACTACAGAACCGTCTTTGTGCTTGCAGGTTACAGGATTATCCCAGCCTGAGAGCAACCACTTACATGTATCGCCCACCAACTTATCACGGTAATCTGCCTTGTCTTCAGAGAAGTCGGCTCTGCTGTAGCGAGTAGCCTTGCCAGCAGCTTCGAGAGCGTCGGTCATTTCTTTATCGGTAGGAAGCTCGCCTTCCAAGAAGCAGTAAGACAATTCCAACACGTTCAGTTTTTCCCAAGTGAGGAGCTTCAAGAGCGCCTGACGATCGGCTGTACCTGCGCTTACTTTACCATAAAGACCGATAGTGTTGTTATTGTAAACATAGTCGCCATCACCGTTCTTATTTAATGTAGACAAGTCGATAATCACATCGTTACGACGCTGTGCGTAGAATGTGAAGTTACGCAATTTAGGGAAGTTGGTTTCATTAACTACGTTGGTAATGTCGGACAACTTATTGAAGTTGTTACTTACCAAGTTGAGCGATTCAAGACTCTGTCCCAACTTAGCGAAGTTAGCAGGCAACTTAGTCATACCGTAAGCCTGAACAATCAAGTTCTTGAGGTACTTCAATTCGCAGATTTCCTCGCCCAACTCTACTTCACGAATCTGGTTATTTTCGTTAGAAGCAAGAGAGAATGTCTCAAGGAACTTCAGGTTACGCACTTCCTTAGGAAGTTTTTCGCCAGTCTTCAAGTTGAACATGCTGAACTTAACAGAACGAACACGGCCCAAAGCTTCGGGATGCTCCTTAACGAAGGCATCGGTAGACTCCCATAGGCTTACGCTACTCCAGTTACGCATATTGTCGCTGGTATCGAAGGTAGCCATGCAACCCAACTTCTGGTTAATCATGATGATAGACAATGAGTCTCCGGCACGATTATCTTCAATCTTAAGAGCTGGTTTCTGACGTACTGTCAAAACAACTTCTCCAGTAGGATTTCCGTTAGTATCAACTAACTGATCTTCTGTGTTGGCAGGAACCAAGTGTACCTTAGCCACACGGGTTACAGGCACGATATTCATAGCCCAACGGAACTTGAAGTTAACGCTACGCGGACGATACTTCTTATCCAAAACGATACCCAAGTTAGTACCAACCAACTTGTTTTCGTCCTTACTGTTCAAAAGCCAGCCTTCGAGTTCCTTTGTGTTGTCGGCTTTCTCTTCTTCGGTCAAATCGCCTTCGTAAGAATACTCTATTTTACCAATCTTACATTCTACGTTGGCAGAGATTACGCTCTGGAAAGAACGGTTGTCATAAGAATCAGAGTTCTCAATTTCTACGGTAGGCTCTTTCAAGAAAATCTGCTTGCCATAACCAAACTGAGTAACTGTAAGCTTGCAGCGCTGACCGTTGGCACCAACGAATTGAAGTTCGGTGCTACGGAGCGTGTTAGAAAGAGTAGAATCTACCTTGATGGTACCTTCTACAGAACCCACGCCATTGGCAGGCGAAAGCATCAGCCAAGGTTCAGAGGTGTTTGCCACCCAGTCTTGTGAGGCTAAAACGGCAATCGACTCTGTACCGCCCTGGGGACCTATTTCTATTTCCTGCTTGTCAAGGGCAAGGCCTCCGGGGATTTCGATACCGTCATCATCGCTGCAGGCTGTAAAAAGCCCTGCAGCAAGAACGATACCTAATGTCAATTTATTAATATATTTCATTTTACAACTTTCTTATTGGGTTTAATTTTCAAGATCCAAAGCATCGCAACCGCGGATATCCTGAGTCTTATCGTAGAACAACATGTACATACCAGCCTTGATGTACGGACAAACGCTTGTTACATCGATAGAGATGTTAGGATTGTCGGCAATGTTCACGATGTACAAGTGCGAAGTCAATGTTTCTTCTACCTTACGGATATCGTTAGAACCAATCTGGAACTGAATCAAGCTTGGACAAGTAGTGATTCCTGTAGGCCAAGTACGCAGGCAACGCTGGTCGGTGACCTCATCGCGCTGGTGGTTGATGGCGAACGCACGGAGAACAGCACTGTTCAATGGTTCTACTGGCACCTCTGTGAAGCAGTTGTAGCTCAAGTCCATATTAGTAATGTACGGCAATGTAGTTGAGCGGAAGTCATCAGACAGAGAAGTCAACTTGTTGAATCGGAAGTCGATTATCTGCAAAAGATGAGCATTCTTTCCTTTGATTGATCCCTTAGGAATAGTACGCATCTGGTTACCACTCAAGTCGAGCGTAGTGATAGGAGAACCTGCAGTGAACAATTCTGAAGGGAACTTCTCTATCTTGTTGTTCGACAAGCTGATTGAAGCTGCATTGATACCTTTATATGTACCATTGCTGTTATCTACGCCTGTAATCTCATTATAAGAGAAGTCTACAGAACCCATCTGACGGACAGAGCTGGCATCGAAGATGTTAGGTATCTTAGTCAGTTTGTTGTGAGCGAATGTCAGACTTTCTACGTCGTCGGTAAATGCACAGAGGTTGGCAGGGATTTCTTCAATCTGGTTGTTGTTCAGATAAAGAGAAGACAAAGACACTCCTGTACCGAACGGATGCAACTTCTTGATATTGTTATAAGCCAAGTCGAGCAAACCGAGGTTAACCATCTTGCTAAGAGCAGATGATTCTGGGAACTCTTCGAGGTTATTGTAGCTCAAGTAGAGAATCTGAACGGTCTTACCTGTCTTTTCTTCTGCCAAACGAGTCCAGTCGGCTCTCAACTGCTCTGCAGAGATACCTTTGCATCGTGCCAAGTTCATTGCCTGCAATGCCGGAAGGTTATAATAGAAATCTGGCAAGCGAGAGATCTTAGGACAGTTATAAAGCTCTATATCGGTAAGGTTGGTCATGTTATCCCATGCTTCTTCTGTAAATTCTTCAGCAAACTTGCCGTAAGTAGCATCGTCTGCATTATAGAACTTAGCACAAACCTCATCAGAAGTGATGGATGAGTTACCGATGTAGAACTGCTGCAACTTAGTAAGACGATAAATAGCCTTTGACACGCCTATAATACGGTTAGTCAATGTTCCAATCTGAGCATCTTTCAAGTTGATGCGTCCGTCTTTCTTGATTCTGTTCTTTGCTTCAACCTTAGGATCTGAATTAAAGCTTTCTACAATCATTTCAGACATAAAGGCACGTGGGTCGTATTTCAAGAACTTGTTTTCGTAGTCGTGACGCATAGCGTTCTTCTTGGCAGCATCCAGATTAGTAGCATTATATTCGTTGAAGATGTTAGCACCAATCTTTTCGTCGTGCGAACCAAGGTTGAATACCTGAAGTTCTGTAAGCTGACCGATAGCGTCGGGCACGATACCCTTAGCACCGAAGCCTGCAATAATTAGACCTATTACACGACCGTTGCTGTTAAGAGTAACACCCGGCTGCTCACCCCACATATCGAGTTCCTTGTTGAAGTTCCAGTTAGCGCCCTTGAAAGTAGCGTCACCATAGAAGCTCCAGTCTTTACCGTTCAGTGATTCCCAAATAGCCTTCAATGCTTCATAGTCCTTGATATATTCTTTAGTCTTAGAGAGCAATACAGGCACCTGAGCATCGTCAGTAATCTTATTATCCTTAACGACGAATGACTTACCGTTAACGGGCTGAGTTTCGTACTTGGTCTTAACAGCACCAGTCTTACCGTATGTAGTATAAGATGTAACCTGATAAGTACCGGCAGGAAGCCATACAGTAGTATCGCAATATGCGGTACCTATCTGCATATACTTATCGTTAGCGTTATCCGGGTTCTGATGCTCTTCGCTCATTTCTTTATACTTCACCTTCATGTTAGGGAAAGTAAAGGTTTCGCGAGTAAAGAGGTTAGTTACGTTTACGTCAATCAAGCGGATGTTAGAGAAAAGGTACTCACCCTCACCGGCGCGAGACTTCTGCCACTCTTTCACAAGGTTGAACTTAACCTTACCACGCTCTACCGCAGATACAGTAAGTTCTTCTACAGTCATACCGCCACCTATTACATTAAAGGTGTTATCGGCAGAAGATGCCAGCAACTCCTCGTCTACAGCGTCATACAGATAGAAACCGATGACGGTGTAAGTACCAGATGTAAGTTGCAGTTTTTCACTTCTCAAACCGTACTCTGCATTATCTGCATTATAAGAATTGAGCACCAATGTCTGAGATACAGTAGTACCGTTATGCTCCATAACAACCTTGATTTTCTTGGCATCATCCAATTTCTCAAGTTTGTCGATGGCTGCGGCACGCGATTCGCTCGACGAAGCTTTCTTGATGAGCTTGAACTGCACATATCCGTATGTGTTGTCCCATCCCTCGTTGTCATCGTCAGAGCAGCTTGTCACTACCATGGTAAACGCAGCTACCAGGAGCAACAAAAATGCCTTGCTATATTTTTCGAATATCTTCATTATTTCTTAATGCTTCAAAATCCCATATTAGTAATAAAGACTACACGTTGGTAAACGCCATTAGCATCGCTGAAACCGGCAAAGTAAGGATATTTAGCGCCATCGGCAGAGAAACCGATATAAAGGCCCTTATCGTCCTGACCCAATTCCATGTTTTCTACGGCTATCGGATTAGCATCACCGTCGTAGATAACTACAGAACCTTTGCCTTCGCTTGGATTCCATCCATCCATCTGCGGATAGATACATACGTAACCACCCCAAACAGTTGCTTCGAATACGTCTTTTCCTGTATAGCTGAAGAAGCCTTCGGCATACGACTTATATTCTTCGTTTTCTGTCAAAACACATTCTACATCCATGCCCATGCTTGTTACAAGAGGAAGCTGAACTTCTGCTCCGCCATTACTCTTTTCTTTCTGAATAATATTCATCAAGAAGTAACGGTCATAATCGCTCTTAACGGTAGAGAAGTCTTCTTCCAACATATCGTCAGTTCCGTTTCCTAAACTTTCGAATACGCTTTGTGGCAAAGCATAAACAAAGAATTCACGGCTACCGCTAGCCAAAGGAGCTACAGTAAGCTTCATGTCTCCCTTTTCGCCTTGCAACTGAACAGCACCCACCATGTCTTCTCTCAACCCCCAATCGCTTGTTTCGAACACTACAAGCTGGTATGCGTCGTTCAATGTAGAAAGTTTGAACGGAACGAAGTTGTTGAATGTGAAAGCGTTTGTAGCGTCATTATTCAGGCTTGAACCATTCTGAGTATATACCGCACCGTCCATAGATACATTCCATACAGCCCACTGATTAGAAGTAGGATAAGTGATATCCATAATATCAGCTGTCATACCGTCGAATATAACAGGTACTGTTACGGCAGCCTTACCATCTTCAGAAGTGAATGTGATAGTATAGTTGTCATCCTTAGTTATAGCGTACTTAGCGCTAAGACCAGCGTTTTCCTTGAAAGCTATACCGCCTTCGGCTTCATTGTTAGGTGTACCTACCATGAAACCGCCTTCAATGTCAACCCATGCCGGAGTGTTAGTAACCGCGAAACGATAGTTTGACTTAACATAGAACTTATTGTAAATAGGCTGACCAGCGATATTCTTGTAACCTACAGTGATACCTGTGCTAGTAACGTCGATTTCTTCACCGTTAGAAGATTTAACGAATACCTTCAGTTCATAACCTACAGCCGAACGATTTACTTCGGCAACAGTAATTTTCTGACCGCCCATAGTAAGGTACAACTGAGCCACGCTCATTTCCTTGCTTTCTTCGTCGGCAGTAAGTTTAACCTTTACCGTCTGCTTACCTGCAGCACCGTTAAGTACGAATGCGGTATTGTCGCCCTGAGCCAATTTACACCAAATGGCAGAAGAAGAAAGGCTCCAGTTCATGTTGGCATCGAAAGTGAAGTCAAGCTCGTCGCCAGCAGCACCTGCGATAGTCTGCACCTGTGGGAACACAGGAGTTAAGGCATCGTCGTCATCGCTAGAGCAAGCGGTGAACACGCTCACTGAAACCAGCGCCATAAGTACGAGCCAATATTTTGAAATCAATGTTTTCATATTGCTTAGTTATAATTTTAAAATCCTTGTTCTTTTAATTTCTCTGCTTCAGCATCGCTAATCCATTCAAACATGGTAATGAAGACACCTACATTACCGAAGCTAGAGCCATCCTTATTATCCACGCTCATACTTACATACTGGAACACGTAGTTCTGGCAAGTATTATAATAAGAGGTGTAAACAGAAGGCTGACTGATGCGCAACTTGCCGTCGCCATAGATGGTACCGAACGCCTCGCCTGTAGGACCGGCTATCTGATCATCCATCTCAACCTTGGGCTCCAACGGGTTATTGGTGTTGAACTTCAACTTCAGGTCGTATTCCTTATAATATACGTCCTTCAGAAGTACAGTGTTCTCTTCGCCCTCTACTACCTGAGTCTTGATAAGACGGTTTGTTACGTTATTCAGGTACTTGCTGTAGAATGTAGAAGTAGCCACACACCATCCTGAGAAATTGTGAATATCGAAAGGACAAGACTTCTGCATCACCACGTGAGCATAGTCTTTATAAAGGTCAGTCCAATTATACTTCTGTGGAACCACCAATTTAAGGGTGACACCCAGCGAGTCGGTCTTACCGATATTGTCATAGATACCCTGCATCTGTACGTTTCCTACCATCTCTCCCGCCTTGATGGTGACGGTGTTATTGAGCAAACGGTAGTGTGTGCCTTCTACGGCATTGCTCTGCTTGTCTATAACCTCTACCGCAAAGGTACGGTCGTAGTCAACTTTCTCGGTAGCCGATACAGGAACATTGTAAATTTCATTACTTTCCTGCACAGCATACTGATAGAGCGTATCAGAGAACATGATATGACTCGGACCAGAATATTTGGTATAGTCTTGCGAACAGCTCGCAAGAGCGATGAGTACAGCCGAAGCCGACAAACATCTCATCATAATTTTCTTCATGATCGTCTCTTTATTAATAATGTATTATTTATTACTTTCATTAGGTTCTATCTGTGAACCCGGAGATTCCAACTCATGTTGTGGTATAGGCCAAACAAAGAGAGGATCATCCTTTTCTACCTTCAGGTTACTCTGTACGAAGTTAGCCGCCGGCTGATCTGAAGCTTTACGTTCAAATCCTTTATGCCAACGCTTAAGGTCGTTCAGACGGAAACCTTCCATATAGAGTTCCTTAACGCGTTCTGCTTCGATAACCTCCATAGCGTTGCTTTCATTAAGAGCAGTGTTACCACCGTATGAAGAATAACGAGCCTTACGCAGAGTAGAAATATCTTTTCCTGCCTTGCCATAGTCTTTTTTCATGGCGTATGCCTCTGCACGAATCAGATACTGCTCTGAAAGACGGAGTACAGTAGGCTGATGTACATGCAAGATATTATTGGCCAAGAAATCTGAATCGCCAAAGTACTTGCTGAGCAAAGGCCACTGCAAACCGTGTTCGTAGCCAGTAACACGATTAGTGAAGATGGCTGTAGGACGAAGGTCGTTAGCCTCGTATGAGTTGATTACCCATTTAGCGGGCACATAGTCAGGACGATAAGTCACGAAGTTGAAGTTATCGAAGATGGTACCTAGTGCACCACCGTAGCTATTTACAGTGAAGCCTACCTTCCAGATACCTTCTGTAGACTTACCTGCAGTCCACTGGTACTGATAGAGGCTTACGTTATCAATTTTCTCTGAGAAAGTTGCCAGATGATAACATTCTCTATTGTTAACTTTACCATTTATAACCTTCGATGCATACTTTATAGCATCGTCCCAACGGTGCATATATAATGAAATACGTGCGCGGAGGGCATGACAAGTATATTCATTGAAATAGATTTCATCATAGATATTTGCAGTAAAATCCTCTCCTATTTCCAAATATTCGGTAGCCTTATCGAGGTCGCTCAATACAAACTCGTATGATTCTTTCAGGCTGGCACGCTTCTGAGGTTCATTACCCAAATAGCGCTGTGTAATAACAACACCAAGTTCTTTTTCTGCTTGTTCATCGCTATCGTAAGGCTTGCAGAAGCACTTAATAAGTTCTGAATAAGCTAAGGCACGTGCAAAATAAGCTTCGCCTTTACACTGATCTAACTTATCGAGCAAATCGTCATCGCTTGTGTTTTGCTTTACTTTCTCTGCATTATCGAGCAAGAAGTTAGCGCTATTGATAACACCGTAAAGAGCAGCATATACCGACTCAATCTCGTGGTTGGTAGCCTTAATATCATTCCAACGATAGATATCGCCGTAAGTATTAGAGTAGCCTTTTACACAGTACACGAAGTCTGCCTGTAAATCGGGCAAGAGAGTAAGGTGACCAGAGTACAAGGCGCTACTCTTAAAACTGTCGTAAAGACCTATAACCAACTTGTCGATATCGTCTACCGTGTTGATAGCTTGGTCCATGCGGATAGAATCCTCTGGATACTTGTCAAGACACGAAGAGAGAGACAAGAGTAAGCCTGCCGACAGAATGTATGTCTTTATATTCTTTATATTCATTTTTTATCTCCTTTCTTTGTTTAGAATGACACTTCTACACCCATAGTAAACTGACGTGATGCAGGATACTGTGCCTGGTAAACATTCGATGAAACTTCTGGGTCGAGACCGTTGAAGCCTGTAACGGTGAAGAGATTCTGAGCCTGTCCGAAGATACGAACCGAAGAGAAGAAGTTGCTCTTACGCAAAACTCTCTGTGGCAACGAGTACGACAAGCTTAGGTTCTTCATACGCAAGAAAGAAGCGTTCTCTAAGTAACGGTCGTCCAGCTGATTAATCTCACCCCAACGAGGGATATCAGTGATATCGCCCGGATTTTTCCAACGATCGTACAGCAAACGGTTAGACTGGTTATAAGCAGTACCGAATGTCACACCGCTTTCTTCGAAGAAACGGTCATTGTTGATAACGTAACGTTTGCCAATCCAGCTGAACTGAGCCGACAACTGCAAGCCCTTCCAACGGAGGCTAGTACCGAAACCACCCATCCAAGGCGCATCGTAAGTCTTGCCAGTCATCACTTTGTCGCCTTCGCGGAACTCGTTAGTAACGTTTCCGTCCTTGTCGTACCAAAGCTGTTCACCGTTAGCCGGGTTAACGCCTGCGTAACGGTTCAGGTAGAACTCGCTTACAGAGTGACCTACTACATACTTCAAACCGGTAGTAGAGTTTACGTATTCTGTTACACCATTATATAATTCTTTCAAACGGTTGCAGTTGTAAGACACATTGGCACTTACATTCCAAGTAAAGTCGTCTGTACGAACCACATCACCGTCTGCGCTCAACTCGATACCCTGGTTGCTCATCACACCCACGTTCTTCCAGCGATAACCTTCGCCAGTTACGGTGTACGATTCGGGCACACGCATCAACATGTTCGAAGTACGCTTGTAGTATGCCTCTACGCTGAAGTTGATACGATCGATAAATCCAAGACGCAAAGCGAAGTTGCTTGCCCAAGTAGACTCCCAACCCAATTCTTCGTTACCGCTCTGTGCAGGATAAAGACCGGCAATGCCATCATAGCTAGCGTCACCATTCACCAAAGCCAAGTGGTAGTAGTTAGGAATTTCAGAGTTACCCGAAGTACCTGTACTAAGAGCCAACTGAGCGTTGGTAAGCCATTCGTACTTCTCAAGCATTTCAGTCTTCTTCATATTCCACATGAAACCTACCGACCAGAATGTACCCCAACGATGGTCTTTACCAAATCTTGATGAAGCATCGGTACGGAGAGAGAAATCAGCGAAATACTTCTCCTGATAATTATACTCGCCACGCATAAAGAATGACATGTAAGAGTAATCGGAAGAAGAATCCGACCAACGGCTGGCGCGTGTACCCGAAGATACGTTAGTCAGCAAGTCATTGTTCTGGCCGCGAGAATATACGTTAAATCCTTCAGAGTGATAATTTACAGCTTCCTGACCCAACATCACATTGAAAGAATGAATATCTTTCAGAGAGAAACGATAATTGGCGGTAGTAGTCTCTGTCAAACTAAGCATATCACTGCTCTGACGAGCCGCAAGACCCTGTCCGTTGTTTGAAGAAAGACTCGGGAAAGACTGCATAAATGCTGTAGAGTGATTGAAATCGGCACCGAACTGAGTACGGATAGTCAAGTTTTCGATAGGATAAATCTCAGCATATACGGTAGACAACACCTTATATTTCTTATTCTTTATAGGATTCTTGTCCATGTAAACGATAGGGTTCTCGCTAGTACCTGCCCAGTTGCCTGCAGCAAGCGAAGCCAAGCTACCATCAGATGCGTACGGATTCCAGTAAGGAAGCATGAAACGACAAGCAGAAATCGGAGTAACGGTAGTATAAGAACCGTCATCGGCCTGCTGTGCCTCTTCGTACACCGCCATGGTGTTGGCACCCACCTTCAACCAGTTGCTTGCCTTCACGTCAGCGTTGGCACGCATGTTATAACGGCGGAAAGTAGAATTCTGAGCGATACCGTCCTGATCATAAAAGCCCCCAGAAACATAATAGTTCAAGCGATCGGTAGCACGGTTAATAGAAAGTTCGTAGTTCTGCAGCGGAGCGGCATCGTTAAATACTTCATCAAGCCAATTAACGTTCACTCTCGACAAGAGGTTATAGTCTTTACCTGCATCCAGCCCTACTTCCTTCTCAAACTGAATACGCTCAGCGGTGTTCATCATCTTCCAGTTAGTCTGCGCCAACTGTGAGAAACCATACTGTGCGCGGAGTGTCACCTTAGCCTTATCCATAGCAAGACCGCGCTTAGATGTAATAACGATTACACCGTTGGCAGCACGAGCACCATAGATAGAAGTAGACGACGCATCCTTCAATACAGAGATAGACTCGATATCGTTAGGGCTTAAAGTATTAAAGTCCGAGCTTGAGATGGGCACACCGTCCAGGATGAACAGAGGCGACTTACCAGAGTTGATAGAGTTAGTACCTCGAATTTGGAAGGTGGCAGCCTTGCTAGGTTCACCAGATGCACTGATAACCTGAAGACCGGTACTATGTCCTTGCAAAGCTTGGTCAAAGCTTGCCGCAGGGACATTTTCAATTTTCTCAGACTTCACAGACGAAACGGAACCCGCAATGGTACCCTTCTTACGAACACCATACGCTACTACTACAACCTCATCCATCACTTTGGTGTCGGAAGCAAGCGCAACGTTAAGCGTTTTCGTCTGTGCATTGACAGAATGCTTCTGTGTAACCATACCGATATAAGAAATAACCAGTGTGGCTTTAGAAGCACCCTTTACTTCGATGGTAAAGTTACCGTCAAAATCAGTAACAACACCATTCGTTGTACCCTCCTGAAGGATTGTCACACCAATCAGCGGTTCGTTGTCACCAGCGGAAACAACGGTACCCTTGACGCTAAAGCTTTGCGCCAAGGCTGCTTGGATAGTCAACACAATAAGAGAGACAAGCAACAGGGAAATTCTTCTCATTTTTGTTTGTTTCAATTGTTGTTTATAAATATTAATTATTATTCGTTCTCGTTCGGTAAAATCTATTCAACTTTAGTGACACCTCACCTGCATTTGTACAATTTTCGCTAAAATACACTCTTGGGGCTTTACAAAAGCGATGCGAAAGTACGAAAAAAATATCATTTTCTTTCAAAATTGACCTATAAAAATAGACAATCGGACACAAAAACAGCCGAAAAACAAATAAATATACCGTTTATTATCTATATCTCTTTTACACTATACAGAATTAAGCCCCAAAGTCAATAAATTCAGTGTAAATAATTACGCAAACTTATTATTTTACTACAAACAGAAACATCACATAATCCCTATATATAAATAATGTGAACGCTGAAACCAGAGGGTGAATCATAAATGACTTATATTAACAATGTCGTCTTACTTCGACCGTTGTGAATGCTTACTTCGACCGAAGTAAGCACGTTGACCGACTCGAAGTGAACGCTTACTTCGACCGAAGTAAGACGACTTTATTTTAATAATTGTAAAACCACCATATAATACAGAATAATTAGGTAGCTTTGTAATCATATCCTCGACTATAAGCCTTACGGGATACTAATAATAAATCAAACAAACTATGAAGAGGTCATTTTTTATGAAACCAGCCCTATGGCTGATGCTGTTGCTCATACTGCCATTGCAGATTATAGCGGCAGAACTAGGAGAAGCAGGTAAGCGTCTGGCGGCATTACCTGGAGTAAGCAACGTAGAAACATTGAAGAGTAAGCATTTCCCCGAGAAATATGTATTCTTCATAAAGCAGCAACTCGACGCTAAAGACGCATCAAAAGGAAGTTTCGAACAGAGAATAATACTGTGCCACCGCGGATTCGACCGCCCCACCGTATTAGTAACCGAAGGATATAACGCCAACTACGCAATGCGCGAAGGCTACATAGAAGAACTCTCTCAGATTTTCGACACCAACGTAATCTGTGCGGAATATCGCTACTTCGATAAATCAATGCCCAGCCCATGCAACTGGGATTTCCTGACCGTAGAGAACTCGCTCTACGACCTACACAATATTAATACTACCCTCCACGCCCTCTACAACGGCAAGTGGATAGCCACAGGTATCAGCAAAGGCGGACAGACCACCATGTTCTACCGCACCTTCTTCCCCGACGATGTGGACATCTCCGTGCCATACGTTGCTCCGCTGAACAAAGGCGTAGAAGACAGCCGTCCCGAAAAATTCCTGCAACATCAGGTATCTACCAAGGAAAACAGACAGAAGGTGCTCAATTTTCAGTTGCTTCTCTTCAAGAGAAAAGCAGCATTAATGCCTATGTTCGAGAAATACTGCGCCGATAACAAGTACGTATTCAACGCTCCTATAGACGAAATCTTCGACTTCACGGTACTAGAATACTCTTTCGCCTTCTGGCAGTGGGGCTATAACATCAAGAGAATCCCCACAAGCGACGCTACCGACAAGCAAGCATTAGACTACCTGTTGAGGATTTCCGATCCGGGATACTTCACCAACCAGAACCCCAGCGTATCATTCAACGTTCAGGCAGCTAAAGAACTGGGATACTACAGTTACTACACCAAGCCGTTCAAGAAATACCTCAGCATAAAGACCGCCAAGGGATACCTGAAACGCTTGATGTTGCCCGCAGGCACCGAAAACACAAAGTTCTCGGCCGAACTTTACAAGCGTACAGTAGAATTCCTTAGCAAGAACGACCCAAAGATGGTTTATATCTATGGCGACGTAGACCCGTGGACAGCTTCGGGCGTATACGGACAGTCCTTTACCAAGAACAAGAAGAACCTGCATGTATATATGCGTCCGGGCGGATCGCACTACACCCGCATTCTTACATTCGGCGAGCCTACCCAAAAGGAAATCATCGACCTTATAGGCGGATGGCTGAAGGAATAACCACCGCATAGCTCACCGGCAAACAGCATAGAGGAGTCGTCCGCATTTGGTCGACTCCTTTCTTTTTGTTAACTTTGCCCTTCCACAAAATAAAAGACAGTAATGAATATAAAGTTTTTAAGTCTGGGAAGCGGAAGTAGCGGCAACTGCTATTACTTAGGAACAGACACTTACAGCATATTGATAGATGCGGGCGTAGGAATACGTACCATCAAGAAGATATTCAAGGAATACTCGCTAAGCCTCAGTACTGTGCGAGCAGTGTTTATCACCCACGACCATGCAGACCATATAAAGGCGGCAGGACATCTGGCAGGGAAACACAATATCCCCGTCTACTCCACCCCAGAAGTGCATCGCGGCATGCGCCGCAGTTACTGCATGACCGATAAGATAGACGATGCCCATGCCAAGTTCATCCATAAAGGAGAGACCATCACGGTAGAAGATTTCGAGATAACCTGCTTCGAGGTGCCCCACGACGGCACCGACAACGTAGGCTACACCATTCGCATAGACGGAAAGACATTTTCTTTCCTTACCGACATAGGCCATATCACCGAAACGGCGGCAGCCCACATCGTACAGTCGAACTACTTGGTACTGGAAGCCAACTACGACAAAACCATGCTTCAGATAGGCCCTTACCCGCAATACCTGAAAGAAAGAATAGCGGGTCCCAACGGTCACCTCTGTAACGCCGACGCCGCCCAGTTCCTTGCCGAAAACTACCCCCAAGGGCTGAAATACCTATGGCTATGTCACCTTAGCAAGGACAACAACCACCCAGAGTTGGCACTAAAAACAGTAGAAATGGCTCTAGCCGAAAAAGGCATCGTCAACGGACGCGATTTGGAAATCATCTCCCTTCGCCGAGTTCTTCCTACCGGACCGTATATTTTGGAATAGGCCACACCTTATATATAGACAACAAGAGCTGCAACTTTTCTGGTTGCAGCTCTTGATGTTTAAGCTCTATTTCGGGGAATCAAGATTTTGCGCCACTACCATCCTCCCCATACTTGCCATCCTTAGCCTCGTAGATAACCGACGGCTCCAATACCTCCACAGTATGCCATGCACCCTGCGGAACTACGCAACCATAACTACCCGCAGCTGGGTCCAGAAGAATGCGCTCCTTCTCATTACCATCTTCATCATAGATAACCTCCACCAGCTTACCGCATAGCAGAAACACATTCTCCGTGCTGTTAGGATGCCGATGAATGGGCACCACCGTACCCGGCAATAAAGCGTTAAGCATACGCTGACTGCTATCTTCAGCCGAAGTACGCAAGTCAAGGTTCTGACGCAAGCGAGGATTCTCTTTAGCCTCCACAAAGAGCTTGTCTATCAAATCTTTATTTATCTCCATATCTTTCATCAATCATTGGGCATACGCTTCGCCTTTCTCGGAATAAAGAGAAAAGCGCAGAACGCCCAAATAGCTTTCAGTAATTTCATGCCAATCAATATCTGCGTAACACCACCTGGAACGCCTCCGCATAGTTGCATCCCCACTGACTACCACGCATGGCAGCCAAACCAGTGATATACTCCACGCTGCGCGGATGCGGATAAGGACGCATCACACCACGATACATGGCCAGCGCCTCACACTTAGCCTTCACGCCATTTTGCCCTACCTCAACATAGCAATTAGGACGGAACAGATTCATCGCATCATTGATAGCCCATTCCGAACATGAAGGAACCTCCATATACCAGAATTCCTTAACCGGCTTCACCGTAGGCTGACGCTGGAACAATCTAACCGCCTCTTGGCACGCCATAGAAGTTTGCAGATGATCGTTATTCGTATCAGCCGGATGATGAGTAATCACGATATCCGGCTCACTCTCGCGGATAGCCCCTTCAATGAACTGCACCAACTTTAAGTGCGGCACCGTGTTCATCTCGATATTCGGGAAAGTACCCTCATATTTCTTGCTCACGCCGATAAAGTTAGTCGCCGCATCCGTATCACCCTCCAGCTCAGCATCCGAAGGACGGAAAGCCCTCGCCTTCGCCTCCGTACACATGATTGCCACATCTACCTCGTCGCCCTCGTGCGACCACTTCCACATCGATGCGCCTGCCCCGAGCACCTCGTCATCGGGGTGGGCCACTACTAATAAGTATTTCATAGTTTTTGAATCCCTATATTATCTTGTTATACACATATTTACATCACACCGTCTTGGAATATTCCACCAACTTATCGTGCATCCACTGCGGATACTTTCCGCAAGCGGTGTAGAGTATCGCCATTACGGTCCATATAATCAGCTTGATATCGCCAAAGAACGAAGCGTGCTTTACATAATATACATCCAGCTTCAAACGGATGGGCAACACCTTCTCGTTATACTCCTTCTCATCGGTAAACTGATCGCCATAGATATAATCCCACAAACTCGACTGCGAAGTCAGTCCGCAAGGCACTGTAGCCGCAATAGCATTCTCTCCCCCACGCGTAATATCCACCTGATCTACAGCCGCAGGACGAGGCCCAACAATCGACATCGTGCCATTCAGAATATTCATCAACTGCGGCAACTCGTCAATCTTGAGTCGACGCATAATCTTTCCCCACCAGAAAATACGGTCTTGATCCGGACGCAACGAAGCCTCGTTCGCCCCACGAGCCACACGCATCGAGCGGAACTTCCACATCTTGAACTTCTTATTATCCTTTCCCACACGGTTGGCGAAGTAGAACAACGGTCCCGGATCACTCACTTCCGTAAGGATGATGGAAAGAATCCATATAGGTGAAGTACCAACAATGCCAAGGAAGGCACATACAAAGTCGAAAATACGTTTGATTAATTTATAAAACATGATTATATTTTAGAATGAGTTCTTGAAATTGAAGCGTTACTTCATTTTTCTGTTAGCGTCCGAGATTTCCAAGCCTTTGAGAGACTCTTCGAAACTTACTATCTGATAGTCAAAGTCATACTTACTCATTTCCGGCTCGTAATAACTACTTGCAAACATCTTTGGCAACTGTGGCAAGAAGAAAGAGCCGAGCCAAACAAACGGATTAAAAAGACGACTAATCCAAATCTTATGATTATACTTCTTTGCGAAAAATCTTACGATTTCTACCGTATCTGCCAACTCTGCATTTTGTGGATAGAACGTGCCACCTAATTCTCTATCGATAACTTGCTTCACAAATTCTGCCAAGTTGTCTATGAATAGCATGGAACGCTTGTTATGCCATGCAGGAAATATAGGAGTCTTGGTTGCAAGCCATCCTAAACGTAAAAAGTTACCCTTAGAATTTGGACCGTAAATCATACACGGACGCAAGTTCGCTACTTTAAATGTATCTATTCAATCCCTGTTCCGCTTGCAACTTACTGTCACCATAAAAATCATTCGGATTAGGCTTCGTATCACGCTTTGTAACATCTCCTTTCAATGATTTACTTGCATGATAAACAATTCGTGACGACATGAAAACAAATTGCTTTACACCACACTCTTTAGCGTGCTTTGCAATCTCAATCGTTAAGTCACGATTTACCTTATAATATAAAGGAGCCATCTCTGGCTTCGGGTCAACATGCGCAATGCCTGCCACATGAAATACAGCGTCATACTTTGAAAAATCAGCCTGTTTCCAGACACCATTGTGTCAACCGTGTCCACCTGATAGTTGTTAGGTTCACGCATTAACCAACGCTCTATCGAAGTACCAACAAAACTGTTGGCACCTGTTATCAGTATCTTTTTCATTATCCTTTCAATTTTGCTTTTCTAAAATTAGGGTCAAGATATTTAGTTACTCCTTGCATACAGCCGGCAATCATAGGCATAGGATCACACCATGTGCCATCGTGATAACTAACATTTTTACCCCAAAACTTAAACCAACTTGGTTTAAACGAAAATCTTTGTGGACTCATCAAGAACCACATAACATCCAATCCAAACCACCGTATCTGTTGGCCTGATTTATAATTCTTCATATCAAATATTTCAGCTCCATTGCCAAGATACTCATCAACAAAAACTTTCGCGAAATTGACACCAGCAGCAAAACTCGCTTGAAGACTTGAAGGCACACGAGGATTTATCTCTATTATTTTCAATTCTCCAGTACACTTGTCTTCAAGTACATCAAAATCTGCGAATCCATGCCAATTTAATTTTTCAAGACATCTTTCACATTGTTC
>ULXH01036576.1_pt1 | contig 18247 bp, 14 predicted proteins | sample 1961101 | NCBI WGS metagenome assembly ULXH01 (sample SAMEA4835833, study PRJEB28245) | human gut metagenome | biome: gut microbiome; material: fecal sample | place: Denmark | collected 2008 | reverse complement strand
AAGCGCAGCGATATGTCCATGAATGAGCTTACCGAGGAGTTTATCCGTGACTATTGCCTTTACTTGAAAAATGTGGTAGGGCTTGCGCAGTCCTCCATTTGGATTTACTCCATACCTCTGAAACATATCGTCACGGCGGCACACTACAACGGCAAGATACCGAGAAATCCGTTTGCCATGTACCACGTTGATCCAGACCACAAGGAACGTGAGTTCTTGACCTTGGACGAGCTTACCGTCATGACTGAGATAAAGTTGGAAGACCCCAACATGGCATTTGCGAGAGACCTTTTTATCTTTGGCAGTTGGACAGGTATAGCTTTCATCGACATCAAGAACTTGACGGAAGATAACATCAGCATGGTAAACGGTGCTCCTTGGATAGTGTCCAAGCGTCAGAAGACAGGCGTACCGTTCCAAATCAAGCTGATGGATATTCCCATGCAGATTGTTGAGAGATACAAGTCTTTCAGAAAAGACAACCACTTGTTCAATATCGGTAATCTTGACAGCATTAACAAGCGCATCAAGAAAGTTGCTGCAATGTGTGGTATAAAGAAGCATGTATCATTTCATGTCTCACGTCATAGTTGGGCAGTTTTAGCCTTGGAGTATGGTATGCCGATAGAGAGCGTGAGCAAGATTCTTGGTCACACGAATATCACCACAACACAGATGTACGCCAAGGTGACAAGCACAAAACTTGACCATGACATATCTGTCTTTGAAAGTCGAATCAAGGGGCATTTGCCTGTAATGGGAGGAATGGCATGAAACGGACTGTAATCACCGTGGATGGCAATGGAAGGCTTTCCATTCCGTCCAACTTGGAGGACTTGTGGATGAGTGAGAGTGAGTTGATTGATATGCTTTATATCACTGCCCCGAAACTCAATGCTGTGATACGAGCTATATATAAAGAGGGTATGTTGTCTATGTCGGAAGTCCAACGAAGGGAAGAACTTTCCAAGGGTATTTGGCAAACGTTGTATAGATTCCCTATGGTTGTTGCCATTTGCTTCCGTCTAAACTCTAATGGTGCGGCACAACTTCGTGATGCCATCATCAAGAGATTGTACGGAGCAAAAGAGAAAACAAACATTGTCTTGCAACTCTATGGAGGGACTAATTCCTTTAGTTGAGAATGGTCGCTTTTTTGACGCTTCGATGATTCGCTGTCGTATTGACTTATTGACGTACTGATTCATTGTCGTATGGAAGTGCAGTTGCAATTTGATAAAGAAGTATCCATGCAAAGAAGTGTGTAAGCATATATGCATTGATGCCATACGTTTTACATTTTTATCGTATGACATATAAAACGTATGACATGCAGGAATACATTTTTGTTCATCCCGAGGAATGGCATTCAAGGAAAACTCATTCTTCGGGATTTTTTTCGTTTTCATCCTTTAGCATAAAGAAAATGAGCCGTTCCTTGGAGGCTTTGCGCCTCCAGCCACTGGGCGAACCTCCGCAGTGTTTTCTTTTACCTTTGCACCCAGGAATCAAGTTAGGATATTTGGTTAATGGGTGTTAAGGTGAACTATCTTTCTTTCAAGGTATGCCCTTTCTCATGTCATAGTCCTTATATAATCCAGCCAACTTTCTTGATTCCATTTAACTATTAAATGTCAAAATTATGGATAAAGAACTTTACATAGGCGTGGATGTCTCAAAGCAGACTCTCGACCTTGCTTATTATGACGGAGAAAGCATTGATTGGAAGAAAGCCCATATAAAGGTGAGCAACAACAATGCAGGTTTCAAGAAAATTGGTTCATGGGTGGCAAAGGTAAGCAAGGGGGTTGATATAGTCTTGTTCTGTATGGAATATACAGGACTTTACACCCAAAACTTTAGACTGTGGTTGGAAGAGAAACATTATATTTATAGGATGGTGGAACCTCGCAAGATGCATCGCTTTGAGCCAGACTTGGATGATGGACTGCGTTCGCTCGACCGCATCAAGACTGACGAGCTTGATTCTTTCCGCATAGCCATTTACTGTGAGCAGAACCACAGAAAGATTCTTCGCAACCCATCAAAACTTCCTCCTCCTGTATATTTTAAGTTGAAGAGGCTTTTGGCGGAACGCAAGCAGACTGTCAAGCAGTCAGTCCTTTACAAGCAGCAGCTTCATGATATATGTGCGTATGACACAGATTTGTCTGTGGAACGTAAGAATGGGCAACTTAAAACGCTCAATGATGCACTTAAAGGCATAGACAATGAAATTGACATGTACATAAAAGAAGATGCGGACATCAGCAAGAACTTTTCCCTGCTGACATCAATACCTGGTATTGGGCGTGTTGTCGCACTTGAAACCATTGTCTTGACCGAAAACTTCATGGCAATAGATAACCCACGTAAATACGCTTGCTATATTGGTGTCGCTCCTTTCAAGAAAGAATCTGGTACATCTGTGAGAAAAGGCTCGTCAGTCTCTAAGAAAGGTTTTAAACAGGCAAAGGCAGATTTGTCCATTGCCAGTTTGGTTTGCATGCAGCACATTCCGAACATCAGAGATTACTGGGAACGCAAGAGAAAGGAGAAATGCAGTGGAATAGTGTTTAATGCAATCAAGTTTAAGATGATACTCCGTATGTTTGCCGTTATAAAACGAGGTACTCCGTATGTGGAGACGGACAATTATCGAAATGGGAAAAACAAGCAACCAGGAGTGAACTAACAGTGTTTTAAGACCATCACTATACCATGATAGAGTCTCTTGGTTGCTTTTGGCACTACCTTTGCGAGGAATCCTCAAAAGGAAGGAACTCCAGACAGAGGTAGTGAACTTTTTAATCTTAGGCAAAGCCCTTTCCCTTGATATAGTCTCCTCTGCCCGAAATGTCAGACTCAGTGCCTTTTAGGGAATTAGCTGTCCGTCCCAGCTTTTAAAAGATTTGGCTTATCCTGACATAGAGAGTTCCTTTCGTAAAGCGGTGCAAAGATATGAAAAATAAATCATTTGTAGGCATTGACATCTCTAAAAATGTCATAGATGTATCTATATTTCGTGAGGACACCAACATCAAAATGTTCCCTCATGAGGTGTTCAACAACACTCGCAAGGGATTTGGCGATATGTGCTCATGGCTCAAAAAGAGCCGTGTGGTACTTTCCCAAGCCCTGTTTGGCATGGAATTTACAGGTTGCTACTCCTTGGACTTGGAAAAATTCCTCACGTCCAAGAATTACTCTTTCTGTATGCTTAGTACACGTATAGTAAAACATCATCCTATGGGGACAATAGATAAGCGAGACAAGAATGACTCTGCAAAGATAGCTGACTTCCTCTATCGTTATGATGGCACGGAATGTGCCAAGCCATACAAGTTGCCAAGCAAGGCTATGCAACAATTGAAGCAACTTGTCAATGAGCGTAAGTTCCTTGTGGAGCAACGGACAAACTTTATGAACCGAATGCAGATGTTTGAAACGAAAGAGGATTCTGCCATGTATGAGAGCTACATTAAAAAGCTCAATCATGACATTGAGAAGATAGATCAGGAAGAGTGTGAATTAATGTCCAAGGAGGAAGATGTCTTTGACACTTTTCAGAATCTGTTGACGATACCAGGAATTGGTTTTGTCAATGCAACAAACATAATTGCCATCACACGAAACTTTACCGCTTTTGACACAGCTCGGCAATATGCGAGATATGTTGGCGTAGCTCCATGCAGTCACACTTCTGGTACCAGTGTGAAATGGCGTGCCCGACCTTCCGCACACTGTAACGGTCAAGTGAAAGCTGACCTGTCTATGGCGGCATTGAGAGCTGTTGAGTACGATGTGGAAATGCAAATGTTTTATAATCGAAAGTTAGGAGGCAGAAAAGATTCTGATACTAAGCGTAAGGCATTGAATGCCGTCAAGTTTAAGCTCATTCGCAGAATGTTTGCCATAGGCAAACAAAAGAGAAAATGGGAAGTGTTGAACACCTCTGACGGCAGAAAGAACTTACATATTGAAAAGTCCAAAGCAAGTGAACTATGACAATGTACCATTGTCTCTTATAGTCTTGTGAGGACAGATACGGATAACTAATTAGGAATCGAGCAAAAAGCTATTAAAAGAAAGAGTTCCGTATCGTTTTTTGTAACAGAAAAGTCAAAAAATGTCTTCTTCTGCTACAGGGGTAGGTATGCCTATATGCTTTCTGGGGGCTATTTTGATTATTTTAACACAAAAAAGCTCTCAAAAATTTGGTGATGTCTTAGGAATCATGGTATTAGATTTACTCTTGCCAAAACATGGTGTCCATAAAGACACAGCAAGGTATGTTTCGAGTTACTCGAAACCTTTTGGGTTACTCCCAAAGACCTTGCCATAAATGGATGTATTTCTCTCCAAAGTTGAGAAATAATAAAAACTTTATTTTACGACACCTGTTTTGTTAGGTTTACATTGTTAGTTTTACAGTGCAGACACACTCTCTTCCCCTCAGTAGATAGTTATACGTGAAGGTATTGACGGAATTATAGATAGTGTATGCATATTGGCGTTGATTCAAAATGTTCCTGATGTCAAAAGAAATCTTCATGGCTTTCTTCCTATATGACAACCCCATATCGAGCAAACTCATTGTCTTTGACACATCTTTCGTCAATTCATTCTTTACAATGTCAGCAGAAGTGTCGAATGTAAAGCCATCGAATGGCATGAGTTTCAATGACACTTTGTGTTGTTGGCTCAGATAGCTGTTGTTCTGATACTCCGTGGAAAGATAAGTTTTGGCAAACATTCCGTTATAAGCCAACTCCACATACTTGCAAGGCTGTGAAGTCAGATATGGGGAGAATGCCCAACTCTTCCAAGTGTATTCCTGCTGAAAATCATTCTGCAAAGTCGTTTGTCGCTTCCATTGGTAGCCACCATTCAAGGAAATCTTTGTCTTGATGGGTTCTATAAATTTAGTGATACCAACTTGCCCCATAAAACTTCTACCTGTATTTGGGGCATATATCTTCGACATCGTGATGAGAGTAGAACTTGCATCTTGACTCATCAGTAAGTTGTTCTTTTCCTGATTATATAGAAAGTCTGCATTGAAGAACCACATTTTCAGTGGTATCTTATAGTCGTAATGCAATGAGGCGTTCAAACTCTTGTTGTCAGCCAAGATACCAGAGCCAACCTTCAGCGAGGTGTCATTGAATCTGACGGGTGTTTTCAAGAAATCCAAAATGTCCCCAAAGGTGCGAGCATAGAATATGTTGGTGCGAAGTACCGAGCGAGAAGTTACCTTATAGTTGCAATATACGCTAGGACAAACAGAATAATACCAAGAACCAGACGATGCGCTTTCCAAATTGTCCTTATGGATTATATAGTCTATGCGCATAGGTATTTCCAATCGGAAGACATATTTATATTGAGGATGTGAGTACTCATATTGTGGTACCAGAGCCATTCTGAGATTCTGCATATTCACATCATTGCTCTCGTCTGTAGGGTGCAGGCTTGTTTGCACCTTATCCATATAATAATTCAGCAATATTGGTAAATAAATACGAGAATAGAGATGCTTCTTAGACATTGAGAGAGTATTCTCTGTACGAAAACTTCTTCCATTGGCATTTTGTACCACATTATCGGTAGTTTCCTTGTTAAGAGTTATCTTTCCCATAGGAGAACCTTGATACGACATGATAGACGTAACCGCCCAACACAAATCCTTGTGATGCCACAAGGTAGAGAACTTGTTGTTCACATAAAACTCTCTCATGGTCTGCTTCTGGTTAAAGAGAGAACCGTTCTCTTTAGTAGGCAATTCTGATGTCAGAAAAGAACCTGTGCTCGACAGTGTGTTGCTAAGATAAGTCTTTTCTGAGTTGTCCTTGTATTCCAACTGGATGCTTGGGCGATGTATGGTTGATAGGGGAGAATACTCTTGGGCGATAATGACATTGTTATCCGCATCCGCATAACTTCTCGTCAAGCTATAGTCGTACTGACTTTTGGCATAGCTATACCCGATATTACCTTTTAGGGTAACATCCTTTCTTATCTTTCTCAATATGTTGAATGACAATAATCTATCTGTTGGTGAGGCATATCTGTCAACTTCAATAGGAGGAGTGGAAGCAGAAATGTTCTCTAATAAATTAGACAACGTAGATAATGTCTCTTTGTTGTCAAAGTGATTCGTCCCATCAGTCAATGCAAACTGATTGATATTGCCTGCTTTTAGCGAAGCCAACATTTGAAAGTTGGATTTGAAGAGCATACCGGCACCATTGATTTCATATAAGGTGTGTTTGCCTGCCCCTAATGACACTCCATAAGAGCCTACAGGCTTAAACTTTGCCTTGTTGCTCATGTTCACATTGATAGCCACGTTGTCTGAGAATACATCTTTGTTGGCTTTTACGGCTTGGTGGTTACTCAACACTTGGACTGAGTTGACAAAAGAAGCGGGTATATTGGTAGTGGCAATGTTGTATCGTCCACCCAACAAATCCATGCCATTGATATAGAAGTTAGAAATCTCCTTGCCCAGATATTTGATAGAACCTTTGTCGCCTACTTCAATGCCAGGGAGTTTCTTCATGGCATCTTTCAGCGTATAGTCATTCTTTCCGATATACGAGGCTAAGTTGTATGACAAAGTATCCCCTCGTTGGTAGATGGCTGGAGCTTTTACAACAACCTCTTTTAGGTCTGTGGTCTTTTCCTTTAGATTGAAGTTGCACTCTTGTGAGACATTCTTGATTTCTCTTTTGGTTTTCTCGTATCCGATGGCTTCGGCAGTGACGATTAGCTGCTTGGCATCTGACATTAGTGTTATCTTATAAGTTCCATTTTCTGATGTTCTCGCAAAGCCAAGAGTAGCCTTATCGGCATTTACTCTTACGATGACACCTTCCAAAGCCGTGCCAATGGTGTCACGCACTATTCCTGTAACTACACTTTGGGCAAAAGTGCAGTTACAGAGACAAGCTAACATCATCAAAATCAGAAATCTTCTCATATTTATCAATCTCTTTGTTTACTTCAATTCGAGAGGAACATATCCATTAGGGCGCACTCTCAGTACCACACCATTGACCAAGGCACTATGCCCACCATCCTCATATTTCTGAATAGTCATCTCGCTGATGGATTCTGCAGGAATGTTGCCCATAGGATTTTGCTCAAACTTATTCTTCGCCTTGACAAACTGTTCCCTCGAAGTCTTGATGATATTGGTGTAAGGCTTGAAGTTCATAAGGGTGCTTGATTTACGGAAAGTTATAGCTTTGAACTTATGTATGCCTTCTGAATCCTTTGCTGCCAATACCAAGCCTGGCAAACCACAAAGTTTCCATGGTCCAAAGGATGCTGGTATCTCCGTGGAATACCAAACAGTCCAAGTTCTTCCACCATATTCTCCAACAGCTTTCTGACAGGTGTAACCACAGATAGTGTCAATGCCCTCGCTCAGATTCCAATTTATGGGATTGGCACTTTCCGTATAGCTGTAGTAGTTTGGCGTGATTACGCTATAAACGGTCAGTTTGCCCTTAGGCACATTTTGAGAGACTGATTGGTCGAAAAGCAAATCATTTCTCTTTTCCCGTGTCTTGAACTTTTGAATCTCTGATTCTGGCGCTTTGCAAGCAATGGCTGAGTCTGCTTGAAACGCAGTGTAATCAGAGAACATAGCTGAGTTTCTGCCAATTTGAAGAATGGTAGAAGTGGCATCAGAAGAGCCTTTGTCATTCTTCATTTGGTACTCGTAGATGCATTCGTATTCATCTACTGAAGAGAAACTCGTTTTCTGCCCGTATGTCTCTGATGTTAGGCAGATGGCGGTTATCAATAAAACAATCTTTTTCATATCCTTTGTCTTTATTGTTGATACTAATGTTATTTCTCTTGGCTTATTGGGCAATTCATAAATGCGGAAGAGTCAACTTTGGGATTAGAATTATACTTCACGAATAAAAGTGACTCGCAGTTTCCAAATGCTCTATATCCGATTTTCTGCAAAGATGCAGGGAGATTGATGCCTTTAAGGTTAATGCATCGGGCAAAGGCAAAATGGGAGATCTCTCTCAAATTGTTCGGAAAGACTATGCGTTCCAAGTTCTTGCAACCAGAAAATGCACGGTCGTTAATTACTTCTAGTTGATTCTTGAATACAAGGGCCTTTATGCCTTCGCAACAAGTGAAAGCCTGTCTTCCTATTTTGCTCACATGCTCAGGTATCACGGATATGCAGACCTTATTACAATCCCAAAATGTCCATTCACCGATTTCTTGCAAACTGTCCGGCAAGACGCTAAGCTCTAATTGATGGTCCATATTGAATGCACTATTGCCGATATACCTCACTGTGTTTGGCATCTTTACGGTTTGAAGATTCTCACAAGTATTGAAAGCTCGTTTTTCTATTATCAGCAGATTGTTGGGGAGGATGACTTGCTTGATGTACTTGTTCATTTCAAAAGCCTTTTCACCGATTACTTTTACCTCCCTAAGCTCTTGGATATGACTGAAATCCACAACAGAGTCTTTTCCCTCCCATTTTACGAGGCGAGTTCCATATTGTGAATTCTCCAACGTAAAATGTCTCTTTCCCTTTGCCAATGAAAGTGTAGGTAAGCTGCAAAGGTATAGTAGAAACAACACCGTAATAATAATCTTACTTCTTATCATAATCTTCAATTTTTAGCGTCCTTTATAACCAAAGACGAAAGAATGATAAAAGGGTAAACTACTTTTTCTGCTTTCTGTCATTGATAGCAATTCCTTTCATGGTAAATATACTTTAGCACCTACTCATTTTTGTTCCATTCATCCAATATATAGCGGTATTTCTTTCGCTCTGTATTGTTTATCTCAAGATTAGCACCGAAATAGGAATTGTCAAAACTTGCATCATAGTTCCAGTCGCCAAGGGTAAATTTAAACAATGCGGGCAGATGTAAGTCGATGTCTATGGCACGAACAGAATCATTGACATGTTTCAACTTGATTGAGCCAGGGTTCCACATACCCAATGCTTTCTGATTTCCAGCGATGTAAACATCTTGTTTCGCATCTTTTACGACAATCTCTATATGCTTGCGATATACTTCCTTAGAAAGTATCTTCGAATCTTTGTCAGCTAAGGAGTTGATGGAGTCCAAATACTCAAAATAGCCTTGATAGGCATCATGAAGAGCAAAAGGCAACGATGAGAGATGACTCCAATCCATATAAGATTTTCGCTTCCATGTGATATTGCTTGGTAACTGTTTGGCATCAAGATACTGGTAGACTATATCTCTTGCTGGTTTCCAATATTTCCAATTTCCACCAATCCTTTCCTCACCAGCATCGCTAAAGAAGATATAGCGATTTTTGTTCGTATCGAACTTATAATTGCAGAATTGTGCAGCAAGCAACTTTCTGTCCTTGCCGAAAGTCATGTTGGGAGAGAGGAAGAAGTAATCTGTGAATGGGGCGCAATTGATGAGACTTTGCATCATAAACGATGCTCCCAAAGAGTGACCAATACCTAAGCTCCTCTCCGTTACCCGATAATGATTGCGGATATAAGGCATTAACTCTTCCTTTACGAATTTCATCAGATTCTCAGCCTGGCCTCCATGTCCCTGATAACTTTTTATTGTGGCGCTATCGTTTGGTAAGAAATCATCTTGTCGGCTATAGGCTTCTGTTTGTGGGCTACAGATACCAACGACAATGTACCATTTGGGCTCTTTTTGAAACAAAGGCCAAGCGCATGCCATGAAAAACTCTTCCATGGTTTGGGCATCTGTTGTATAGATAACATCAAAGTCTTGTGCATCGTAATATGGGTATGAAGGCGGTAAACGTACAAACACTTTTCGCTTGAAGTTAAAATACTTCGATTTTAGCATAAGGGTGTCTATTCTTCCTGTAGTATAAATGTCTTTCTCTTGGAAAAGAGTAATGTTGCTATTTGTGCTCTCAGATGATTTGCAAGAGCACAATAGTAGGATGATGGAGAATATAAATGCAATTTGTTTCATAACTATCTGTTTTAATATTAATATTTTTTCCAGTATTTTTCAGCCATAGGCTGCAACCTTTCTCGTATAACCTCCATTACGGTCTCGAAATCAAGAGTCTCTTTCCATTGAATCTTTTTCAAGAATGCTTTCCAACGAGTGATACGTGCTGCGTCTGTCGCAAAACCTTTTGTGAACAACTGCAATTCGGGATTGTACGTAATACCTCTATTGTCAAAAGTCGCCTTGATGGCATCATATAAAGTATCATCATTCAAATCTCTCTTTGTCAAGAGTTGATAACAGTCAAAGAAATCTTTCATGCGACTATTGAGCACATCACGGTCTATCATCGTATGGAATTTCTCGGCGACAACAGTCTCCAAGGAATAAGCCTGTATGTTAACAGACGGGAGACTTGGCAAAAGCAATGGGAAGTCAATAGTTGTTGGATATGGAGTTACAACATCACCAAAGCCAATGTCAACAGACATGTTGTAAGCGATAGTATCCATGTGGGCCGTAAAGTAAAATCTTGTGCCAGGATACTTCTTTTCAACAGTTATAGGCTCCAACTTAATGCTGTTAACATCAAACGATACTCCATCCTCATCGCATACAATGCCCAAAATTTCCTGGAACACGTGCGCAAGGAAATCCCTATCACGGCTAATTCTATCTGCCATGAAATCAACATCTACTGTAGGACGTGCCTCAAGTCCGTTCATAGCATAAAGCAAAGAGCCACCTTTCAGCAAAAAATTGTCCTTATATTGGCTTACAGATACTCTGTAAAGCAACCTCTCGTTGAAATATCTTGCCAAGAGATACATATATTTATAGCCTGTCTCATTCATCAGATTGAGCAAGCGGGTCTTAACAGACTTACCGTAGTTTTTCTTTCCCATCTTATTCTATAGCTATTTCAAGATAATTTTTCAATGTATTAAACACTCTGAGGCGTTGGGCGTAATCCTGCAAACGAGTGAGATTGCGGTTTGGCTTTTTCAGATAGGTGCGTATCACTTCAGCACAAATATCTAACCCCAATTTATTCCTGTATTTTACAGCATCGCAAACACTTCGCTCCATATCGGTAATACGAACATGATACCCTGAAATTTCTGCATCCATAATGCCGAACTCCAAGTTCTCCTTCTTCCAATAATACAGCTCTATCGGAAGCGTATCTGGTATCACCACCTTCCGCTTGTTGGCGATGGCTATACAAAAAGCAGGTGGAACAGTTGTCGAAAGCTGATGGTAAGCCCACGCATTGTACAGGCATACAATACCATTAGGTACAATCCGTTCCACATCAATCATTGTATTAAGCAAAGCATCGGGAACGGCATATATGCCATGACGCAACTTTATCAAGTCGCCACGCTCCTTAGCTCTCAACAGTCGTTTATACTCTGATAGATGAGATATATCAGTAGTGGAGATAGTGCCACCAAGTGCTGCTACTTTGCAAACTATATTGTTCATTTCACCTCTTATTAAATGTCATTACAGCTGCAAAAATACAATAAATTTCGAGAATACGGTAAGATTCTACGGATAAATTCATAAAATACCGCACATTTTTGCATATTTTCAGAGTCCTAATTATATTTGAGATGATAATAAACTCTAAAAAACATGCAACAATGCAGTATTCTAAATTTAAAATTGTATTTTTGCCACCAAGATGACAAAGAGTTGTTTGACAATCAAACGTATGCAAATTGTAGAAATTAGAACCGTTGCTAAATCATTACCTCCATTGAGGTGAAAAACTCATAAATCGCTCATTCTAAGCTATTCGGCAGATTTTAGCGTAATTTTTCTCTAAAAAACAATACCGATGAGACTATTAGCAATATCTATTATGTAATAATATATAGGGCTACCAATGGTGAAATTCTTCATTATTATGAGGACTTTGAAAGGGATGAGATTTCTCCAAATCTGGCAAAGCGTTTCGGGGCCAGAGGCTTTGGAGATTGGTATGATTACTCTTGCAATGGTGAAATAAGGTGTTACAATAGTAGGCATCCAAAATTTACTGTTGAGTTTCGCTTAATCTCCTATGAGATTGTAGAGTAAAAGCAATACCCCAGCCTAGAACTAACTAGGGCTATTCAGAAAACATATAACTAATTGATTCTCAATGTAAATATTATTTTGTAACTTTACAATACCCCCCCATGGGCCCATCACGGGTTAATTCGGGGGTAAAACTAAAAAAATAATAGACCGTGAAGTTACAAAAATTATCTGAAATACAACCATCGTTGCCATTTACTGAATTCGATTTTCAGCAAAAATATTTGGAGAGTTTCAAACTGAGTGAACTCGGACGCATCCATGCACAACTTCCACTCAAGGAACTGGCGGAAAAACTGGCAGATGTCTTCACAAAGGAACACCCACAAGCTAGGGAATGGGGACTTGTTGGGCTTTCAGCCCGCACAGGGCCACAGACAAGGCTTTTCCGCACAATCTCCATCTACTTGTTTTTTCTGGATTTTGAACACCCTAGGTAGTGGATTAAAACGTATCTGTAATGAGACCAAGAAACTGGAATCCTACAAAGCTGATCGTATGCCAGTCTTCAAATCTACTTCCAGTCAGTTCATGACCATCATCTACTCAATGGAATATGAAAAACAGAATACTATGGATTCCTTACGAGCGGAGACCAAGTTGGGCTTAAGTTGGGAGCAAGTCGGGACTAAGCTGGGACTAAGTTGGGATGAAGTTGAGAAATTATTTGTTACACTAAGATAACATCAATCGTCTTATTGGAAAACTAAGCGAGGAGGAAAGGAACATCGCATTAAAATTACTGAAAAAAGGCATTGATACTGAATAACATAAAGCAAACCCGTAACTTAAGTGAATGACATTCAAGTTACGAGTTTGCTTCGTTTTTTCTTATATTCCCATCCGGCATAGTGATTCCAATGTCAACCAAGCTTCTTCCGGATTGTTTTTATTTTCTCAGCCTCCGCATTTCATATTGTCCATATTGGAGAAAGCCCCTTCGAGGCTTTGCGCCAATTCGGGTTTGATTTGTAGCGCCTTCTTTAGGTCGTCGGCAGCCCCCAGTTTGTCGTGCAGTCGGAGTTTCACGCCGCCGCGCAATTGGTAGGCTTCTGCCAATTCCGGCATTTGCTCAACAGCCTCGTTGCATGCCTCCAACGCCCCTTGCAGGTCACCGGCAGCTTCGAGCACAGCGGCCAATTGCAGGTAAGCTTCTGACAAGAAAGGATTCACACTGATGACGTGTCGGAATGCCGACGCTGCCTCTTCTGTCTTCCCCGTTGCCGCCAAGGCCTCAGCGTGCATTGTCCACGCTTCTTCGAGGTCGTCGTGTGCCGCCGTGAGGATTTCCGTGTCGGCAAGCATGTCACTCCACTGCCCCATGCCCTTCAGCACGCGGGCACGCAACAGGCGTGCTTTGACATAATCATCGCGCAACGCGAGCGCCTGTGTGAGCCAGGCAACGGCCATGATGTCGTTGTGCTGTCCTTCAGCAGCTTCACCTGCCAGACAAAACACGCGAGCATCCCCGGCATGGCTTGCCATGAGCGGCATGACAGTGGCGGCCATATCGTCGAAAAGATTGAGGCGGCCCTGGGTCTGCGCCAGCAGTAAACTGATTTCGAGGTTGTCGGCCTCCATCTCAGAGAGTTTCTTCAGCAATGGCATGGCTTCTTCAAATGCCTGCGCCTGCAAGAGGGCTTCAACCAGATAACTCAGCGTTTCGGCCTCTTCAGGACGCATCGTGTGTGCCTGCGAAAGGCAGTCGATGGCCGTTTTCATTTCGTGCGCCCGCAAAGCCCGCACGCCAGTGTCTCTCAGCAGATCGAACTGCCGCTGCGCCTCTTGTTCTTTTTTGGTCTCTTCAGAGACAGGCGCACTGCTTCCGAAGATTTTATTGAAAATTCCCATAGAAAACCAATTAAAAAAGGAAGGGACGGGATTCCGTGAGAAACATCCCGCTTTGCGTCATGTCCCCCACAGAACCCCGTCCCGCGTTTTGTCGCTGGCTGGCGGCGATGAAAAAAAAGACACAGGTCAGTATTAACCATTCCTTTCACCATCACCAAGACAGCCAGAGATAAATATGATTCTGATTGCTAACGAATTATCCGTAGATGATCTTGCCGTTCTCGTCTTCAAAAGGCTTCAAGTCCTTTGAATACTGGTTCATGGCGCGGAGGCTCATGCCCATGTTAGAGAAACCGCCATCGTGGAAGAGGTTCTGCATGGTCACCTTGCGAGTGAAGTCGGAGAACATCACGACGCAATAGTTAGCGCATTCCTCAGCATCAGCGTTGCCCAGCGGCGACATCTTGTCGGCGAAGTCCATCATGTTGTCGATTTCCTTGATGCCCTTACCGGCAGTAGTGGCAGTTGGCGACTGCGAGATGGTGTTGACGCGCACGTGCTTTTCGCGACCGTAGATATAGCCGAAAGAGCGGGCGATGCTTTCAAGCATGCTCTTGGCGTCGGCCATATCGTTGTAGCCGAAGAATGTACGCTGCGAAGCCACGTAGGTCAGGGCAACCACCGAACCGTAGTCGGCAATGGCGTCCTGCTTCTTGGCAACCTGGAGCATTTTATGGAAAGAGATGGCAGAAATGTCGAGCGTCTTCTGGAGATAACCATAATCGAGGTCATCGTATGTGCGGTGTTTGCGCACGTTGGGGCTCATGCCAATTGAATGGAGCACAAAGTCGATCTTGCCGCCGAGTTTCTCCATGCTCTCCTTGAACACCACTTCGAGGTCTTCAACGCTTGTGGCGTCGGCCGGAATGATTGGTGCATTGAGTTTCTCAGAGAGCTCGTTGAGCTGGCCCATACGCAAGGCCATCGGCGTGTTGCTGAGCGTGATGGTAGCACCTTCTTCAACAGCCTTTTCAGCCACTTTCCAAGCAATGGATTCAGAGTTCAAAGCGCCGAAGATGATGCCGCGCTTGCCTTTCAACAGATTGTGTGTCATTTGTTTCTTCTTTTGAAAATTTTAAATTGTGGCACAAAATTACAAACTTTGTGCAGATTGAGCAAGCGTTTTGCCGAAAACCTGTTGCGTGCCGCCCTCCCTGCCTGTTTCTCTTGGCATTCCGACGGGCGGAGAAAGGCCTTGGCTTCACGCCGTTGCCCGAGGGCGACAGCGGCAAAAAAACAATGCAACTGCGTTGCCCCAGCAAGACGCTGTACGACTCCTGCAAGACGCCGCCCAACCTAAATTTTGCCCTGCGCACCTTTTTTAACGAAGGAACGAAAATCTTGCACAAAAATTGCTTGCCTGTTTCTTCCTATATTGTTACATTTGTATCACCAAACAACCATCTAAATTTTACCTACGATGAATTTTGAAAAAATACATGGCCTCATTGATGCGCCATTCACGCCATTCTACGAAAATGGTGAAGTGAACTACGAACCGATTCCTGCCTATGCAGCTCTGTTGGCACGCAACGGACTGAAAGGCGTGTTCATCAATGGCTCTTCGGGCGAAGGATATATGCTCACCGAAGAAGAACGCATGAAACTGGCCGAGGCATGGGTCAAGGCCGTTCCCGCCGACTTCAAGGTGATTGTCCATGTCGGCAGCACCTGCGTGAAGAGCAGCCGCCGTTTGGCGGAACACGCCCAGGCCATCGGCGCTTGGGGCATCGGTGCGATGGCTCCTCCCTTCCCGAAGGTGGGACGCATTGAAGAGCTCGTTAAATATTGCGAGGAGATTGCCTGCGGCGCTCCCGAGCTCCCCTTCTATTTCTACCACATCCCGGCTTTCAATGGCGCGTTCCTTCCCATGCTTGATTTCCTGAAGGCCGTTGACGGACGCATCCCAAATTTCGCAGGTATCAAGTACACCTTCGAAAGTCTCTACGAATACAACCGCTGCCGCCGCTACAAAGACGGCAAGTTTGACATGCTCCACGGACAAGACGAAACCATTCTTCCATGTCTGGCTATGGGCGGTGCCCAAGGTGGCATCGGCGGCACAACGAACTACAACGGCCGCGTGCTGACTGGCATCCAGGAGGCATGGGCCAACGGCGATTTGGAAAAGGCACGCGAACTTCAGAATTTCGCACAGGACGTGATTGACGTCATCTGCCACTTCCGTGGTAACATCGTCGGCGGAAAGCGCATCATGAAGCTCATCGGACTGGACCTCGGCCCGAACCGCACGCCGTTCCAAAACGTGACCGACGAAGAGGAGAAACAGCTTCGCGCAGAGCTCGAGGCCATTGACTTCTTCAACCGTTGCAACAAGTAATTTCATCTGATAAAACCGATTGACGGGAACCTCTTTTGGGGGATTCTCGTCAATCCTTTTTAGTATCTCAACATGAAAAACATTCTGAAGTATCTGTTTTTAATTGTTGCAGCAGCCTGTCTCTCAGGAAGCGGCGGCACGATTTGCGCCGCAAACCAGCAGTCTGGTGCCAGCGGAAACACGACGGAAGCGGCGGCAGGCAAACCGCTCGCCAACGACAACGCCTTCAACACGGTGGCCTATCGCAGCCTCCCTGCCTTGACGGTGGGTGGCAAAGAGGGTGTCTCCGCACCATTTGCTGGCATGTCAAAAGGCAGTTTGCTGGTGGCTGGAGGATGTAACTTCCCCGGCAAGCCGGCAGCCGAAGGCGGCAAAAAAGTGTTCTATCGCGACATCTACGAACTGGAGAACCCCGCGTCAGACAAATCCAACTGGAAAAAGGCAGGACAACTGCCCGAAGCACTGGCCTACGGTGTGGCGGTCCCTGTTCCCGAAGGCCTCGTGTGCATCGGCGGCACCAACGGCAAGGAAAGTTCCGCCAAAGTGTTTCTCCTTGAGAAGCAGAAAGGCGGCATCAAATGCGTGAACCTCCCCGCATTGCCACAGGCGCTCGACAATATGGCCGGAGCCTTTGGCGGGGGCTACATCTATGTGGCTGGCGGACAGACCAACGGGACGTCCTCGCGGGCGGCCTATCGTCTGAGCTATCCTCACGCAACGAGATGGGAACGCCTTCCCGACATGCCTGGTGCGGCACGTCTGCAACCTGCCGCTGCGGTGCAAAACAATGGTGTGACCAACTGCTTCTACCTGATGGGCGGCTTCCAGCCTGCCGACGCTTCACACCCCGGATTTGCCAACACCGACGGCCTCGTTTTCAATCCCCAAACTAAGCAGTGGAGCCACGTGGCGGAAATCATTCCCCACGGCACAAAAACGCCCATGACCCTTGTTGGTGCCGCAGCGCTCACTTCTGGCTGCGCCCACATCATTTTTGTGGGTGGCGTCAACCGCGACATCTTCCAGCAGGCCATCAATCGCCCCTTGGCGATTGCACAGGCAGAAAACGCCTTGCTACAGCATCCTGACGATTCGACCACCAAAGGCCAACTGGAAACGCTGCGCAACCAGCAGGCGGAATACATGCTTCATCCAGCGCCCTGGTATTGCTTCAACGACGAATTGCTCATCTATCACACCATCACCGACACCTGGGTCACCGAAAGCCGTTCGCCGCTCTTGGCGCGTGCTGGCGCAGCCCTGGTGGGCCACGATGGCGAATGGATTGTTGTTGGCGGCGAGAGCAAACCCGGCGTGCGCTCTGCCGACGTGACGGCGATCAAGATGACCATGCGCCCTTCCTTCGGTTGGGGCAACTGGACCGTGCTGATTGCCTACCTCGTGGCCATGATTCTCCTGGGATATTATTTCATGAAGCGTGAAGGCGATGCCGACGACTTCTTCAAAGGCGGCGGCCGCATCCCCTGGTGGGCGGCAGGCATCAGCATCTATGCCACCATGCTCAGCGCCATCACCTACATGGCCTACCCCGCCAAGGCTTATGCCACCGACTGGACCTACTATCCCATGCTCGTCACCATCCTGCTGGTGTCGTTCCCTGTCATCAAATATTATCTGCCTTTCTTCCGCCGCCTGAACGTCACGAGCGCCTACGAATATCTCGAGCGCCGTTTCAACGCCACCACGCGGCTCATAGCCTCCGCCTTGTTCATCATCTTCATGGTGGCACGCATGGCCTTGGTGTTGTACCTCCCTTCTCTGGCACTGACGGCCGTGACGGGCATTGACCTCTACATCTGCATCATTCTCATGGCGCTTGTCACCATCGTTTATTGCACGATGGGCGGCGTTGAAGCCGTGGTGTGGGGCGACGTGGTGCAGGGCATCATCCTCGTTGGCGGTGCTCTCTTCGCCGTGGGCTATCTCGTCTTTGGAACGGAAGGCGGCGTGAGCGGTTTCCTGCAGC
>ULXH01038595.1_pt1 | contig 18356 bp, 18 predicted proteins | sample 1961101 | NCBI WGS metagenome assembly ULXH01 (sample SAMEA4835833, study PRJEB28245) | human gut metagenome | biome: gut microbiome; material: fecal sample | place: Denmark | collected 2008 | reverse complement strand
CGTAGATGGTCCATGGTGGTTGCTGGAAAGCTGAAAACAGAAGCGTTTCTTGCGTGGTATTTTGGATGCTCGGAGGAAGAGGCAAAGAACATGATGCCGGAGCCGGTAGCCAGATTCCCTACAGAAGAATAGGAGGTGTGAGCAGTGCTGACACCAGAATATTTGAATAGCTTTTCTTCCGGCTATCTGGGAATGTGCGATGTACTGAATGAGCAGATCATCCGAGACGTGGCACGAAGGATAGCGAAGACTGGAAGAATCACACCGACAGCCGAGTGGCAGTTAAAACAGGCGAAGCAGTCCGGAGCATTGATGAATGATGTAATCCGGGAAGTTGGCGTTCTGACAGGAAAATCCGATACAGAAATATTGCGGCTGTTCCAGGATGCAGGTCTGACCGGAATGTTGCAGGATGCAAAGCCGCTACTGCAAGCTGGAAAGCTGAAAACATCTGATATTGTTCTTTCTGGAGCGATGCAGAGAACTATGGAGGCCGCCGCAGAGAAGTGCAGGGGAGAGATAGGAAATCTCACGCTGACAACGGCAATAGCCACACAGCAAGAGTATATACAGGCACTGAACGCAGCCTATATGAAGGTTACGTCCGGTGCTTTTTCGTACCAGGAGGCAATCAGACAAGCTATCCGGGATGCAGCAGTCAAAGGAACATCGGTCATGTATGACAGTGGGTATATCTCAAAGCTGGATACGGCAATCAGAACTTCCCTGCTGACCGGAGTAAATCAGACCGCCGGAAAGCTGACAGAGTTGTATGCTTCGGAGCTTGGAGCTGAGTATTACGAGACAACAGCTCATGCAGGAGCCAGACCCTCGCACTCAGTCTGGCAGGGCAAGGTGTTCAAGATTGAGGGCACAGCTCCGGGGTATGAGAACTTCTACGAGGCAACCGGATATGGAACGGGAGCCGGTTTGTGCGGCTGGAATTGCAGGCATAGCTTCTACCCGTACTGGCCGGGAATTTCAAAACCGGCATACACGAAAGATGATCTGGAAGATTATAGCAGACCTAAGTATTCGTTTGCAGGGAACCTTCTTACGGAGTATGAGTGTATGCAGAAGCAGCGTGAATATGAACGGGCGGTCAGAGAGTACAAGAGAATCCTGGCTGCCTATGATTCGTATATCCAAACGGTTCAGTCAGAAGCCGATAGAGCGTACTTCCGGGAGGAGTTCCAGAAAGAATCTGTGAAGCTGAAAGAGAAGGAATCGCAGATGAAGGATTTCTGCAAGCAAACCGGACGAAGTGTAGATACTGCCAGAACGCAGGTATCAGCCGTATATGACGGCAACGGTAACTTGGTATCATTTAACCGCTCGGTCAGTGGAAAAGCTGTATGGGCGAATAAGAAAGCGAGGAAATAAACATGAAAAAAACAGAATTGATGAAGCAGTATGAGGAGCTGAAAGGAAAAGGCAAGGAGCCGGAAATGATTTTCCTGTATATCCATATGCCGACCGGAGAGACGGAAACCATTGTCAATCCGAATGTCGAGGAGAAGATGAAGTACATTGACCGCACCTACAATGAAGACCTGGTTCATGCAAACTGCAAGGACATCTACATTGAGGAGGCTTGTATCTGTGCAGATTTTGGACCATCCATGATGTTTTCAGATGCCTATATGCTGATGAAACAGGGCGTGAAGGTAAAACTGCCCAACTGGGGCGGCTACTGGTACTGGGATGCTGAGAAGAAAACGATCATGATACACACCAAAGATGGAGAGGAACTGGATATTCGCCAGACAGACCGCCCGGAGTACACCTTTGACAATATTGCGTCTGACGAATGGCAGATTGCAGACGAAGAGAATTGCCCGGAACTCGGCGGAGAGGCTATGTTTGGATTCGGGGATGCGTACAAATTCCTGGAGCGTGGCGTCAAGGTGGCAAGAAAAGGCTGGAACGGAAAAGGAATTTACCTTGAAATGCAGTTTCCGGATGAACACAGCAAAATGACTCAGCAGTATGTATATATCGTCACTACCGGGCTTGTGACCGACAACGAAAATGCACCGAAAGGGCTTGTGCCATGGACGCCGTCTCAGACAGATATGGCAGCTAAGGACTGGGTTGTATTCACAGAAGAGTAGGAAGGAGGTGATCCTGCTATCTCCCATCCATGGGTTAAATGGTATTTGCCCCGTATAGGGCGTAACGTATTAACCCTTACAATTTACCATTGAAGCACTTAAAACGTGTCCTGGGAACTCTCAGAAGTTCGTAGACACCCTTTAAGACCACGAAAATAATTAACAGTCAGCCGGTCCGTTGGTGGAACGTCTGGCTGTTGTTTTTTGCCCTGTGATATGGCATATAAACTGTCTCCTTCTCTTGCGTGCGGAGATATAAATGCACGATAGCAGTGCCGGAGTGAACCGGAATCTAAACGAAATCAGCGAAACGAAGAAAGGAAGGTAAGTGAAATGGCTTACGAATTTTTGAAGAAACTTTTTGGAACCCCGAAGGACGGCGAAGAGCCTAAGGCTATGACCTATGCAGAACTGGAGGCAGCGATTGATGCCGACAAGAAAATCCAGGTAGTAGATGTGAAAGCCGGAGGCTATGTGTCGAAGGAGAAACTAGATGCCAAGATTACAGAGCTGGACGGAGTAAAGCAGCAGTTATCAGATGCCAATACAACGATTCAGTCCTACAAGGACATGGATATTGACGGCATTAAGCAGTCTGCAAAGGACTGGGAGACAAAGTACACCCAGGAGACACAGAAGCTGACTGCACAGCTTGCAGCCCAGGAGCGTACCCATGCACTGGATATGTTCATGGGTGGTTATAAGTTCTCCAGCAAGCCTGCTGAAAACGGTGTAAGAGCAGAGTTTGAAAAGAAGAACTTTACCCTGGAAGACGGAAAGTTCCTGGGAGGCGATGAGTTTATGAAGTCTCTCATGGAAAATGACGACTACAAGGGAGCTTTTGTTATCGAAGATGATAGCGATCCGGCAGACGATTCCCATGAGGAAGAGGAAGGAAAGCCGTTCTTTGCGAGAGGAGTTGGAGGAACTGGCGGAGCCGGAGGCGAAGGAGTCAAGGGAAAAGAAGCACAGTTTAATCCGTTCGGGTTCAACTTAATCAGACAGCCAGACAAGAACTAACAGGAGGAAAATGAAATGGCGAAATTAAATTATGCAACCGAGTATTTACAGACACTGGAGCAGATGTTTCCGTATGTCCTGTATTTTGGAGATTTATTTGCGACACCGAACAACGGAAGATTCCGTTGGGTAAATTCCAGAGTTATCGAGGTGCCGACAATTTCCACAACTGGCCGTACCGATGGAGATAGAGATACCATCGGAACCAGAAAGCGTAACTATAACAACGAGTGGAAACCGCTGACACTGGAGAATCACAGACAGTGGCAGACACTGGTACATCCGAGAGATATTGCAGAGACCAAGGGCGTAGTGGCAATCGGAAATATCACGAAGGTTTACAACGAGGAGCAGAAGTTCCCGGAGATGAATGCTTACTGCATTTCCAAGTTGTATGCAGACTGGACCACTGACGGAGCGAAGACAGCCCACAGTGAAGCACTGACAGAGGAGAATGTGCTGACCGTCTTTGATGAGATGATGAAGAACATGGATAATAAGAGAGTTCCGAGAGCTGGAAGAATCCTGTATGTGACACCGGATGTCAGAACGCTCATCAACAATGCGAAGCAGATTTACAGAACCGTTGATGTCGGCAGCCGTTCTGATGCAATCAAGAGAGCAATTAACTCTATTGATGATGTGAAGATTCCGGAGAGCGTACCGAGTGACATGATGCAGACGAAGTATGACTTTACCGAGGGTTGGAAGGTTGATTCCACAGCGAAGCAGATCAACATGGTTCTGGTACATCCGATGGCGGTAATCACACCGATTTCCTACGAGTTCGCTCAGCTCGACCCGCCTTCCGCTGGTTCCCAGGGCAAGTATGACTACTTCGAGGAATCTTTTGAGGATGTATTTATCCTGCCTCATAAGATGGACGCTATTGATTTCCATGTGAACGCATAAAAGAAACTGATTACTGGCTCTGTGTGTGTGTGCATGGAGCCAATTTTTGAAGGGAGAAACCATATGTATAAAGTTGAGAAAAAGAACAGAGTTCTCAGAATCCCGGATGAGAAATTCGATGAATACAAGAAGATGGGCTACATTATCCGGGATGAGAATGACAATATACTGTTCGAGCCGGAAAACATCAAGGCAACTGCTGAAAAGCTCAAGAAGGAGAACGATGAGCTGAAAGCCAAGCTGGAAGAGGCAACCTTGTATGCGGAGGATGCAGACAAGAAGATTACTAAGCTTCAGAAGGAGAACGATGAGCTGAAAGCTGCAATCCAGGCACGGGCTACAATGGGAGCAGTTGCACCGACTTCTGAGGATCCCGAAAAGAAACCGGCGGCCAAAGGTTCAAAGAAAACTGAGTAGGAGGTAGCTTATGTATTTAGCAACGAAAGACGGGAGTTCCTGCCGAATTCCCGGAAGAAAGGCAGCATATTACAAAAGCATGGGCTATTCACTTGAAAGCCTGGAGCCGGAAGTCGGAACGGGCACATCTTCTCCGAAAGAAAAGAAGACCGGCAAAAAAGATTCAGCTACGCAGGAAGGCGTAAACCCAGCGAATAGCTGATTTTTCTTTGTAGCCTACCAATTTATCAGAAAGGGGTGTTTCGATGGTCCAGGAGGATGTAAGAAGACCGTATGTGGATTTCACGTACTACAAGAATGATTACGGTGGCACGCAGATAAAAACGGAGAATGATTTCAAGAGAGCCGAGAATATTTCAGAAGCGTTTGTGAACCAGGTTACGTTTGGGCGGATTGCAAGACTGAGTTCGATTGTAGATTCAATCAAGGATGCGATCTGCTGTGTAGCTGATACGGTGGCAGTGCAGAACGAAAAGAGAGAAGCTGTTGTGAAGTCGGAATCCAACGATGGATATTCCATCAGCTATGCGGACGCCATGAATGATACGGCGTTGCATAACGAGATGTACAGAGCTGTGAGGTCATACCTGGCAAACACCGGACTGCTAAACAGGGGGTGGGTGAAAGAGTATGATGACAAACAGTGATGTGACAATCTTTAATCTTAGAATCGGAGCAGACCGCCGGGAAAAGCTCTGTGCGACAAGAATCATGGGAGTTTCGTGGTACGGAACAAAGGGAGAGACGGTATCGGACACAGACCGTAAGGATAAGGCAAAATGCGTAATCCGAATCCCGGCCACAGCGACAGTAGAAGCCGGAAAGCAGTATATAAGCGAAGAAAAATACAAGAAGTTGTCAGATGAAGAGGCAGAGAGATACTGGACTATCCAGAAGGGAGCTTATATTGTGCGAGGACAGTATGTGGTGGCCGAACAGTGGCTGTTCGATACGTTCAGTTTCCGCCAGGGCATCATTCTGAAAGAGACGATTGAGGAGCTGGCAAAGCTGAGACAGCACGATGAAGATTTTGTGACTGTCACAGAGTATGCCGACAATACAATCAGAGGAACCGACAGGACAAAGCACTGGAGAATAGGGGGTGCGTGATGGCACTGAAAAAGATCACTACTCCGAAAGGTTCAATCATCAATTCCGGGAACGGGAAAGCGGAGCTGACCTGGAGCCCGGAATTTGCGGCAAAAAGGAATGCTCAGTTCAGCAGAAAGCAGATGTTTGTAGATTCGGAGGTGCTGAGAAGGTGCAGTCCGAGGATTCCGTTCCAGACTGGTATGTTGGAGAAATCCGGCAAACTGGGAACAGATGTAGGCAGTGGAGAGGTAGATTACATTGCCCCGTATGCTGCCATGCAATATTACGGAACAGCAGACAACAGACCGTATGATGCGAACCGAGGAGCACATTGGTTTGAGAGAATGAAGGTGGCTGAAAAAGAAGACATTCTGCGAGGAGCAGATAAGATTTAGGAGGTCACATGAAAGTAAATAGTGTACTGGAGGGTATAACAGAGTATTTTCTGAAATGCCCTCTTTTGAAAGACGGTGTATTCCGGGTAGATGCCCTTGGTCCAGACCCAGTAGAGTACACCATAGAGACCGGGATATTCGACCCGGTAATCCAGAGATATATAGATGGCAGTTCGGAACGGCAGTATCAGTTCCAGTTCGGTTCCAGGGAGTTTTACAGCATGGACCGGGTACAGAACATCGAAAACAGCACGTTTTATGAAGAATTTGCAGACTGGGTAGAGGAGAACAGCATGGCAGGCAACCTCCCGGAGCTTCCGGAAGGAATGTGCGCAGAGGAGATAGAGGTTCTTTCTCCTGGATATATCTTTGATGGAGCTATGAAGAATGCAAGGTATCAGATTTCCTTGCGGTTATTGTATTTTAAGGAGGCAAGTAAAAATGGCAGGTAATGTAAGTGACGCAAGAGAAGTGGTACAGAGACACCAGTTTGCGGATTATCTGAATATCGGAACATCCGAAAAGGCGAACTGGGTACTGATGGGCGTTGGTTTCACAACACTGGATGAAACCTTCGGAGCAGAGAGCGAATCTGAGAAGTATGTGTGCGAGCCGTCTTCCTCTTCCTCTGTTGTGTCCTACACATCGGTATTTCCGTTTGAAGCGAGACTCATTAAGAGCCAGGATGCGGTCAACGCACTGTACCATGTAGGAAGAAACCATTTAACCGGCAGCGATGCAGAATTTGAGTATTGCAGAGTAGAGTTATGGGACCAGAAGCAGGACGCTTCTACACCGGTTGCAAATACATTTGCGGCCAGAAAGTTCCTGGTATCCGCCGAAGTGAGCGGAGTATCCGGAGAAAAGAAACAGAGCATGAGTGGAAATCTCAATGCAGTAGGCGATCCGCTTGACGGATTCTTTAATACAGAGACAAAAACGTTTGAAGAAGCTGCGGCTTAGAAATTGGAGGTAAAGTGATATGAGCATGTTAAAAATTTGCGGTCAGGAATTAGAATTAGATCTGTTCGATGCAGACGTCATGGAGGTTTATGAAAAATCCATGGATAAGGTTGTGAAGAGAGCCGAGGAAACCAAGAAGCATACAAAGATGTCAAATGCGGACGGTATCCGGGAGATGTGCGGAATCGTAAAGGATTTCTTCGATGAGGTATTTGGAGAAGGAACGGCAGACAAGCTGTTCAAAGACAAGAGCAACCTGGCAATCTGCATGGATGCTTTCGGCATTGTTTCTTCTGAGGCAGGAAAGATGAAAGGCCAGGTAAATGCGATTACCAACAAGTACAACATGAACCGGGCACAGAGACGCCAGGAAGGGAAGAAAAACAAGCATGGAAAGAACGGAGCTGTAGTGACGCCAATCGGTAATGCGAGTGGGCGTGATAATTCATGAACCACAACATGCTTGTAGACTTTCTTCCGGAAACGGTAGAGATTGAAGGTACGGAGTATGAGATAGAAACAAACTTCCGTACCTTCATTCTGTTTGAAATGATGATGCAGGACACGGAGCTTTCAGACGCCGAGAAAGCAAGGCAAGGCCTGGAACTGGTATATCCGGAGATTCCGGAGAACCTGGATGCAGCAGTGGATAGCTTGCTATGGTTCTATGCCTGTGGTAAACGATGGCGTGAGAAGAGAGCCGGTGCGGTAGAGGGAGCAACGGAAGTACAAAGGATTTATTCTTTCGAGCATGACGATGATTACATCTATTCAGCGTTTCTGACGCAGTACCACATAGATTTGCAGGACATTGAATACCTGCACTGGTGGAAGTTCAAGGCTTTGCTGAGAACGCTATCTTCTGACCTGGAGTTCAGTAAGATTATGGAGTACCGGAGCGTAGACATCGATGCAAGCATGACGAAAGAACAGAGAGATTTCTACCGCAGGAAGAAAGAGCTGTACGCTTTACCGTTGCCTGCTGATGAGGAAGAAAAGGTAGATGCAATAGCAGAAGCTCTTATGAATGGCGGCGACCTTACGGGTCTGCTGTAGGAGGTGACTGGCTATTGAAGATGTAAAGAAGAAAATGATACGGGTGGAATGCCCGGAGTGTAAATATAAGATGCCGCTGTTTTTTGAAGAGACGGCGGAGTGTTCGGGCGTGATGGTTTCCTGCAAAGGGAGAAACTGTCATGCCCGTTTTGAACTAAAAATCAAAGACGGAAAACAAATCAAGTAGTGCCATTATGAGCCGATGATTGAGCCGAAGAATTGAGGTGAGAACATGGGCTATGATGGTACGCTGAAATTTGACACCAGCATAGATAGTTCCGGTTTCCAGAGCGGACTAAGCAAATTATCTGGAATGGCGAGCGGAGCGATTAAGGCTACCACTACTATTCTGGCCGGTGCCGCAACAGCGGTAGCCGGTATTGGTACGGCTGCAATCAAGGTCGGTTCTGACTTTGAGGCAGGAATGAGTAAGGTCCAGTCCATTTCCGGTGCTTCGGCTACGGAGATTCAGCAGCTTGCTGATAAAGCAAAGGAAATGGGTGCAAAGACGAAGTTCAGTGCCACAGAAAGCGCCGAGGCGTTCCAGTACATGGCAATGGCCGGATGGAAAACCGGAGATATGTTGAACAGTATCGAGGGTATCATGAACCTGGCGGCGGCGTCCGGGGAAGACCTGGCATCGACGAGTGATATTGTCACTGATGCGATGACTGCCTTCGGACTGGCAGCAGACGGAACAACAACCATCATCAAAAACGGGTACTCGAAGGAAGTTTCCAATGCTACTCATTTTGCAGATGTGCTGGCAAAGGCGGCATCCAATTCCAATACCAATGTAGGAATGATGGGCGAGACGTTCAAGTATGTGGCCCCCGTAGCTGGAGCGTTGGGATTCAGCGTTGAAGACTGCGCTACAGCAATCGGTCTGATGGCGAACTCCGGAATCAAAGCAAGCCAGGCTGGTACGTCTCTACGAAGCATCTTTACGAGAATGGCTAAGCCGACTAAAGAAGTACAGTCGGCTATGGACCAGTTAGGAATCTCGCTGACGAACAGTGACGGTTCCATGAAGTCTCTGAAAGAGATTATGAATGACCTGCGTTCTGGATTTGCAGGCCTGACAGAAGCGCAGAAAGCGCAGTTAGCAGCATCACTTGGCGGCCAGGAGGCTATGAGTGGATTGCTGGCTATCGTGAATGCGTCCGATGAAGACTACCAGAAGCTGACGGATTCTATTTACGATGCGGATGGTGCGGCCAAGGAAATGGCGGACACCATGAATGACAACCTACAGGGAGCGATTACGCTTTGCAAGAGTGCGCTGGAATCTGTAGGTATTGCCCTGTACGAAGAGGTACAGGAACCGATGAAAGAAACGGTCAAAGTCATTACCGGCATGGCAGAGGATATGAATGAAGCCATGGCGGAAAAAGGATTTGACGGTCTGATTGAGGCGTTTGGAAATTCACTCGCTGAGCTGGCACAGATGGCTATGGAGGCAGCACCTACACTGATAGGAGTTGCAGAGAACCTGGTAGGTACATTCATAAATGCCATCATGGACCACCAGGAAGAATTTGCAGAAGCCGGAGCGACTGTAGTTGCTGAGCTTGTAAAAGCGATTCTGAATGTTGCCGGGGATATGTGGTCCGCCGGTATTTATTTGTTTACGGAATTTTTACAGGCATTAAGCGACCATTCCGAGGAGATAGGCCGTTCTTTCGGTGAAATGCTGAGTAAAATTGGCGATGCGGTACAAGAAAATCTGCCGCTTATTATCCAGGCTGCAAAGGATTTTGTAGCTGGATTCTGCGAGGGACTGAGTGAAGAATTTCCTGGCGTATCAGCACTGATAGAAGGATTCCTTAATGGATTCATTGATACGGCAAGCACGATCATCCAGGGAATTGTAGATGTGGTTTCTGACCTGTTCGGTGTGATTGATGGAGCAGACCCGAACGTGCTGGAGGCTGTCGGATATGCAATCAGTGTGATTGCAGCATCCATAGCGGCTCTGAGCGTTGCAAGTTCTGCTCTGTCCTCTGTAAAATCTCTGTTCAAGGTGCTTGGCACGCTGAAAGGCGGAGTTTCCGGACTGGTTGGAGTAATCGGAAAAGTTGTAGAAGGCTTTGCACTTTGGAAGGGTGGAGCCGGAACACTGATGGAAGTTCTGCAACTGGAGTTCCCGAAGGTCGCAGGTATTTTCTCCTCTATCGGAGGAGCTGTTCAGAAGGTAATCGGATTCTTTGCAGAGTTCGGTTCGTCAATAGCCGGAATTGGTTCTATCATTGCAGGAGCGATTCTTGCGGTTACCAATTTCGTAGATATGTTTGTAAATGGTTTCAGTGCCATAAAAGAAGTTCTGATGGTGGTCGGCATTGCGTTGGCGGCTGTTGGAGCTGTTATACTTGGTGCACCTGCCCTGGTTGCGGCAGCGGTAGCCGGAATTGTAGCTGCGGTTGCAACAGCGGTTATTCTCATCAAGGAACATTGGGACCAGATAGTAGAATTTTTCAAGAGCATCCCGGAGAAACTGAGTGAACTTGGCTCGGCTATCGCTGAATGGGGCTCTGGTGTCCTGGATAGCATAGGAGAATTCATTGACTCTGTTGTTGAGTGGTTCTCCGAATTGCCAGGAAAAATCATAGATGCGATTAGCTCACTAGCAGACAGTTTTGCTGAGTGGGGAGCTTCTATGCTGGAAACGGCATCTGAGGTAGTATCGCAGATTATTGATTCGATTGTGCAGTTCTTTACGGACCTGCCATACAAAATCGGTTATGCGATAGGCTTTGTAATTGGTACGCTGATTGAATGGGGAGCAAATGTGATTAACTGGATCACAACGAATGTTCCTCAGATGATAGATAGCATCATTAAGTTTTTCTCCGAATTGCCGGGCAAGATTTGGAACTGGCTGGTAAACACCTACAACAAACTGGTTGAATGGGGAAGTCAGATGCTCCAGAAAGCCGGAGAGATAGCAAGCAACTGTATAGACAACATTGTGAAGTTCTTCTCTGAATTGCCGGGGAAAATCTGGAACTGGCTGACTGATGCCTTTAATAAGCTAGTAACGTGGGGTTCCAACACCCTGCAGAAAGCGAAGGAGATAGCTTCTAACACGATAGATGCAATCGTCAATTTCTTTTCCCAGTTGCCAGGAAAAATCTGGACCTGGTTAAGTAATACGCTACAGAAGGTAATCCAGTGGGGTTCCGATATGGTAGCGAAGGGAAGACAGGCAGCATCTGATTTGTGCAGTGCCGTCATAAATGGCGTAGCGAACTTGCCGTCCCAGATGGCGAATGTAGGCTACAACATCGTGATGGGTGTATGGAACGGAATCTGTAATGCGGCCGGTTGGTTCAGACGCCAGGTGCAGAGTTTCTTCTCCGGCATCGTAGACGGTGTTAAGGGAGCATTAGGTATTCACTCCCCGTCCAAAGTCTTTGCAGATGAGATTGGTAAGTGGATTCCGCCTGGTATCGGCGTAGGTATTGAAGCCGAGATGCCAGACCTGTATAAGCAGATGGATGATGAGATGGCCAGTCTTGGAAAGCGGATGCAGACGGCGGTTAATGTGGAAACCGGAAAGATTGCTGTTGATAAGAAGGTCAGCACAACATACAAAGTCGAGAAAGAAAAGCAAGGTGTCTTCGAGAGTGGAGACACAACGGTAGAGATTACCGGAGAGACACACGTTCATGTAGATTTGGACGGTAGGGAAGTTGGAGATACAACAACACCGATTGTCGATGAAAACATGGCAAGAATTGATACACACAAGAAGAGAGGAGGTTAATCATGTCGGGAGTAGGCATTACGTTTGATGAGACGCATTCGTTCCGGGACTGGGGCTTAAGACTCAAGAAGATTGTTATCGGCATACCGAAAGCAAAGACAGAGTATGTGAGCGTCCCCGGCATGAACGGGGACCTAGACCTCTCAGAAGCCCAGAACGGCGGTGTAAAATATGAGATGCGGACCTTGAAATTCACATTCGGGGCAAGAAACTGCAGTTATGAAAGATGGAGCGGTCTGTTAAGCCAGATCGCTTCTGACTTGCAGGGAATCTCAAAGAGAATCATCCTGGATACCGACAAGGGCTATTATTATACCGGCAGGTGCGAGATTGAGACAGAGAAGAATAATGACGTAACAGCGGAGATTGTTATAAGCTGCAAATGCGAGCCGTATAAAATCAGCGTGGATTCATCGGATGAGCCTTGGAAGTGGGATACGTTCAGTTTCATCAATGGTGTTATCCGGAACACCTCAGACATCACGATCAGCTCCGGCTCTGGATGGCAGAAGGTTACACTGGACGGTTGGGTGCATAACGAAACGCTCAGAATTGTTTCAAATGCAGAAATGAAGGTAAGGTATCGTAATTCGACCTATACGATATATACCGGCGAGAATATCATGTATGACATTGTTCTGTACAAGGGAGTGAATGATCTTTACTTCCAGGGAACGGGCAAGGTTACGCTGATTCACAGAGGAGGGATGCTGTAGATGTATACGATTAAAGCCTATGTGGACGGCAAGGAGTACACGATTCACGATGCCAGAGTAAAAGCACTGACCGTTGGTGGAAATCCGTATTTTGAAGTCGGGGATAACATCAACGGTTCGGCAACCTTCAAGGTGTTTCCAACACACCCGTACTATGACAAGGTTGAGAAGCTGACAACAGACATTGTGATTTACCGGGATGATGAGCCGGAGTTTTACGGGCGAGTTCTCTATGACGATGAAGATTTTTCTGGAACAAAGAAAGTCTTCGTTGAAGGAGAGCTTGCCTTTTTGTGTGACAGCATCCAGAGACCAAAGGTTTATCACAACATCTCGGTCAAGGCGTATGTGCAGGATTTGATAGATATTCATAATGCACAGGTAGAGGAGAGAAAGCAGTTCGTTGTCGGCAGGGTAACGGTAAAGGATTCTAATGATTCACTGTACCGGTATTCCAATTACGAGGACACCAGAACGGTGTTTAAAGAGAAACTGACAAGCAGACTCGGAGGGCATCTGGTTATACGGCATGAAGAAGGCCTGAGAATCCTGGATTACCTGTCAGATGAAGACTATTACACCAGGAACACGCAGGGCATCCGGTTTGGGAAGAACATGTTGGATTTCTCAAAGAACATGGATGCTTCGGACTTGGCAACGTGTATTATCCCATTGGGAGCGAAGCTGGATGAAGATGAGCAGGACCCGGCACTGGAGGCAATCTCTGAACAGAGAAGAACCATTGCGAGCGTCAACGGTGGCGTGGATTATGTCACAGACGATAACGCAGTGAAGGAATACGGCAAGATTTACAAGACTGTAACCTGGGACGATGTGACAGTTCCAGAGAACTTAAAGAAAAAGGCCGAGGAATATTTGAAGTCGGTACAGTTTGAGAAGATGGTACTGGAGCTGAAAGCGATAGACTTAAATCTGACGGATGAATCTTTTCAGAGATTTGAGATCGGCAACATGATCCAGTGTGTTTCCACACCGAACGGTTTAGACCGGGAATTTCCGCTGACAAAGAAGAAAGTGTATATTACCAGCTTCAAGAACAATACCGTTACGTTGGGCGATGAGACGAGTGCTAAGTCCTACACCTCGTCAAACCGCCAGAGTACGGCTGAAATGGAAGAGACAATAAAATCCTTGCCAAGTAAGACAGAAATCTTGCAGGAGGCTCTCAGAAGCGCACAGGACCTAATAAATAAACAGGTAGCCAGTGGATATGCAGTACACGTTCCGAATGAGTTCATCGTTGCTGATGATGTGGATTATAAGAACAAAGCCAAGAATCTGTGGAGATGGGGACTTGGCGGTTTTGCTCATTACAGCCAGGGGTATGACGGACCGATAGACGGAGTGGCATTGACCATGGATGGAAAAATCAATGGGGAGATGCTTCTGGTAAATTCCGTCAAGACAGAATCGCTGGATGCCGGATACCGGACATCGGTAGAAACGAAGATATCAGAGAGCGAGACAGCGGCGAAGAATCATGCTGATAATAAAGTCAGAGTAGCCAGAGAGGAGATTGAGAATTCCATTTCCAACCTGGAGAATAAGATTTCGCTATCTGTACGAAGTGTAAAGGAAACGGTTGCCCGGAAGAACTATATAGTTGGTGGTGAGCAAGAGACACTTGATAAAAGAAAGTTCACTGCATCCGGCATAACTGGTAGTTGCACGATTGAGCAAGCGGAGTTCCTAAATATGAATGCGATCAAGCTGACGTTCTCTGCAAATGGTTCTGTAACATTGTCGCAGAGCCTGGGAAGCTTGGAAGCTGGCAATTATAAGATTGCTGTTGAGGCTGCATATCCGGAAAGCTCAAAGTACCGCCCGTCTTATGTACGGTACGGATTCTCGGAGAACCAGTCTACAGAATATTTCAGTGGATATAGTGCGGATGAATTTCACACCTACAGTAAGCAAGTGAAGATTACCAAAGCGGCGAAGTCTGTAGCAATCACGGTTTACGGATATACCGGTTCAGTGGTGTATCTCACGAACATCCGATGTCTGAGAGACATGCAGGAACTACTGGATGATCTGAATGCCAGGATAGATGTAGAAGTTGGCAAAGTGTCGGCTTCGGTGTCAGATCTCTATGAAAATTCGCTGCATAACTATTGTAGCAATGGAAAGTTCTCAAATAACGATGATAAGTTTACTGGCTGGAAAAGAAGCGATACAACGCAGATAACACAGACGACTTTTGACAGTAAGAGTTGCGCAAAGATAGAAAATACCGCTTCGACATATAATATTTCGTGGTATCAAAAACCATGGGAGAAGCGAGGAGATATCACAGTTAGATTCAAAGCTGCGTGCGATACTGAAGATTCAGCTACTGCCAGAATACGGCTAAGCATAGATGGAAAGTCATTTTATACCAAAGCAGGTGAGTTGAGTGACGAGTGGACGCAATTTGAGTTCACTTCATATGCAACGCCATCGTATTTCAACACGTATTTTTACAATTATGTAGCAAATACCACGGTGTATATTACGGACGTGGAAATCCTGGGATATATGTCTGCATACTCAGAATCGCAGTTGACGATTTTGAAAGATTCTATTGAGTCAGAGGTGAAGAGGGCAACATCACAAGAAGGGACATTATCTTCTTCCATCAAGCAAAATGCTGAGAGTATCACTTCAAAAGTGAGCAAGGGTGAAATGGGCTCTTACATCACGCAGTATTACAACAACGTGATTATAGCTTTCAATAAAAACTCAAAATACGTGCAGATCAACCCAGGAGAAATTGCTATTTACAATTACGGAGTAGAGAACTCCAAGAAGCGTGCGGTATTCGATGAAACGGGTAATCACTTTTATAGAGACGGGTATTATGTCGGAGCGATTGGAACGAACCAGTGGTCAGGGAACAATGCTCATAAGGGATTAGTGTTCGATTTGGAACCACAAGGAAAGTATATGGCATTTGCTCAAAAAGCAAGTTCCTCAGCAACTTCCTACACTACTATGTTGTGTTTTAGCCGAGCAAACAGTATTTACGATGAATATGGTGTGAATATGGGCTGTAATCTGATTGGAAACTGGTATACGCTGAAGAACTTCAAGATAGGTTCGATTTCTGCTGGAGGGTATAACGCATTTAGCGGATCGATACCGATTGTATGTGAGATCACGAACAATGGCAACAGTTGGACGTATTCACATCTCAGAGTTTACAACGGAATCATAGTAGGTTACTGGAACTAAGAAGGAGGCAAGAAGATGGAAATTATTTTTCCGAGAGGAGACGCACCGGAAAAGGTAGCGAAAAACAGTGTAGCTGTAGGAACCATCAAAAGAGAGCAGGAGGTAAAGGAAGATGGAAGAAAAGAAAAAACCAAACAGACCGATTAGTGTTATTTATGCTGATGCGAAGCAGGCAATCACAAGGCAGGTTGGAAACACGATGGCAGCTTACGGGCTGCCTATTTTCATGGCAGAGGGGATTCTGAGCGGAGTGCTTGCAGAAATCAGAGCAAATGCCGCAAACGAGCTGGCGGACGATACGGCCAGATACGAAGAGGAACTGAAAGCCCATTACGAAGCTGAGATGAAAGAGAAACAGGAGGCTTTGGAGAAAGAAAAAGAGGATCTGATTACGCTCTTTGAAAATCCGGATCTTCCAGGAACAACGCCAGAGGGGGAACCTAAGCCAGATCTGGGAGGAGAGCCGGAACCGGATCCGGAAGAAAAAACGGTCATTGAGAAAAAGTACATCGGAGGAGAGACTGTAGTTGAGGAGGTGGAGTAAATGGCAGATATTTCCCAGGAAATAGATCAGCTTAGAAATGCGGTCTATGGAGAAGAGGTGCGAGGAGCTTTTATCTCCTGCATGCAGAAGATTCACGAGGAAAATGAAAGCTACAACAGTATCAAAGAGTCAGTCAATCAGTCGGTGGCTACCATGCAGGAGCAGGTAGAATCTATCAACACGAAGTCTGAGGAAGTCAAAGCTGCATTGCAGAATCTGACTACGGCAATCGCCAATGGTAAAGATCAGCAGGATGCAATCGAGAAAGCTACCGCAGCCGGAAAGACACAGCAGACTGCTACAGAAAAGGCTACGTCTGAGAGTAAGACACAGCAGACTGCAATCGAGAAAGCTACAGAGACCAGTAAAACACAGCAGACAGCTTTACAGAATGTCGTTGATTCTGCAAAACAGATTGACTCAGCGATCCAGCAATCTGTAACGGCAGCGAATACAGCAGCCAATAATGCATCGGCAGCTACGAAATCTGCAACAGAAGCAACGTCTTTAGCAAATCAGTCGGCAGAAGCGGCTAAGACTGCGACAACAAATGCAAATAATGCTACAGAGAAAACAAATGCGGCAGTAAAAAATGCATCAGATGCTACAGAACAGGCTGCGCAGGCGACATCAGCAGCAAATGCGGCGACTGAAAATGCAAATCAGGCAACAGTAGCCGCCAAATCAGCAACGCAGGAAGCACTGACGCAGGCGGAAGAGGCGAAACAGGCGGCGGCATCCGTAAGGGATGATTGCTATCCAATGATGTTCCGTAATTACGATGGAAGAACGTATTCTGTGTTTTTCGAGGATGCAGATGAAACAATGGTCTGCACTGGCACGAAAGAAGACGACAACGCAGATGTCGCAACACCGGTTCCGTCTACAAACGCAGTGAGGAATGAGAACCCCTATGATGAAATTCCACTGTTTAAACCGGTTGAGTGTAACGGTTATGCAGATGAAGGTGGAGAGCTTCATATTACGGCAGTCAAAGGAGAACCGGAGTTCCGGACAGACGGAACAAAGGGAGATGTATGTATCGCCCTCAAAACAGGGTACATTCGGACAATTATCGATACGGTTGGAATTATGGGACCACTTGGAAAGAAAGGTACAAAAATTTCGGTTACGGATTCGTGGAGAGAATCTGAGTATCCGGGATTTCCTTTCATCCCGTACACAGCAGCGATTAGACCAGATGGATCGGTAAGACCATATGTGTTGATCCCGAAGTACCAAGCCGTCAATTTTAACAGCTCGTATTATTCACTTCCTGGATTCGCCCCGGCATACAATGTGTCACATAATGGACAGATTACAACATTCCGGAAGCGTGGCGACCAGTATTGCGGAGAGACTTGCTCAGATGCAGAAATCTGGGAAACACTGTTCATGATCGTATTTGCAAATATGAACTCACAGGCTGTCATGGTAGGATGTACAGGATTTGCCGACCAGTATATGGCGGCAGTTGCAGAAGAGAATGTTGAAAGAATCATTTTGACCAAAAAGCAGGCAGAATACTTTCCAATCGGATGCTGCGTATCTATTGGGGAGATGGGAAGCAGTACGAATAAAGACCGAGGTCAGTCTTATATGCACAACCTCGCAAATCGTGTCAAAGTAACGAAGATTGAGGCATTGGATGATGATTCTGGAAATTACGCATTATATGTTGATAATGGAGGAGTGACGTTTAACACGTCTACAACTACATGTATTTCGACTATGCCGTGGCATACCGGTTCGACGGATAAGGTCAAGGGAACTTGCGGATCGCCATACAGCAATACGAATGGAAAAGAGCCGTTCAAGTTCCTTGGTATCGAGTTTGCACTTGGACAGTATGTGGTGCGTTCTGACGTGATACTGAACGGTGTTTATGATGCAGAGGCAGACACGTACCAGCAGGAAATTTACACCTGTTACGATTGCAAGTATTTTGCTACCGCAATCAATGAGCATTACAAGAAACTGGGGTATGTGATTCCGGATTCCGGAAATGCATGGAAGTATATCAAAAACCTTGGTTTTGATGTCAACTTCCCACACATTAGGATGGCTTCGGAGTACGGTGGAGACAGTAATAAGCGATTTGGGGATGCGGTACATACAGGAACTCGT
>ULXH01003264.1_pt1 | contig 18385 bp, 18 predicted proteins | sample 1961101 | NCBI WGS metagenome assembly ULXH01 (sample SAMEA4835833, study PRJEB28245) | human gut metagenome | biome: gut microbiome; material: fecal sample | place: Denmark | collected 2008 | reverse complement strand
TATGATTTTTGTCTCCATATTGAATCACTGTTTTTACTTATTATTTATGAGAATCGGACCGGTGTTTTTGATAGGATTTTGTATTCTAGCCGTCTGTTGTACTAATAAGCGGAAGAATATTAAAGGAAAAGAATGCCATAATATTGTAAGTATGGATACTTCGATGATTGTAGTGGACTCTACCATATTGCTGTTTCCGAATTTTAAGACATCCGGAAATGAAGTCTATACTTTATTGGATGAAAAGCCGGAATATCCCGGAGGTATGAAAGAACTTGTAAAATTCATACAGCAGAGCATTCTGTATCCTCCGGTTGCCTTACAAAAACAGACACAAGGAAGGGTTTGGATAGAAGGTATAATAGATACGGATGGCAAAATAATACAGCCTAAAGTGGTATATGGTGCAGATTCTCTGTTGGATAAGGAAGCGCTCCGTATTATAGGGATGATGCCAGCCTGGAAACCGGGGAAGTTGAACGGAAAAACGGTAAGGGTTAAATTCTATTTTCCCGTGACATTTGGAATATCAGAGAAAAAGAAAAGAAGAGATAATCAAGTTGTGATTGTAGAAGAGGGTCCCAAACAAGATCCGAAAGATACAGAAGCCATCGAAATTGAGTATATTCCTCCCGTAGATGCCACTTCTCCTGTAAAGAAAGAGGTGCCTGTAAAATGGGGACATTTGATAGATGATACGGAAGGAGTGGTCAAGGCTTCTTTTGACAGGCATAACAACCGGATAAACCGTGAAAAAAGTGAGGATATCATGGTAAATGATATCAGTATTTTCAAAGATAAGGTTTATATTTCCATTGGCAGTTCTAATTGTAATCTGATATATAAAGGTGAGGCTGATTTTTATCTGGAGGACAAACAGAAGAAATTACATAAGATTCCCGGTAAAGACGTGGATAAGGAGTCTGTCGCCCTGCATCTTGGAAAAGGGAAGACTGCCGAGATAAGTGTTGATTTTCCTGATAATTGTCAACCGGGTGATTATCTTTTGAAAATCAGAGTCTATAATGAGAATGAGGAATGTTATTATACAATCCATCAATGGTTTGAAGCATATACATCACGACAAAAATCACAAAGACGTAAACCTATTCCAGTTAGTGCTAAGTATGCCCCTGTTATGGCAGAGCCTATAACAGAGAAAAATAGGGATGATATATTTAATCTTGTTCAGAATATGCCTGAGTTTCCCGGTGGTATGCTTAAACTGGTGGAGTTTATAAAACAGAATATCCGGTATCCTCAAACTGCAAGACAAAGCAGACTGGAAGGCAGGATTACAGTAGAGATCGTTATAGACAAGGATGGAAGTATAATACAGCCTGGGATCATTCGCAACATCAGTCCGACATTACGTGGCGATACAGCTTTTTGTGAGGAAGCGTTACGTATCGTTTCAATAATGCCCAAATGGAAACCGGGTAATCAGGATGGAGTGAATCTGAAAGTAAGGTTCATGTTCCCGATAAGATTTGAATCTCCCACTAGTCAAATTGCCCGAAATAATGAAAGTATGCCATGAAAACGATATTTGTAACCATACTGCTTTGTGTTTTGATGGTCAGATGTACAAGCAAACCTAAACATAATCCGATAGTGGATACTATAAACAGTAGTATAGGAATAAATGATACCCTCGGATTGTCATTGTATCCCGAATACCCTGTATATTCCACCAGACAGAAACAAGTGACTTTTGTATTACATAACAATAGTGGTACTGATATTGGTCTTGGAGGATATTACAGCTACACTTATGAGGATGAAAAAGGAATATGGAGGGATGCACCTATGCAGCTTATTGTATTTGCTGAAGAAATCATGCTCCAACAAGGCAGTACATATTATTATAATGCGGAATTGTTCAGGCATATTCCCGGTCGTTATCGCTTTTTTCTTACAATAAGAAGAAATGATAGAAAACATACTTTAATGGCTGAATTCCAATTGCAGAATGATGCTGTTGAATTTTTTAAAGTGCATTCTGATAACCAACAGAAAGATACCTTACCACCGGACGAAGTGCTTGTTGACCAACCCGTCTTTAGAGTCATTGACCAAATGCCTGAATTTCCCGGTGGTATGGATAAACTGTTGCAGTTCATCAACGACAATATACAATATCCGGCAGAAGCACGGAAGAAGGGAATACAAGGAAGAGTTACTGTTCAATTTATTGTAGATGAAGACGGTCACATAACAGAACCTAACATAGTGAGAAGTGTTGACCCTTTTTTAGATAAAGAGGCATTACGTATCATAAAAACGCTTCCCCAATGGAAACCCGGAACATTGAAAGGGAAAGCTGTAAAGGTGAAATATACAGTTCCGGTAACTTTTAGGCTGGATAAAACAAAAGAGATCCCCCAAGCCCCACAATCAATGACACAGACATTGCATCCGGTATCCCGTAATATTCCAATCGGAAAAAACATGAATCCCGATTCGCTTTCCATGAAAACAGAATATGCCTGCTATCCGCCGTCAACTACGGAAGTGAGAATATTTGTCATCAATCACTCCTGGCAAAAGTACACATGTGGAAATGACTACAGCCTTGCTTTTTATAATGGCAGCAAACGACAATGGGAAACAATATCTGCCAATCCAACTATTGAGGATATTGGTTGGGTATTGCTTCCCCAATATCCCCCTCATCAGCAGACAATCAAACTCCATGCTTCTGAAATACCCAATCGTCCGGGAAAATACCGAATTTATAAAACATTCTATAGAGATGCCAAAGAAGTAGCCTATGCGGAGTTTGAAATAACTTCATCCGAGTTGTATCAGAAATAACTTGATAAGGCGATGTGATATTAACCCAATGGAAGATAACGCTATGAAACATTTACTTTTTATATCATTGATACTATTGTGTTCTTGCCATTCCGATTCTTCCAGGAAAGGACAGAAGGACGAAACAGACAGCATTCGTTTGCAAAAGGAACTATGCGCTTTACATCGGTATGTGGACGGCATTATTAAATCCGACAGTATCCTGCAACAACGCTTTCATTGTTCAGGAGCAGGTCTGACCAAAGACAAAGTGTCCATTGACTTCCAGAATATACCGGAAGATTCCTTTGAGGTTTTTAAATCGGCATTCAGGAAAGACGTTTTTGATTCTCCGTTGTTGGAATTCAATATAATGTCGGACATCACATTCGGTCCTGAAATCATTCCGATAAAAGAAGGTTCTCCCAGACGAACTATAACTATGGTGCCGAGTCCTATACCACGGGATATTCCGCAAGGGGAAGCCATAAGCCCTGATTCCCTTTCAATGCGTGTTGAATATGACTATTATCCGTTATCGACAACGGAAGTAAAAGTAATCATAACCAACCACTCCCGTTATGAATATGATTGTGGCGAAGGTTACAGTCTGGTCTATTACAATGAAAAACAGAAAACATGGGAAACGCTGCCGACCAATCCAATCAGGAATGATGTTTTATGGATATTTCCATCGGACTGTCCCACCCATGAGCAGACAATCAGGCTTTATACTTCTGAAGTGCCTAATCGTCCGGGGAAATATCGCATCTATAAATCATTCAATGGAAATACAAAAGTAGCTTATGCTGAATTTGAGGTGCTTCGGGAGAATGGAGCTGAAAGGATGTTGAGAATCGTGGATGAGTACCTGGACAAATACAGAAACAGGGAAGATGCGATATCACAGAACTTTTCGACATGGGGGCTTCGTGGAGATACGCTTGATATGACCTGGAGCGTTAATTCCCCTTATATGAGAATATTGTTCAGGCAACGTGTGTTGAGCTATTCTGCTACTGTTGTCAATAACGGTAAAGAAACGGCTGTAAAGTTTTTTAACAAGACAGCCTACATGGATACACTGAATGTGGCAATGAGAACAGAAAAATCTGTTTATCCTGTAGGAACAAAACTTGTAAAAGTAACACTAATGAACAGTAACGAGAAAGAATTTTCAATTGGAACTGATTATTATATTGTAAGAAAAGAAAAGGACAAATGGGTGTTTCTGCATGGTGATCAGATATGGCATCTTGTGGAAATTATAATAAAACAACATAGCTCATATACCTTTCAGGCTGCTCTTTACCCCCTGCTTAACGATAATCATCCTGGAATATACAGAGTTATCAAACATATGAATTTTGTTGATTCACCGGAGAAATGGACTATGGCAGCCGAGTTCAGGATTAAATAACTTTATGACTTTGAATACAAAGCTTATGAATAACAAGATACTGTTTTTATTTCTAGCCTGTTGCTTGTTTTCCGGTTGTATGGATATGGATAAGAAACGGAATAATGGAGGCGGAAACCCTGATATAATTTTATTAGGAGAACAGAAAGAGCTGGGTATCTCCTTTTCTCATGATTATACTGTATATATGAAAGTATTGAAAACGGTTCATTCATCAGATAGTGGTATGATGGTTGTAGTGTCCAACGCATTGGATGTTCCGATGAGATATGGAGAGGGGTGGAAATTACAGAAACATACCGGGGATGCTTGGACTGATAAAGGTTATAGAAAGGATCTTGATGGATTTAATGGGATTCTTCCTCCTAGGAGAAGTTGCCTTTTGAAATTTCCTCTTGGAGAATTGAAGCCCGGAAAGTATCGCATAGTCAAGGCTTTTCAAATAGGAAGGAGGAATATTCTGCAACTGGGAGCGAAATTTGAAATACGTGATAATTATAATCCGTTAATTCTACCGTTCTGGATGTTGTATCCACAGGACAGGATAGTGCTCGGTTTCTATGATATTGTTTTTTCGGAAGATTTGCCAAAGTCATATCCTATGTATCTTATCAATAAAACGGATTGTGATATAACATTGGGAAGAGCATATCGGATAGAAAAATATGAAAAAGGGATATGGAGTACTGTCAAGGGGAACAGCGATTTTAGAGATGACGCACTGATAGTCAAACCTTGCAGACGTTCCGGATGGAAAGGACTCGGAGTGTATATTCCCCGACTGGCTAAGGGATTATACAGGATATGTAAGGAAGCGGACCATGATAACAGAACTCATCTGATAACCTGTGAGTTCTATATTTATTAGTAGAATAAGTTAAAACAGACAATATTTATGAAAGCTGGATTGATATGTTTGCTTACCCTTGTTAATCTTATGAGTAGTTGTATCAATAGGGATAAATCATTTGATGGCGAGAGTTTCCTTGTCGGTACTGGTGCATGTACTGTAATTCATTCTGATACGTTGACTTGTAACTGTGATCTGAAGGAAGATACTGTATATATGAGAACATTGAAGGCAACATATCCTATGGGAACAGAACTTGTAACGACAATGGCAATAAATTCCACGGATACACCTTTGGAGTATGGCTGTGACTGGTGGTTGTATAAATGGACTGTGAATAAATGGGAAAAGGCTGTTCCCCAACGGGATATTTCTTTTGCCGGTTGTATAGTCACTCCTTCTTATGGGAACCAATATTATTTTTTTGTATATCCCGTCGGAGTGTTTTATAATCTTGAACCGGGAAGATATCGTATTTCCCAACCATTCCGGTGTGATGGTAAAAATTTGGAGTTAGGGGCTGATTTTGAAGTCAGGTGACTGTTTGCATGTTTTGGAAGCATAGGAAATCATTGGGGATATATGATAGCTTGAAGATAAATTGAATGGATTGGATTAAGTGCTATACGGTCAAGGCATCATTCGAAAAGCGGTGAATGTTGTAGTGATGATAATATTCATTTTCTCAGATTCGGAAGGAGTGGTTGATATTAGAGGTGATAGGAAAACAATATATAAGAAGGAGGGATAAAACATCTCCTTCATGGTTTATCTTATCCATTCTGCTATCTTGTCCTTGGCATAGAAATAATAGAAAGCCAGCCCAAACCAGCTTGTAATGATGATTAAAACGATGAACAGAAGTTTTTTCACCACCTCACCATTTGTTTTTCAGATTTCCATTCCGGCCTTGATGGTAAGAACAAGACCGATGGTCCATATAATAAATCCAATCATAGTTTTATATGTTATATTACCACAAAATATAACATTTTTTTGAATTCCGATAGCATGTACGGACCATTAATGTGTTTTGTGGGGGATTGATTCAGCTTCCATATCTTGATTTTTTTCCTGCCGGTGGTTTTATAACTTGGAATTCGGTATCTTTGCAGCCTTTTAATAAAACAATCGGATTATGCAGAAAATAGAAATTGTAGATAAGATTTCCCGGCAAACTGGAGTTGGGAGGAAGGAAGCTCTTCAGGTCGTGGAATGTTTCATGGAGGTGGTGAAGGATTCTTTGTCCAATGGAGAGAATGTGTATCTGAGAGGATTCGGCAGCTTCATAGTAAAACATCGTGCTGAGAAGGTGGCCCGTAATATCAATAAGAATATAAGTGTAGTTGTTCCGGCTCATGATGTTCCGGCCTTTAAACCGTCCAGGGATTTTACATTGGATTAAAAATGTTTTCGGTATATAACTCTTTACTTGTCTTAAGTCGTGGAATAGGCCAGGTGATGTTTCAGAACAATGCGTTGTCTGGTCTGTTGATGCTGATCGGGATATTTCTGAATTCATGGGAAATGGGAATATTGGCTGTAAGCGGTAATATAATAAGTACATTGACTGCCCATTTTTCAGGCTATGGACGTGATGATATAAAGGATGGTCTGTATGGTTTTAACGGTACATTGGTGGGAATAGCAGTCGGGGTCTTCATGGAACTGTCGATAGGTTCCTTATTGCTGATGGCTGTGGCTTCATGTATTTCAACCTGGATAGCACGATTTTTCAACCTGCAACGCTCACTTCCCGGATTTACGGCACCTTTTATTCTTTCCGTATGGGGGCTGTTGGGGTTCTGTACCTGGATTATGCCTGATATTTTGTTGGTTTCTGATACGGTAACTGATGCTACACAAGGAATCAATTACTTTCAGATCTTCAGTTTTGGTATCGGTCAGGTAATGTTTCAAGGGAATATCTGGACTGGTTTATTGTTTTTAGTTGGTATTCTTGTTAATTCATGGAGTGCTACTTTCTATGCTGTATTTGGAGCATTTCTCCCTATTCCTTTGGCTATCTTACTGGGAATAGACACTGAAACCTTGAATATGGGATTGATGGGCTATAACGGTGTATTGTGTGCCATAGCTTTAGGAGATAGAACCCTGAAAAGTCTTGTATGGGCCTCATGTTCAGTCTTGCTTTCCACTCTCTTGCAGATTATAGGGATGAACTTGGAGATTACTACTCTGACCGCCCCTTTTGTAGTATCTGTATGGGTCATAATGGGAATACAGAAGTTGGTGAATCCAAAAACAGCAAAGTGTTAATTCTGGCATTATGATTAATGATAGAAAAATAAGGGAGACCGAACGTTTACATTGTTCAGTCTCCTTTTTGTTCTATAATTTGAATCGGAAAGAACTACATGGGTTAATTCTGTTGCTCTTTTGGGGCTTCAAATCAATCAGTTTCAATTCCAAAGAAGCTTTTCGTATTTTGCCTTTGTTTTATCTGTAAGTTCTTCGCCATTATATTTTATGTCAGTTATAAACGTATGAAATACATAGTATTTATCAGATTTATAACCGATAGCCACACCATCTTCAGTCAGCCATTTAAGTATACCATTTCGTTCAGAAATAAATCCTGATGAAGTCAAGTAAACAAAGAACACTTCTTCATTTTGATGTGTATTACAGCTAAAGTTCTCTAGAAAAGGATAAAGAAAAAAAACGATTTGTGACTTTTTGGTGTCTTCAGGTGTAATTTTTCCTATAGTAAAATAATCGGTGGTCTGATTTTTTAGTTGAAATTTTTTGGTAACCGTGAATCCGGGGTTACTCCATTGTGGCCACTTTATACCAATATGAGCCACGTATCCATCGTGCAGATTAATCGTAGGGAAAGCATGAACATGTGGGCCTAGATCAGAATGATTTTTGGCTGCATATTGCTCATACATATTTAAATTCTGCTTGATCTTTTTTATAGCTTCAGCCTTTTTTATGTTCACCTTACTCAAATATTCTTTCATTACTTGTTCTAAAGAATCGTAGCGACCATTAGTCGTGGGAATCGAACTGTTTGTTTGATTTTTTTTCTTTTTCATACTATATGTTTTTGGGGTTTGTATTTTATTCATAGTGCTCATAGCTTAAATCCCTCAGGCAGGATTAGATTCACCTTTTTCCGTACTCCACTGCCATAACGGTATTCCTCCAACTGTTTCTGGCATAATGAAGATTCAGTAAAACCGGATTGAGTGATTAACCGTTCTCTACCTTCAAGCACCCAGTTCATAATTCCGGGTAACTCTGTAGAAACAATCTTCTCAGCCAGTTTCGGATCCACTTCCAATTTGGGTATCTGGACTTTGAAGGGAACGATAAGAAACCTCCTGAAATATCCATTGGACTTGTCGTTGGTTTTCGGCAGCTCGTTCAGACAAAAAAGCATTTTGGCGTAATCGGTAAGTGTTGCCACATCCTTATATAGTTGTCTGGTACTGATAGGTTCTCCACTGGCGATACGTTTGAAAATATCCCCCGAGAAAGCGTTTGGGGCTACATCAGAACAGGTATTCAGCAATTTTCCTGATAAATTTGCCCTGCTTCTGTCTCCGTTTTCTCCACACATATCCGATAGAGACTCATGGGAAATGTTCTCCTTGCCTAGAAGAGCCTCGACAATATCAACGAACACCGATTTACCATTCTTTCCGGAGCCATAGAGGAACAGACACTTCTCCAGTTTCAATGGGGTAAAGATCCAGCCTATATACTCAGCCAGAACCTTTTGAGCGTCCTTGTCCGGTAATACTCTGTCCAGGTACTTCATAAACATCTGACACGTCGCATTTGGGTTATAGGGGTAAGGGAGAACATACCTGAAATAATCCGAATATAGATGTTGCTCCAGTCTTCCGGTTTTAAGATTAAGCGTACCGTTCTGAAAGTTGATTTTCTCCTTGTCCTGCTCTACCGCCAATCCCATCACCGTATATGGAAACTGCTTGAACAATCCTTCCACCACTTCCCTTTGTGATGCCTCTACCATATTATTTGTCATTCTCCCCAAAGCTTCCCTGAGAAATATCTTCAGGTCAAAATCATCTATACTGACCCAATACTTTCCGGTGTAAGAATAAACACGCTGGTCTCTGAAAGTTTGAAAAGGATAACCGAGCTTGATTGCCACTTTTTGTATCTTGTAGCATACTTCGGCATTTGTTCCCCTCTTGTTGTTTGAAGCGGTTGGTTGGGGAATGGCATTGATTATATCCCCCAATAATTTTTTGTAATCCATAATCTTAAATTTTTCTATATTTACTACCAAAATTACCTTTATCATCAACCCACTTATAGGCGTTCCTTACTTCACGTTTTATCTCCCCTTCAGAGAAATCCGGTTCTATGAATTGGGAGAGATACCTGAAAGCTGTTTCTTGTGGAATACCCCATTCCGCTAATTCTCTGGCTCTATCAAAAGATGACTGATGTCTGTTTCCATGTGTCATTGGGTACTTGTCAAATCCGCCTTCCAAGAAATTCAGCAGCTTCCCATGTTCATAAGGCGGAGCATAAGTTTTAACACGGATAACAACTGGTGAAGAAGGGGATGATGAAATTCTCTTCGTCCATATAATACTATTCCTGTTCCGATAAAGATCAGGGTCACTGCTTAGATAACAAGCTCTGGACATTCCTTTACAACTGTCATCCCAGAACGGAGAGCTATAATATTCCTTCAAAGCGTCAAGGTATTCGTTATGACTGGTGTTATCTATATTATTGGCAACACGGACAATAACCTTATAACCTCTACCGGAAGGAGAAAGGAATGCAGCATAGGTATAAGGATCATTAACCAGCATATTCCAGACATTAACCATTTCTTGAACCGGAATCTTATCGAAATCAACAACTACAAGACCTGAAGGAGTAATAAGAGCATCATTACAGAATCTTCCGAATGTTCCGGCAAAAAGACAGATAGGTAACTTTCCCTTAAGTTCGGAATACTTTGAATGGTCAGTATCATAGAAAGATCTCATGGCATCAATCTTAGGTTTCAGTTTTTCCTGTTTAATCATGTCGAATACCAGATCAATATCCACATGGTTGGGAGGATATTCCATGACTTTGAATGATTTTACACCGGTCAGAGGATTTGTATATTCCTGACTATAAGGTTTCTGTTTAAAGAGTGTTACTTCAATCATAATTTCTAAATTTTAATTGTAAATGTTTCATTTTATCTTTCTTCTTCCCGTCCTCAAGAGAGAGAAGGGGGGAAAGGGGAAAGCGGAACCTCTAAAACCTATTTTTTTACTGATTTTGGAATGGATGAAATTGAAAAAAGTTATGAAAAATAGGCTTTTCCACCCCCTTTTCCCCCTTTTTTCCCCTTTGAGGCAGGGAAAGAAAAGTAATCTAATCAAAAGGTAAAGAAAGTCTAATCTTAGAACTGTTTATACCTATCTTCACACCTTTCTTGTTATCCTCTTCCACCACATAACCCTCGCTTTTCAGTTTCATCTTGAAGTTTTCCCTGGTCTCGGCTTTCTGGTTATTATCCCTGCAATATTCCCGATAATTGTTGAATAGAGGAGTCAGACCTATCTTGTTGTCATTATCAGGAACACACATCTTGGCACTCAGGAACATGACCACTGTATCCGTATCCTCCTTGTATGCCTGCTCCAAATTTTCAAGGGTGGAGGACTTGCTGAGTTTTTTTCCATTCCTGATAAATCTTCCCAGACCTTCGATAGCCCAGATGAGAATACCAGACAATTCACTTTTCAATTTTTTAGCCAGGTCAGGGTCAGCCTTACTCTTGTCTATCTTCACATCGAAAGGAATAATCAGTAACCTCCTCCTGAATCCGAAAGACGTATCACTACTATAAGGCATGGAGTTACAGTTGAAAGCCAATCTTGCATAGTCCTTTAAAATCTCCGGTTCCTTATATAATCTTCTAGCTTCAACGGGTTCCCCACTCGTCAGTTGCTTGAAGATACCGTTGGCGAATATCTTGCCGTTGAAGTCGCTGCTGTAGTTCAGAAGCTTGTTCCTGATCATTGCCCTGCTGTATCCTTTATCATCACATAAGGAGTTTATGTTGTAGGAGCAGACATTATCCTCGCCAAGCAGAGCCATCACAATCTCGAAGAACACGCTCTTGCCATTGAATCCTGAACCTACACAACACAATGCCTTCTCCAGTTTGATGAAGGGATTGAGACAGCAACCGACAAACTCCTGCAATACTTCCTGAACATCTTTGGCCGGTAATACTTCATCCAGAAACTTATGAAACATGGGACACATCGCTTTGGGGTCGTACTCATAAGGAAGGACATAGAAGAAATAGTCATCAGCCGAATGCTCCTGTTCCTTCACGTTTCCATCATGACCAATCACAAGGGTCGTATTAGTCAGATTGATTTTAACCACACCCTTATCCCGTTCTGTCTGTCTGTAAAGTGAGTAGCAGGCCTGTTCATGGACCTTGTTCGCTATCCTCACATTCCTGGCTGTATATTTGTCGGCTCCCATTTTCTGGAAAGCCTTGCCTAGGAAATGTTTCAGGTCAAGCTCGTTTATCGGTTCCCAGAACACTTTGTTATACAGATAGCACGTTTTTCCCTCATTGATCACCAGGCCATATCCCAATTGTTCAGCTACTTCCCTCACTTTCTCGACAACAAGGACGGATTTGTTCTCATCAGTGATCTGTATGGAATAGATCTTCTCCTGAAAAAGTTTCTTCACATCAGGATCGGTTTCCTTTTCCAGTCTCCGGTAAAATCCACCGGCATAAATCTCCTTGAAATCCGTTTTCGGAATATTATCAAGGATCTCTTTTAAAATTTCATTTGAAGTCATTTTTTATGTTTTATGATGAAGCCCTATCCCATAAATGAGTTCAGGCTTCATCGGTTAATTACTCAATCAAGGTTTTGTCTTTCCTGGAGTCGGATAAGCGTGGTACTCTTTCCCGTCCAAAAGACACCCGTTCTCTTTAGCGTTACGTTTCACTCCGTCAGCACTCCAAGTACCCCATTGTTTGAAAAAGAAAGCTGTACCTGTGGAAGCGTCACATTGGGATTTAATATTCAGAATCCAGTTCTTTTCCACTTTTCTGGCTCTGTTTCCCGATTCACCGCCAACGATAACCCAGTCAATATCAGACAAGTCAAGTGTTCCCAGGTCTTCCAGCAGAGGCTCACAACTGAGGAACCGTACCGGAGCATCCAGTTTCTTCAGGTAATCAATACGGCCTTTCACCTTCTGATTCTCGACTGTAACACCAAGCCATACATTTTCAGGAATGGCATGAGTCGAAAAATACTCATGCATCCTCTCTGCCCGTTTTGTCAAAATCTGGAATGTATGCTGTGGACATTTAGTGATAACTTCCATTACTTTGTCGATGAAATCAAACGGAATATCCTTATGGAATAAATCTCCCATACTTACCACAAACACAAGCTTGTTCCCTTTCCATCCAAATGGCTCGTTTAAACATTCAGGATGAATAGTCGGGATAAAGCCATTCTGATATTTGGCCTGTCCCATAGCTTTCAGACGTTCGGCCATCATTCTTGCGTAACAATTCTTACATCCATCACTGATCGGATCACAACCCGCTGTAACGTTCCATGTGGTTGTAGTCCATGAGATTTTGCTGTTATTACTCATTGTTTCTTATTGTTTTTAAATTCAATACTATTATCCCTCTGTCCCTCAGTTTCTTATATCCTATACCCGGGATATTTTTAGGCATAGAAGGGGCTGTAATAGAAATTTTCATTTTTTCCATTATCCTAAAATTTTTAATTATGTTATTGCTTGTTCTCTTCAAATCCACAGACCGTTTCCGATTCCATAACCTCTCTTTGGAAACCATGATGAAAACGGTCTTGTGGGAAGTAAATCTCTTTCGGTTCTATCAGTCTGTTGATTCCACCAGGTTACCGGAAATATCATACAGTTCGATACTGTGTCCCAGTTCTTTCTCGATATGTTGCTTCAGTGTTTTCGGATTGATACCCGATGAGTCGGCATGGAATCTGATATTTTCCCGACATCCCCTGAAAGCGTTTGTCGCAATACTGCCTATATAAAACGAAATATGAATATCAGTCAGTGACTTGCATCCTTCAAATGCTGACTCGTCAATATCCGGATCCATCGGAAGGGTAACTTCCTTCAGGTTTATACATCCCTTGAACAGATTGGCCGGTACTGTATCCGCATAATCCGGAAGTATCACCTTTTCGACAGTCTTGTTTCCATAAAAAGCGTTGGAACATAACTCTGTTTCACTTCTCGACAGGTCAATACCAGTGTTCATCCGATTGTTATTTTCTTTAGAATTTTTCATGATTTGTTGTTTTATGGAATCCCCATCACCTCTCACATGATGGGGAAACCGGGATTAGTGTTTAAGATTGAAATCAGCAAATAATTCGTTCAGCTTGGTGATAATCATGTTATCCTTGCTCTGATTGGCACTCTTCTTCATCTGGCTTATTTCCTGTGCATTGGTAGCTCCTATGCCTTCAAGAAATGCAACCAACAGATTCATGGCCTCACTCCGTTTCATATCCCTTTTTATCAGGGAGTCCAGTTGCTTGTAAATCCATTCCGGTAATACTTTCCAACCGAGAACCTTGGCTGAATTTCCTTCAAAAGACTTGGCGGCTGCTTCATAAAGCTTCTTGTCTTCTTCAAATGATGTAGTATCAGCCAGTTCCTCCAGTTTTTGATCATTGGTTGAAGCCTTGATGCAGACTGTCTTTGAATTGGTTTTGCCACCATTTACCCAAGACCATGCAGCGGAATCAGATCCGGTTTTGGCTTTCTCCTTTACCCACTCCAATTTTTCAGTTGATATACCTTTCTCTTTGGCGGTGGCAAGAAGTTGTGTCACCCAATCCATACCGTCCCAAGGGTTCGTTGCTGAATTGGCCTCTCTCAACAACGTGGGAACGTCATACTCGCTTATAAGAGGAAGATAGGCATAACCCTCATATTCCGTCTTACCCTCTTTCCTTAGTTTCTTGTTCAACTGCCTGAGAGCCTCCATGCGGTGCTGCCCGTCAATTACAATAAGGATAAGATCGAGGTTCGGGGTATCCTCTGTGATTGGATTTCCGTTTTCGTCTTCCAGTTCCAGTCCCGCTTTTAGGCAAACAATGGCAGGTACGACAAGGAATGGAGATATGATACCTTTGCAGGCCAGAATGGAAGCTATTTTCTTCTTGACCTGTTTCGCATCAATATCACGGTTAATCCTGATACGCCCGAAAGTATAACCCGTTTCGAGTAGTCCAGATATGGTGCAGATCATTTCTTTTGTCAGTTTTATTGGTGCTGCTTCTGAAGTATCTTCCTTGGCTGTTTCTGAATTAGGTTGTTGTGCATCACCAGCAGATGCACCTGCCTGTAGATCCTTATCCTCCACAGTGGATTCTTTCACATTTGACCCTTGCAGATCCAGTGTGGAAACTGCTTCATCAATTAGACTCTTTTCCATTGTACTTTTAATTTTTAACATTATACTTACTTTTCCGATTACTAACACGCAGGATTTCCAGTACCTTATAGGTATCGAAAATTACAGTCTTGCCGCTCTGGAAGACTGCATCATCGAGCAACCCATCAGCTTTCATTCGACTAACAGTACTTGCAGAGATACCTAACCGTCTTGCGAGTTCTTTGATACCTGTAATGAACTGTGGCAAATTCGGATAATCATTCAGTGGGGATTGCTTTTTTTCCTCCTTTACCTCTGTTCTTTTCACTTGGTGCAATAATTCTAAGAACTCCGCACCGTTCATGGTTAGCACTGTCTTATTAAGAAGTGCTTCAACTGATATTTTTGATTCTTTCTCCATATTAAAAATATTGTTTTTCCCGGGAACGGTGGCGAAGGTAGAAACAAAAAAGTGATTGCAAAACAGTTTACAATCACTTTAATATCAACAGATTATATATAATACTATTTGATAGTAGATAGTAATATCTAATGATAGTTATAACGACTAATACTATTGCTAATGATAGCTAATGATAGCTCATGCTGTCGTAGACACTCTTTCCATATCTTCATTGAATTTCTTTATCATGCTGTCAATTTCATTTTTGTCATCACTTCCCACTTTTTCTATATTTTTTCCTAAATCTCCCGACTTTATCAGCATGTTGTTTATCATAAAGATATTGGCTATTTTATTCCACATATCCCTGCCCATTCTATCTCGCTTCACTCGGTACAGTCTAACTATAAAATATTGTAATGAATATTTCCCTTTCATCCATCTTATCCTTCTGCATTCGCTTTCTTCCGGTTTATATTCTGTTCCCATAGTACCTCCCAACCAGTAGCGAAATTCTTTTTTAGTACATTGAAATAAAATATTATTACCTTGTTCGTATAAAAGTTCATAGGCTTTATTTAATAAGTTGGGTTTATATTGTTCAAAAAGTTCAGGTAGATGCAATGGATTATATATAATATTTGTTTCGGTAACATGATCATTGCTTTCTTTCTGAATGTTTGTTGTAACAGAATCTTCATAAGCAGACTGAACAGTTTGTTCTTCTGACTCTTTGGAAATATTGGAGGTGGAAGCAGATTCTTCTAAGAGTAAATCTTGGTTAGAAGCGGGAATTGATGGATTTGAAGAAACATCCTTTATTTTATTTTCGTAACATTCGTTAATATTTAAGATTTGTTTATTATTTTCGTATTGTTTGTCTATTTTATCTAATCTACATTTTTCACGTAGCCTGTTCTCTTCACGTAGCCTGTATTGTTGATAATAATAATCGTCTTCTTCTGTAGAAGATATTCTATTTTTATCAGAGTATTTCTCTTTTTCTACTTCTACTACTTTTTTTGTCAACGCATAGGCAGCACCAAGTGAAGCGCCCAAAGGTCCTAAAAGTAAACCTCCAGCTACAATTAAAGAGCCTGCTACTAAACTGTCAAGCATATTTGTAGCTACATTGTCTTTTGAACGAGAATAATTGCAAGCTATTGTATGCGTTTCCCTGTGGTATTCTTTGTTGAAGTTGTCCATAATTCTATTTTTAAATTAATATTACTGACCACCTTTCAAATACCGTTCCAATTCCTATGAAATTAGTTAAGCTATAGTCTTCACATACTCAAAAAGTTGTTTAAGCTGTTCCGAAGTCATCTTTTCCATGCTTTCTATGATTCCCGACTTGTATTGATGGGTGTTCCATTTATCCATCTGCATCTTCTGAGTTTCGTCAGCCACTTCAATATACGGCTTCATACTTTCATAATCAGAATGTCCGGTACAACTCATTACTACACTGGCTGGAATACCGAGTGCTAGCGAACAACATACAAAAGTTCGTCTTGCATCGTGACAAGAGATCTGTTCCCAAAACTTATAGGTATCTTCATGTCTGGTATTACCCTTGAAATAAACTTGGGATACTTCACGATCCAGCCCTGCCAATTTGGCAGATTCTTTCAAGTAGTCATTTAATTTCTGATTGCTTGGCACTGGAAATATGGTATCACCTTTGTACCAAGAATATTTCTCAATAATTTGCTGGGCGTGTTCATTCAAAGCGATATGTAATTTATCATCGGTCTTTTCAGTACAGAAATCCAAGTACCCATCCACTAGGTTGACCGGTCTAAGTGCGGCCAAATCTGAATATCGTAAAGAAGTGAAGGCCATGAAGCAAAACATATCTCTCGCTTTTGATAGGTATTCCTTTTCCTTAGGAAATTCAAAGTGGAAGAAGTGCATCAGTTCCTTATATTTTAAAAAGGTGACGGCCTTCGGTATAACTTTTAGCTTAGGCTTGAATTCCAGTACACCGGGTTGTATTACATAGCCATTTCTGGAAACCCAACGGAGAAATGATTTTAGCATTTTAAATTGTTTTACAATGGTGCGATTACAATAATTGTTTTTAATGTACCAGTTCATTAGCTGAACCATTTTATCCTTATTCAGCGTGTCCAGTTCTATTTTAGGATCATAGCCTGTTAATTGATGCCACATTTGTTCATATTTATATTGTGCATTTTGACTCCAATTTCCTTCTTGTGGGCGAAGTCGTAAAAAATCAGAAAATATATCTTTTAATGTTTTGTTTTCATCTTCTTGTATAACTTCTACTTCTTTTGTTCTTCCTAATTTCTCATTCACCAACTTTTTCAGGTCAGTTGTCGTTGGTATTTTGGAATGAAGATCATATTTAGCAAACACTTCTTCGATGCAGACCAGGAAACTACGGATTGCATTGTTAATCTCACGGGCATAAACAATCTTCCCACCGATTTTATGGGTCGTATTACTTTTTACCAATTGTTTGTCACTATCCCATTTTAGAGGATCAATTGTATAACCGATAGAGAAACCGACCTCATTCTTCTTACTGTTCCATCTTACCCGGATCATTACCTGCCCATTCTTCATAACATAGGCTCTTGTACTAAAATTTGTCTTTTTCATACGTTTTACTTAATTTACTGCGAATCTAAAGAGAAGATTTTAAAGGGAAAATAGGCTGACATCACGTGAATATACATGATAGTAGAAACTAGTTTTCCTTGTTCTATCCACTTAATTTCAAGAGCGAAGATACGAAGACTGATTAGGGGGAGTAACCTCCTTTAACTACTCCCCCGATTTCTAAGAGTATATGATATTGGTTGAAGTTATAAAGTAGATGATATTCTGTTATAATGTTGATTATTAGTGTTTTGTGATTTCTTTAAGAATCAGATAATATCATTCAGAGACTGCCTCCAGCTCCACAAACTAAGAGTGATTCGTCCTTGGGTTTTCATAATCCAAGGACGAATTCTTTTTTAGAAGAGTAATGTATGTAGCTTACTCATGTTTCTTTTCTGATTTTTGTAGAATACATTTTCTCTCTTTTTCTAAAGATATTCTTGTTTTTCACGTAAAGACACTTGTTTAAAGATGAATGCTATTTTATTGTTTAATGACTAATTCTATTACATAATCTATGTCATCAGGTACTTGAGGCAGTTTTATAAATATGCCGTCTTTCTCCTGTTTGAAAGAAAGTGGAGTTTTGGAAATGAACTGTATTGCTTTCTTTACTTTTGCCTTCAGAGGTATATAAAGTGCATCATCCTGCAAATCTAGTATATGGATGAATAAACGGTCACCTTTGCGAGTTGATACCCCCCATGTATGAGGAACTACATCACCACCACGGGTTCCATAAATCGTTTCTCCATATTGATTCATCCATTTACCCACCTGTTTTAGATGCTCTACAGCTGTAGCTGGTAATTCTCCGTTGGGTTGAGGTCCAATATTCATTAGCAA
>ULXH01074564.1_pt1 | contig 18401 bp, 20 predicted proteins | sample 1961101 | NCBI WGS metagenome assembly ULXH01 (sample SAMEA4835833, study PRJEB28245) | human gut metagenome | biome: gut microbiome; material: fecal sample | place: Denmark | collected 2008 | reverse complement strand
CTGTCAGATGAATATTATACATACTACCGAATACAATCTTGTGGAAATCTTCTACGAAATCCTCTTCGTGGATCATATACTTGTCTGTGTCATCGAGAATCGCGGCATTATTGAAGACACAACCGATAATCTGTGTGATAGCAGCAGTATCAACATAACTACTATTCATGTATCTTCCTCTCCTTCGTCTAAGAATGTAAATAATTGCCGCGTATGCTTCATTGGCTCTCTCTTAGGAGGAACAATGTGAATCTCCCGCACAGGCAAATTATACTTCTGAATTTCTACTCCCTTATTGCGCTCTTGAGCTTCCCATAAAGCTCTCCAATAGTCAAATGCTTTATCATATACCCAAGGAATAATACCGATACCACCGTTAGCTTTTTCGATCGGATTACCCTTAACTTCAAAGAAAAATTTTAGCGTTTTTCTCATTCCAGAATAGCTATAATTTTTTTCTTTTCTAAAGGTATCCATCTGTTTCCTAATTTTGACTGGAATAGTGTTAACTCCAAATAATTCCTTGATATATTCTTCTAATTCACGCTTGTCTTTTTCTTCTTGAGTTTGATTTTCTTCTTCTGTCCTCGCACAAGCTACATGAGCATAGCGTCTTGCGTTTGGTTTTACGAAAGGCTCGGTATTAGCATCAAACATCTGGCCGCAGTATAAGCACTTTACCATATGTTTTGCCATAATCATTACGCTCCTTTCTTTACATTTTCTATAACTATTATACCATAATTATAATAAAAAATCAAAAGGAGAGTATTCATACAAGAATACTCTCCTTTAATCTTAGCCCTTAATTAGAAGCTCCAAGTCATGAACAATAAGGTCGATTTGTTCAGCTTGCTCAGGAGTACATTCTCCGACTTTCTTTCCCCTACCAAGATACTTATCAACAATAGCGGTAATCTTACCGGCATTAGACTGATTAGCAGACATCAATTCGCCAACCAATTCTTGGAAACGAGCATTTAGTCGGTCAAAATCATAAGTTACATCTTCTGTAACTACCTGAGTAGCTTCATTAGAAATAAACTTACCACCAGTTTCCTCTGCCTGTTTGTCGATAGCTTCCGCAATTGCGCTTACCAGATTATCATAGGTAAACTCAATAGAGTTTGGGATATACTTGAAACGAGAACCCGCTACATAACGAGGAGTACCTCTCATGAAGAGACGAGTCTGAACGCCCTCGTCAGTATTTACGGAAGTAGAATAACCGATGATGTCGCAAGTTCTTTCGCAAATCAGACGACCTCTCTTATCAAGAGTAGGAACGATTTGGTTATACTCGTTACCCTCTTCATCCTTAAATACCTTATCAGTAGAGTGGGAAATCAAAATCAGACCATAATTCAACTGAAGAATCTTGCGGATCGCCTCGTCAAATTCGGTACCAACCATGGAATAGCCCTTACCATAGGATAGATCCGCGATGGTATCAACACCTTCACGATTGCAGACATACTTCTCGCAATAGCTGTAAGCAATATCTGCGGTGTCAATAACAATGGTCTGGAACTTTTCCTGTACTTCTGGAGTTTTCAGCTCTGTAAAGAGCTTCTTAAATTCGCCCCAGCTATTGATAGGCTGGGCATATACACCAGGCAACGCGTTATAACCTTTCTCAAAAGCGAGAAGAAGCGCGCCGGGAAATTTACTGGCAATCGTAGTCTTACCAGACTTAGGAGTGCCATAGAATAAAACGGAATATCCTCTTAAATCTCTTGATACTTCATGTGGTTTAAGGTCAAGCAAACTCATAATTATCTTTCTCCTTTAATTATTTTATTTATAATGAGGAAATGAAAGGGGTAGATAACTACCCCTTATTTAATTAGAAGTTGTAGTCGCCCTTTGCGGGAGCCGCAGTTGCTTTAGAAGCACCGGCCGCAGCCGCGTTACCACGAGAAGCCTGATACTCGTCCTGACGCTTCTTAATCTCAGCAAGATGAACCTCACGAGCGGTCATCATCTCACCCAGTTCAGAAGCCAACAAAGTATCTTCGCTATCCCACTCATAAGTCTCAGGCTGTGCCCAGTTAATCACAAAGTCACGCTGAGAAGTACGAGTTTCCTTTACAACAGCTTCACCAAATGCGCTCTCTTCCTTGGTCTTGCGTACAATAGTTTTGGATACCTGAATACCCTGAACTCTGGTGAAGACAGGAGAACTAGAGGAAGCGCCGAGATTTTCGAAATAATCGAGAGCTTTTGCGGGAGCGTATGGCTCATAAACGCTAAACTCAACAGGGAGCAGAGCATTGCGGAAGTCAAACACGCAACCCTTAACAATTACCTTTTCGGGAGTTTCCTTCTCTTCATCGGCCTCAACACGACGGACATTAGTAATCACCATATCAGTGTTGAAAGTTGCACGACTCTTAGGCTCGCACAGTTCCTGTACCTGATGTACGAAACCTCCCTCGTTACGACGGACAGACACCAGATTACCATCCTTATCATACCACTCATTTAGACCAATGGCAGTATCAATACGGACCTTACCTGCGTTCTCTTTGCCGTGTTCCATTACAGAACCAATCTTGCCATCAATGATAGATTGCAGAACATTAAAGGTGTTATTAGGCTTGCCCTTAGCGGTCACCGCAGTTACATAAGTGAAATGCACCTGCACAACATTGAGCATCTCGTCATCAGTTGCCACGCTAAGAGTACCACTAATAAACTCAGTACCGGGATTCTTAGAGTTAGGACCGCTCTCCTTCATTTCCAGCTTGTGCTCGTAAATATAACCTTCTACGTGAGACTCATTTTTCATCTTCTTGGACATTATTATTCTCCTTTTCAATCTCTTTAAAGCTCCAAATATATCCACCAGCAGTTTTTCTTTTTCCCCGGCAAGTTTCACTAATACCAGATAAAGTAATTTGTGTTACTTTTGAAGCCTCTGTTATACTATCAAATATTTTTATTAAAGTAAAATCTTTGTCATATTGATATACTTTCTTTTTAATACCACTTTTCTATTTACCCATATCCAACTATTTATCAGCATAAGACCATCTATAACCACCAGCAGTTTTACCTTTACCTTTACAGACACTACAAATGGTAGATTTTCTTATACCTGTCTTTTTTTCGGCTTCAGCCAATGAAGGATACGTATTTACGAGTTTTCCTTGTAAATCATATTGATTTATTTCTTTTTGTATAGAGAGTTTATCAATATTTATTGGACAAATTTGTTTGTTAGAATTGCTATATTTCCACTAAAATTTGCCAGCATGAGAAATCTCTTTACGACAACAGCGACAAATATCACTGTGGTTAATTAAAGTTTCATTTGCTGCCTATAAAGCACTTTCATATTCTTTAATAAAAGAACCATCTAAATTATACTATTGTACTTTTATGCCTTTTGCATAACCAGCTCCATTTGAGCCGCCAGGAATCATATTATATCCATCTTCAATAGAGTTATAATATTCTATCCAATAAATTTCTTTATCATTTAGCTATTCTTTAGAGCATTCTTCTAAAATAGAGAATGAAAAATTAACAATTCCATATTTCTATATAGCTAAATGAATAGCAAAGTTATCTTTAGCATACTTATGTCTTTTCCAACGTTCTTCGATATTACAGCTCTAACCAATATAAGACTTATTATTTATAGTATTAGTAATTTTATAAATACCACAACTCATTATTATCACCTCTACTATAAATAAAAGTCCTAATGAGAAATTTAATTAACGTTGTCCAAATTTCTCAAATTCTCCTTATAAGCGTTAATATCAAAATTTTTGCCCTTTTCCGTCAAGCTATAAATGACAGGATTCTGGCCATATTTATCTACAAACCCATCAGATACGAGTTTACGAATAGCTCCAGATACTTTGCGAGATGAAATAACCATTCCATCTGCGATATCTTTTGCTTTCAAACTCGTAGCATCGCAAGTCTGTAAATACTCAAGGATTGAAAGTCCACTTTCTGTGAACATGGGTTTCTCCATACCTTGCTGTGCAAGGAGGAGATTATAGACATCTTGTACTTCATCGGGAAGTACAACTGGCTCCTTGCAATTCTGCACTAGCCAGTCGAAGTAATCAGTAAATGCTTTGTACTTATTATTCATTTAATCCATTTCCTTACCTTTTATACATATATAATAACATAAAATTAAAGAAAAATCAACTGACCCTATCATACCGCCAAAATTGATATTTGATGTCGTTATATGAGGCCATTGAGTCTTCCTCAATAGCATTCCATTCTTTTGATTCATCGAGATTAGGGAAAAAGGTGTCAATATTATCATGACTTGCATAGATTTTTGTTACATAAACTCTATCGCAATAGGGGAGAAGAGCACTGTAAATCTGTCCTCCACCAATAACAAAAATATCCATATCACAAGCCTTAATGTAATCAAGAGTTTCCTCTAATGGCATTGCAACAGTTAGATCTCCAAGAATAGAAATCACCCCATTTGAAACCATTGAGTTAGAAACAATAATATTGATACGGTCTGGAAGCCTTGGCAGAGCATCCTTTTTAGGAAGACTCTCCCAAGTATTGCGTCCCATTACTACAACATTATATTGGGTCAGCTCTTTAAAATGTTTTAAATCAGCTGGGATATGTTCTAATAGTTGACCTTGATAGCCAATCCCCCAATTCTCGTCTACCGCAACAATAGCAGAAATCATATGCCCAACTCCAACTTTAACTGCGGTTTCATGGGAGAGTAATTCTCTATCGTAAAATCATCAATGGTCATGTCATAGAAATTAGTTTTCTCAGGATTTAGATGCAATACAGGATTCTTGCAAGCATCATCGCCAAAGAACATACTATTGAAAAATCTTGAAATCATTTCATGTGCAGCATCCATATGACGGTCATAAATCTGTTCATTAGCCACTACATGACTAAATACTCCAGGTTTATAACCAGTATGACGAGCAATCATCATCAAGAGCGCTGCATACTGAATTTCATTGATACCACCGGGACCAGAAGCGGTAAGCATATCGCCGCTACGTTGAACCAGCATCATATCAAGATATTCTCTACGAACATTCCAGATGGTTAGAAACGCACAAGGTGCCAATCCCGCGGTTTCACGAAGATCAGCTTCCTGCCATAAAGAAACTACCTTGCGGCGGCCATATGGATCATTTTCAATATCCTTAATCAAATTATTGATTAAATCATATCGACTTACTGTTGCTCCATAACGTTGACCAATCGTACCATCGCCAATATCCCAGTCACCCCACCAATTAACTCCCATTTCTTCCATCTTAGCAATTTCATTTGTGGGCTTTTGATAGATAGTGAAGATTTCTTTAATACCAGTTTTCCAAGCCATTGGCCGCAGGGTACAGATAGGAAATTCTCCTTTAGACAAATCATAAGTGCGGAAGTTATGATTCACAGAGAGAGTATGCGCGGGAGTACCATCTGCATAGTGTGGTCTTGGGTTAATATCCTTATATCCATTATCAAGAATAAGATTGATTGTTTCAACCATATAGTTGTCTGCTTTATTCATTCAGTTATCGTCTCCCACAGTATTTGTGTATCCTACAATGTTAAATTGATCGAGCCAGCTATCTAGTTCATCAATAACAGCAATACATTTCATACCTCTCGCTTTTGTTAGAAAATATCCATAGCTAATAAATCCTAAATTCTGCGGTAGACTACGCTCTTTTGTTAACTCTAAGCACTTTTTAACCATCAGTTGAGGATGTTGAGTAACAAAGAGCACCATCTTATCAGGATATTTATATGCTAAATCATTTGCATAGCGCATTAAGCTAGTTGTCTTGCCTGCGCCACGACTCGCAATCACTTTAAACATTATGAACCTCCACGAGTTCCATTCATACCTAGCTCTTTAGTCTTATAGAACTCAATCCAATAAGTCTCTCGTTCATTTAACTAATCTCTAGGCACTTCTTCCAAAACCTCAAATATAAAATTATATTGACCAGATTTTTGCATCGCCTAATATAACTTATTAGTCGCAGGTCCGTATGCTAAAGAGGTTTTAATGTGCTGTCTAAAACGCTCTTTAATATCAACAGACTAACCAATATAAGCCTAACCAGTTGTTAGATCAGTAATCTTATAGATACCGCATACTTTACCTTTATTAGTGGCAAATAGATGCGTCATAAGAATATCATATGCAGGACGATAATAGGTCTCCCATATTACTTTATCAATGATTTCCTTTTTCACAAAGTGAATTTGCAAATCACGCAATAGAGTAATATCGTTCAAACTAAATTCATCAATAGCAAGACGATAATAGTCCTAATCTGCGGCAATGGCTTCTTGGCGTTGCTAAGCCTAGATATAAGATAACTATTTAGCTTCCAATTCATGGAGTTTATCTTGCTAATGTGAAATTTGATTAGTTATCTACTAAAGTTCTGCTAAATGATATTTTTCTTTAGCTTGATATGTCTCATCAAGCTCTTTACTTTTCTTTTCAAATTGAACTCTAGCGCTCTCTTCTGCTCGCTATTCAGCGCTTTCCCGCAACTTATTCGCAGTATCGTTTAAAGAATTGACAATTTCATTATGTGATACAATATCTTCTTTTACTTTTGCTAATTCTCTCTATTTCAATGCAATATCTTGTTCAATACGCTTATTTTCTTCTTGTCTTTCTTTATTTATCAATACTACCTAAAGCCGATTATTGCGGAGATATAAAACATATCCTATTAACGCAAGAATAACCAAGCCTGATAATATATAATAAATCATAAGTAAAAGAAATCGGTAAGAGGCATAATCCTCTTACCGATCTAATTTATTACTCCTGGGCGTCAGGATCGAAAGCCAAGCCCTTGTCAGTCAAGCGAAGATACTTAACTTTCTGATGGGAGCCATCGGCAAGCTCAACCTCAGCGGGCTCACGCACACCATAGTCCTTGCGCTGCAGAGCAGAGGTAAAAATACCATCAACCTGGCGCTTCTCAAGACCAAGAGCTTCAGCCACATCAGCGGCAGTTAGATCCTTGTCAGTATTGTCCTTTAGATAATCAAAAACCTTACGAGTATTTTCCTTCATAGCCATTGTAATAATCTCCTCTAAAATGTATTATTTAATTCTCGATGCAACTAAAGCATCAATTTCCAGTAAAGCATTTATCCCATCAGGAAGAGTCATAATCTAGTTGGTTAACTGCATAATTCGGTCTTCTGCGTGGGCTTTTTCCTCTTTTGAGGAATTTTCATCTTGGTGAATAAGTTCGCATTTATAGATTTCATCTGCGAACCGCTTCATCTGTTTACGGGTCATACAATCTGTCCTTTTATTATTGCTTTTCTGAATTACATATATATTATATCAGAAAATATTTTTTAAGTCAACAAAAAATTTCTGATATAACGCAATCTTTAGCATCCTTATCTTCTCGTTTACACTTGAATACTGGATGTCGCAAAGTATGCTCTTTCTTATCAATTTGCATACAATCAAGAGCTACAACATGACCAAGCCACAAATCGGGATTCTCAGTCATTTCTCTTTTGTTATCGTCAGTTAATCCAGAACTAACTGTACCTAAATCAACTAATTCACCCTTATCATTGTATGCGCCAATCTTAATTGCGGTTTTCCAGCCTAAATAATAAGGCTTAGTTACAGGAGTATAAAATCTATCCGCTTCGTCCAACCACTTAGAACCATTAACGGGAGGATTGTTGAAATACTTCTCATATAGATTACCCTCAACTAAGCGGGGATTGCACCATCCACCAAAGCAATGGTCTTCCTCAAAGCAATCATAGAATGAAGGTTGCGTCTCTTCCCAGTATTCCCAAGTAGCTAACTCTTTACCAGTATACTCTTTTGTAGCATCGCAAAAGCCAGTGCAGATTAAATCAATAGAATCCATCTGCTTGACTTTAATAGTCGACCACGCAGGTCTTTTACCGGGAGTGTATGGATAATCCTTCTTCTTTAAAACTGCACCCTCGCCGCCAGATTTCAAGATACGAGAGATTTCAGCTTCCATATCTTCATCGACGCGAGTAGCAAGTCTTAAGAAACTATACTGGTCAAGATTGTGCTTCTTCCAGATAGCGGAAAGAATCTTATAGCGCAAATCCGCAGGTGAGTCAATAAGATTGACCGTATCATATGCAATAATATCATGCACATAATAATGGATTGGTTCTTTCTCTTGTCTCTTGATAGCAAGAGCAGGCAAACATCCCATAATACTTACAGTATCTTTCGATGTACCACCGGGAACATAAATTTCTCCAATGAGAATTGTTCCTGCGGGAAGGCAGTTCAATGCCTCTTTTAAGTGAGGTACATTGTCACTTTTTTCTGTAAGGATACCAGATAGTTTACTTACTGTGCGACCAAAAAGATAAGAATGGTTTTCAGTTTTTACAAACTGATAAAATGCTCCATCAATTTTCTCCTCAAGGAAATATTCCCCATTAGAGCATACTTCAGAGAGCATGGATTCCTTTCCCGCAGGCAACTTCCAAATAAGCATTGGCTCAATCATTAAGTTTTCTGCTTCAGGATATAATTCATGTATCTTATCTTTATCAAAACTCATTTATTGTTATTCCCTTTCTTTATATAAATATATTATAATAATTAAAAAGAAAAGTCAACTAAGAGAAAGAATGGGTATACCCATTCTTTCTCTTATACTTGCGTAATAGAAATCACTTGTTCGTTGTTCTTCAGCATGATATTGCCCATGGAAACTCGCCCAAGAGTGGGAATGTCTTTACCACTAATAACAATAGAAGATTTGTCGCCATTGATAAGGAGATTATCACTTTCTTTGATAATCTCCGCTCCGGCGATTTCTCCCTTATAGCAGAGTAATCCCTTGCCTCCACGATTCTGCAAAGTAAGTTCATCAATCTGCATTTTCTTACCCAAGCCATTTTTGGAAACAATAGCAAGATAATCTGCGGGATCCACGATCGGCAATGCTGCGATTACACTGTCGCCATCATTTAGTTTCATGCCCTTAACACCTTGTGCTGTGCGCGAAGAGATAGGCATTTCCGCGGTTCCAAATCGAATAGCCATGCCATTCTTTGTTACCAATAACATCTGCTCTTGATTGATAAATGTAACATCTGCAAGTTCATCACCATCTTTAAAACTGATAGCGATAATACCCGTACGCTTCATCTTATCATATTCATCAAGGGGAACTTTCTTGATAGTACCATTCTTTGTGGCAAAGAAGATAAACTTCTTGTCAGTATCTCTGGTCATTGTTGTAAATGCCATAGGTTTCTCGCCATTCTCAAACTCAATTAGAGTGGAGATAGGCGTTCCATTAGACGCATTTGTACCTTCTGGAATATTATCCACTAATACACGATACATCTTGCCCTTAGAGGAGAATACCATCAAGGTATCTTGTGTATTAGTTTTTTGCGAGAAGAGAACAATATCACCGGTTTTAACACCAGTAGTATTACGCTTTTGAGCTTTGAAATTCTTAGCATCAATACGCTTAATAGTATTCTTTTTAGTTACTACAACTACGCAATCTTTCGGCTCAACAACGACTACTTCTTTCTCTTGCTTAGGAATGTCTGTATTAAGCAGCTTAGTTCTACGAGCATCGCCATAAGTGTCTCTTAGCTGAGTAATCTTAGAGATTAAGACTTTATTTCTTACTTCTTTATCAGTTAGGATTTCAATACACTTAGCAATAAACTCTTTCTTTTCTTTTAACTCATTGACTAATTCTTCTTTATCAATACGAGTTAATTTGCCGAGCTTCATATCGAGAATTGCGTTTGCTTGCACTTCATCAACAGAGAGGAAGTCCATTAGCTTGATTCTCGCATCAGCCCGTCCCGCGGATTGTTTAATCAATGCAATTACTTCATCAATCTTATCAACAGCGGCAATCAGACCCTCAAGGATATGTGCTCTTGCTTCAGCTTTCTCTTTATCGAAAGTGGTAGCGTTGACGAGGACTTCTTCTTGATGGTCAACATACGCATGAAGTAAGTCAACCATAGAACAGAGCTTAGGTGTACCATTGACAATATAGTTCATGTTATAGGATAAAGTAGACTGTAAATCTGTCAGCAGGAATAACTTATTCAATGCTTTAGATACAGATACTCCATCTTTTACATGGAATACCAACTTGTTCTGACCGATGTTAGACTCATCATCAAAGTCATCAATCAGCTCACTTAGAACCTCGATATTCTTCTCAATCTGCTCTTTAATCTTATTGCGATAGGTACGATAAGGAATACTGGTGAAGACGATATCCTGTCCATCAATCTCATAATCACCCTGAATTTTCAGAGAGGTATTAGACTTACCGGACGCAAAAGCTGTCCGCACATCCTTAATGTTAAGAACTGTGCCACCGAGAGGGAAATCTGGACCTGGGATATAAGACAATACTTCATCAATAGTTAGTTCGCCCTTCTCAATTAGAGCAATAGCAGCATTACATACCTCTGTCAGATTGTGTGGGGCAGAGTTATGTGCCATAGAAATGCCGATTGCCTGACGACCGTTACAGATCGCGTTGGGGAATAGTGAGGGAAGAACGATAGGTTCTTGGAACTCACCATTGTAAGTTTCTTTAGTAGGAACGACATTCTTACTAAAGTCATTCATCATCAAGTCGGTAAACTTAGAAGGTTTAGCCTCAGTATAACGAGAAGATGAGAACATATCGTTATTTTCCTGTGTGCCAAGCTGTCCTTGACCAGTTACAAGAGGATAGCGCATGAGGAACTCCTGAGCCATCTTCCGCAGAACACCATAGCAAGCAATATCGCCATGGAAGTAAGAGGTTGCCAGCGTAGAACCAATAATAGCATTACACTTTTTAGTTTTACTCTTGTTATCCATCTTTAGATAATCTTCCATTGTCCAAAGAATCTTTCGCTGAGCACTAAGGAGACCATCTTCCGCGGCAGGAATCGCACGATCGGTTAGAACTTCTTCACTATATATTAAAAAGCAATCCTTTGCTTCATCTAAAATATCTACTTCACTAATTAAATTATTGCTCATTACTTTTCTCCTCTACATATTGCCAAAAATAACCATAGGCAGATTTGATACGTCCACGACAGCAAGCGGTAATTTGACTACCATTAATTTTATGCAAATAATTCCCAGCGTCTTTTGCACTATCAAATTTTTGGAGTATATTATGTGTTATTTTATCACACATATATACTGATTTTTTACGCTTTTCTCCTCGTTTTATTGTATCTATATCTTCACCTACATAATTCCATCGAAAACCGTAAACTTCATGGACTTGTTTATCTTTAGCACAACATTTGCAGATATTTTTACGAATTGATTCATAGCGCATTTCATCTATATCTCTCGCAGCATCGCTTACAGATTTATAAGTCTATAATAACTCAAAAGTATCTTTATCTCGTTTTTCTACGGGTTTCTTAATAGCTTCAATTGCACTATCCATATTAAAACCGCCTGGAGTCATATTATATCCTTGCTTATAAGAATTATAATGTTGTATCCAGTAAATTTCTCTTTCATTGAGTTGCTTTTCCGATGGATTGACTAAAGTTTCTACAAGTTCGCACGTAAAGTTATCTAAACCATATTTGTTAAAGGCTTGTGCTAATTTTGTATCTATATCTTTAGTTTTATGTTCCTTAAAACGCTATTGAATGTCTCTACAAGTTTGTCCTATATACACTTTATTGCTATAAGGAGTTTTAATTATATAGATATAACCTATCATAAAAAATCACTCCTTATTACTCAAAATTGAAACCGAGTTCGTTAGCATTATCGTAGATATACTGCTTGCGCGGTTCAACTGCGCTGCCCATCAAAATATTGAGTAATTCTGTGGTTTTCTCTGCGTCAGAGATAGAAATACGCTTATATCTCTCATTCATAAAGCAGACCTTCTGCAAATCTTCAGGATTCAACTCGCCAAGGCCCTTAGCACGTAGTAAATCATACGAGCCGTTATGACTATTCTTCCACTCTGTTAATTCATCTTCAGAATAACAGTAATACTCTTTTCCCTTTTGACGAATAATATACAATGGAGTTACAGCCCTGTATAGTTTACCCGCTTCCACAAGAGGCCGCATATAGGTATAGAAGAAAGTGATAAGCAGAAGCTCAATGTCTGCGCCATCACTATCTGCATCGGAAGTAATAACAATCTTGTCAAAATTCATCTTGTTGACATCAAAAGAAGAATCAAATCCAGCGCCAATTACACGCACAATATCTGACATCTCTTGATTCGCAAGAATCTTGTCTACCGCAGTTTTCAGCGGAGAGACAATCTTTCCTCGCAACATATAGATGCAGTCAGTCTTAGGATTGCGGGCCTCCACCGCAGATGCGCCTGCAGACAAGCCCTCTACAAGAAGAAGGTTACGATTTTTAGGATTCTTATTCGTGCAATCAATAAACTTATTACTGATTTGCATTTTCGCCTTAAGGCCAGTTTCCTTTTTTGCTTTCACGCCACGAGCAGCATCTCTTGCCTTACGAGCGGCTTCTCTCGCCTTACGAGCGTTAAGCGCCTTATCCGCAATTCCCTTAATATCTTTTTCGTTTGCGGCAAACCAATACTGGAGTTCCTCAGCAATCGCCGCGGTAAAAGGTTTCATATCCAGCTTAACAACTCTACTCTTGGTCTGAGCATCATACGCGACGCCTGGAGCGGTCACATTGAAGGCAATATACATACCTTCCTGGCAGTCCTCACCAGTAAGGTTTTCATCCTTATCTTTTAGCCACCCTTTTTCACGGAAGAACTTATTCATTTCTCTTGTGAGAATGGTCTTAATTTGCGTAATATGCGGACCTGAATCTGTAAGACCAGTATTTACATAAGGAACAATGGTTGCAGAATAAGCATTTGTATAGGTCAGAACTAAATCCAGCTTGTTCTTGCCATCAGAAAAATTGAAGTTTAAGCGGTTCTTCAAGATTTCCTTGCCTTTAACTGCTTCATCTACTAAGTCCATAAGACCATTCTTAGAAGCGAAGATAACCTGCGGCTGCCCCTCTCTATTCAACTCGATAGTCAAACCGGGGCACAGGCACGCAATTACCTTGAAAAGATTGATAATAACTGGCATATCTACTTCTGGATGCGTGAAGAACTCTTCATTAGGTTGCCACTGGACTAAAGTACCAGAAGGATGATCCTTATTAGCCCATGCACCGACGTCTCGCTTATCAAAGATACCTTCCTTGAACCAGATATGCTCGTACTTACCATCTCGATGAGTAATTACCTCAAGCCAATGAGACAGATAAGTGGTTAACTTACTACCAATACCATTCAAACCAAGAGCAGTACCCTCATAAACGCCATCGTCAGAATACTTACCAGAAGTATTCAACACACTAAAGGATGCTTCAAGTACAGTCTTACCATCGTCGCGTTTAGCATTAGGAATAAATCCCTGGCCGTTATCTTCTACGATAATCGTATTATCATTCTTAATGGTAACAATAATCTTATTACCATGACCTGCTTTAAATTCATCGACCGCGTTAGATACAATCTCAATCAATAGCTGAGTAGAATACTCAGTGCTACCGACGTAAACGCCCGGCCGCAGTCTTGTAAACTCTAATGGAGAAAGTGACTCGATTGATTTCTCGTCATATAGTTTTCCCATATTTAACCTCCATACATATCTAATACTTGCTGTTCTGTAATCTTGCCTGTTGCTAATTGGTCAGCAAGCTCATTAAACAGCGTTCCATTATGTCCTTTTACATATCTTAAATCAACTCGTAATCCTTCTTTAGTTGTTAATCTATCGTATTCGAGAATTAAGTCCTTATTCTCTAAAGGTTTATTGCCGGCACGGACCCAGCCATTCGCCTTCCAATTCTTAATCCAATTAGTGAAACTGTTGACACAATACATAGAATCACTATAAACAATAGGAGTAAAGAAATCGCCGTCTTTCGCACCATAATGAGTTAATGCCCACAAAATTGCAGACATTTCCATTCTATTGTTTGTTGTCCCGTCTGCGCGTTCAGAATATGCCGCGATAACTTTATAGGTTGACGGATCTTGATGCGGTTCCGCTTCGCAAACTACAACTCCAAAACCACCTTTTGCGTCTTTCGCGCCATTCTTTAAGGTTGAGCCGTCTGTGTATATCACTATCATTCGCTATACCTCAAATACTTCATTTATTTTTAAGTTCTCCTTTTTTATTTCTGAATATATAATACCATATATTTTATAAAAAATCAAGCTTAAAATAAGAAAAGGCTTAGTAGATCATTAAATCTACTAAGCCTTCAATATTAGATGGTTGCCTCATCCTCGATTATTTGCTGCTATTGTTGCTCACACATAGCTAAATCATAGGTAATTCCACCCTTGCGGTGATCAGATTTACTCATATTTAAGTAAAAAGAACAAACAATACCATGCGCAGACCATGGTAATCCTACTAATGCACTAATCCATGGAAGAGTGCCTAAATAACCGAGATGTACGCAATAGAAAGCAAGAGCAATACCAGAGATAGTTACAATCCACAATAAAGAGCGAATATCGCAAATAAGTTGTTTAGAAAATTCTCTCTTCTAGTTGTGTCTTCTTTTCCCTCTTGTTTGACGAGTCATTATTGACCACTCTTTTCAGCATAACGTTTTAGAACGGCTGCAAATTCACCACGAGTCATAAAACGCTTTGGCATTAATTGGCCCTTTTCATTGCCATTGATTAAGCCATTAGCTTGTGCCCAAGTCATCGCATCTTGTTCCCAAGTAACTGGTTGAGCAGCGAGCTGGCTTAAATATACATTCATCATTTCGTTGAATTTCTCTTGAGTCATGTCTTCATCATCCTCCTCGATAACTTTAGACTGCATTAAAGCAGCAACATCTTTGCGGACAGTTGCCATATCTTTTCCATATTTCTTGAACCAGTGGTATACATCGGCATGATTACTGCCGAGACCCAACTGATAACTATCCTAATGACAAAGAATAGTTGGGACTGTTACACCATTTACATTTACAAAACCATTTGGATTGATATTATATGTTTTACATAAATAAGCTGTCAATTCGCAAGCTTCTTTGTAAACTTTAGCGAAGTAGTTGGGATCACTTAGATTGTCTTCGCAAATTTCAAATTGAATCCATCCAGTGTTACAACTACCTTTAGAGCCTGAGCCGCAGCCCCAAGGCCTATAATTCCAAGGCAACGTTTGTACCGCGGCTACGCTTCCATCAGCAAGAGCACCAATCCAAGCGTTTACGCCCGCTTGCTATGAGCTATGATTCCAATCGGTTCTACTGGTATTTTTACCGATTTTAGCAATCAGAGATTGACAATTTTTATCATTCTCAGATGGTTGGACATAACGTTTAATAGTTTTATTATTGGCGCCTGTACTATGCCAGAGTACACCTTTAATATCCATTTTACGGGTTTGCTTATAACAGGTACTATTGGTCATCATGCAAACCAATGGTTGATTGGCGTTTGAATATTTCATCTTAGCCATTTCCTCCTTTTGCGTTGAATAAGTATTGAAGTAACGTTGACTATATAAAGCACGTTGTTTTAGTGCATCAGAGCTTTGATCTGCCGGTCTTTCAAATTGAGTAACCACTAAATTAGATGCTTCTTCAACAGATGAGGTAGTCTTCAAGATTTTTAATAGCTAGGAATAACTTGTAGTTAGTTCCTGATATAAAAAATCTAGTTGAGTGTTCAAGTCACCAATAGACTTTCCTCGACTTTTGCACAGCTAAAATAGACCTTGCTTGCGGCTCCAATATGTCCATTGAGCTAAACCATATCCCGCAGAATCATGCGTGAAATTGGTATAGGAGCCATTATCAACAGCCACAGTATACGAGGCATCGTTCATTCCTAACTTGCTCTCATATGAGTTCTATAAGTTAGTTGGAATAAGTCCACTTTCCGCGAATAGATTCCCCATTAGACCTGCGGCGCCGCAGTTACTTAATCCTTTTGATTTGAGATAATCCCAAATAACTTGAGCATTATCTGCCAATAGCCTCACCTCCAATTAGGGTATAAAAATAGGTCGAGGGATTTCTCCCTCGACCTTGTTATTAAATTTTATCAGCGATAGACGCAATCTCACTACGATAGATATTCTTAAGAGTTACCTCTCCATAAATATTCTTACCTCTGAATACTTTTGATACCCTCCGCATACCGTTATTTGCGCCAGAGAAGTGAATATCATCAACCTGAGTTTTTTCATCACCATCAATAATACAAATACAATCTTCGCCAACACGCTGTAGAGCGAGTTTCATCAGTGTGCGGTCAAGGTTCTGAGCTTCAGAAATATAGATACCTGCGTTCATACCAGACGTATCATAACCACGAATATCAGAGAATGGTAGTAAAACTAGTTTACCTTCTGCGATTAGTCTCTCAACTTCCTCTCGACCGCCAAACTTACTACTTAGCAAGTTGCCAATCTGAGAGTCAAGTAGCTTTTCGTCTTTTGTTCCCGGATAATATCCGAGACGAGCAGAGTTAGCAGTAGCAACAGTATTGCAGAAGATAATAATTTTATCTAGTTCATGGGCTTCCATTTTTGCCATTAAGTAAGCCAGAGAAACGAAAGTCTTTCCGCTACCAGCTGGACCTTTAACAAGAGTTAGCTTGTTATTACGCAAACTATCAAATAGCATCTTCTGATAAATATCTCCAGAGTATGGAGAAATCTTACCAAACCATTTAGAGTTAATAGTCTTAGAAGAAAGGTATCTGAACTCTTCACCTGTCCAAACCCGCAAATCAACAATTTCTCCATTACTATTTTTCAGGATAAGATACTGTCCTGGTAATAGATTAAAGGAATTATCGTTCGGGTTCTGGTAGAACTCTGCTAGAGCTTCGTCGCTATAAGTAACTTCAAGATAGCCAGTATAATCGTCTATTTCTTCTGGAACGCTTTCAATCATTCCATTACCAAAGAAGCAATTAGCGATATGTTTTAGACTTAAATCGTTAGTTACAAAGACAATATCTTTTTCTTTGTCGCACGCAATGGCATCAGACAAGATGCGAATATCATCAGTAACATCGAAACCAGCTTCTTTAATTACGAACTCATTGTCTACTTTGTGCGGGATTACTTCATACTTATCTGGATATTCTTCAAATAAATGAAGCAATAGACGAGCCGAATACTTGATGTCAGCATCCTTGTTTGAAGCTGTCTTAATTCTCTCTAATTCTTTTAGCGTAATTGAAGAAACTAAGAAGGGCTTCTTATCCTGCTCAAATAGACTTTCTCCGGCCAACAAAAGGGAGCAAGTATCGTAGAAGTATCTATCTGTTGGAAACCGTACATCATAGTTCATGTTCATCTTCCTCTTCGTATGTAGTGGCAAATCCGATTGCCTTAGATTGAGTTTCTCCTTCACTAAGTTTATTAATCGCAACATTGTGACGAACAATCCTTTCGTTTATATTAGCTTTAATAAGTTCTGTAATAGCACTTATAATTTCACTAATACTATTGAGTAAGGTGGCACCTACTGTGATAAGGAGAACTCCAATTAAAATATTTACCAATAAAACCACCTCTTATGTTATTATAATAAATAAGAGAAGTTTGTTAATTATTATCGGCCTTCTGTCTAAAGCGTTTGACAGATTCAATAGCTTTATCTTGACCAAGAATATATTTATGTAACATATCTTTCTCTTTATCAAGAGCCTCTTTAAGCGCGGCGGCTCTATATTTGCAGCGCATCATATTTCGATTAAAAGCACCCAATGGGTCTACTTCCGCAGGAGTTTTAACCCCAAGACCTAATACCTCTTGATAAAACTGATTGCGGACATTAAACTTATCTCTCTCTTGCTTATAAAAATATTCAAGGGCTTCAATTCTTGCTTTTGATAGAGCAATATTATATCCAACTTTCTTAGAGTAGAAACCTTCATCACCCTTGCTTAGTACAGCAGCGCCATGAAAAGTATGCCCTTGATAGCAAATCTTTACATTGGTGATACCTGCCTCTTCCCAATAATCTTTCATAATCACAGGAGCTTTATATATAGCTTTAACCAAATTCATATAGTTTTGTTCTCCTTATTTAATTCTTTATCTATATGATAGCAAAATTTTATAGATAAATCAAATTTGCCCTATTTCTCCGAAAAATTTGCTGGGCCTATACGCGCGGAAACTCGGAGACAGACGGGATAAACGAGAAAAACCCCTAGCTCAATTGAGCTAGGGACTAGTTTTAGTTACCCATATTGGGATTTACAATAATCGCGGCGTCTGAACCCGCCTGTGTGGTAGGCAGCTTGCCATCCCACTTCTCAATCCAAAGTTGCTGAACCCAAGTGTCAGGCATATTCTGCAGAGCCTGACGA
>ULXH01055353.1_pt1 | contig 18733 bp, 14 predicted proteins | sample 1961101 | NCBI WGS metagenome assembly ULXH01 (sample SAMEA4835833, study PRJEB28245) | human gut metagenome | biome: gut microbiome; material: fecal sample | place: Denmark | collected 2008 | reverse complement strand
GAGAAAAAATAATGCGTGACACAGTTTATTTTACACTACCCAGTAGAAAATCATATTACAGCAGCTCTTTCTGATCTTAGGAAAGTTATATCGATGATTGCTTTATTTTTCACCTGATATTTTCCAACTCATGCCTTTATGCGAGTGGACAACCTTCCATTCGCATTCTTTCATTTAAACCATCGCAATGTTTTTTTTGCGAATCGCATTCTTTCATTTAAACCATCGAATTCTTTCATCTGAACCATCGAATTCTTTTTTCGCCATTACAAATACCATAAAATAACGGCCGGACTTCCACCCTTTTATCGGGAGAAATCCGGCCGTAGTTTTAGTTACCTATAAACGATTTATTATTCTTCTGTAGAAGGAGTGTATATTCTAAGACCAGTTAAACATGCGCCGTAGCTGGAATTAACAAATGTAGAATAAATTATACGAATGTAACGAGCCTGCACTGGCTTTCTACACAATATAATATGAGTTCCTGTACGCTCAAGTGAGCATTCTTCGTCTTCGAATGTTTCTCCATCTAAGCTGAATGCTATCTTGGTATTTCCATAACCATAGTATGAACTATAATAGTAGTTGATTAATATTGAAGATACTTCCTTAACTTCGCCCATATCAAGCACTACAGGCTCATCTTGAAACGCAGCACCTACATAATTACTTGTACCCGGAGAAGTAATTATACGATTCCAATCTGTTCCATAATAATCCTCGTTTCCTGCTACTGTTACCTGCCAGTTAGATTCTGCAGTCAGCTTTGTACCGGTAGGAGCTGTACCTACATATACGTTCGGTTTTTTGCGTGTGTTAAACATCAAGTAACAAGTAGACTTTTCTGAATTGATTGCTGCACCTACGCCTGATACCTCGGTTATGCAAACAGGTACCAAGTAATTCTTACCGAATTCTAAGCTTGCCATCTTATCAGAGAATGTTAAAGCGAATACTTCTTCAGGTCCCCATGCGCCTTTCTTGATATGCATTACAGATGTTTCTAATGCTACATTTGGCATAGGCACGTAATTAGTTCCATTCAATGCATTATAGGTATCAATAAGATTATTGTTAATTTCTAATGATACAGTAATGTCATCATCGGGAGTCCATTCAGAAGAAATCATACCATTCCATTGAATACGTTCTGTATTTTCTGGCTCTACCATTTCGCCATCTAAGTAATACAGATTTGTAGTGGCACCCGAACCTATGACTACCTTATTAGGCTTATAGGTAGAAGTAAATGTAAGAAACATCTTGCTGGTTTGGCTCATAGATACGCCACCACCTTCTACCGATGTCATTACGATAGGAAGGATATAGTTCTCAGCTCCACTCTGGAACTCGGTCATATCAGTAAGTTTCAGCTTCAGCGAATCGGCAGAGATATATTTACCCTGTTCTATAACGAGAGTAGCGTTATCCAGCTGAGCCGATTTCACAAACGTATAGTTAGTGCCATGCTCCTTATTGTATGCGTCTACTAAAGAACCGTCGATGGTAAAGTGAGCTACCAATCTTTCTGGAGCAGGCTTAGTGCATCGTACCGGAGTCAAGTTACGCTCAGCAGCTACTTGAGTCAAGAACGTACCGTTACCTTTATAAACCATTTCACCGTTAGTTTCTACCGGCGAATAGATATAAACATAGTTTACATCGTATGGGTCGGTCGATTCATCATCGCTACAAGCCGTCATCAGCGGAAGCAACGCTACTGCCGACACAACCATAAACAAGTATTTATATAACTTTTTCATAACAATTTCTACTTTAAATTATTGAGCAAACGAATAAGTAGCCCAAGTAAATGAAGAGCTGCCGTCCGAAGACATATTACCTACCTGCACATCGTGTCCGTTTCCGGTTACGTCTTTCAGAGTAGTATTGCCCTCACCTTCATTCATAGGCAAGTACAAAATCAAGTTCTTATCTGTATAGTTCACTTCCTTATACATGTTCTTCTTGATTTGGTTAGCAGTACGAGTTACGTTCCACAAACGAACTTGGCAAAGCTCGCAATTATCGCGGAAGTATTGCTGTCCAGAAGAGACCATCTGCAGCTTGTTGATTATCATAGGCTGACCAACAGCGCTTGTCAATGAAGCTATAGCAGTACCGTTCTTATACAATGTAGATGTACCCGAAGCCGCATCGTAAGTAATAGCGAAGTGATACCAAACATTTGCTTCAAGTCCGCTTGTATTAGGATCGCCAGTATCGAACTGACCACCCATTGTCTTCACCTGCAAGAAGTTGTTAAGATAGCCAGAACCCGATTGGTTGCTATAAACCAAGTCACCAAAACGGATGTAAAGTTCAGAGTCGCCACTACCAGAGTTAAAGATAGCCTGGTTGTTTATAGAGAAGTTGCTCATCTTAACCCACCATTCCAAAGTATAGTTAGTAAGGCTCAAGCCCCAATCACCTTCGGGAGCCGCCTGCATAGCGTTAGCATAAGTAAACTTAGGAACAGGCTGTTTCAACGGTTTAACCAATACCAGCAAGAAAGAAGACGAAGCTTCAGCCTTAGCTACTCCATTAGCGTTTCTGATAGCTATAGGCAATGCGTACTGCGCTCCACCTTCAGCCTCAAATGAAGCGATATCTATGTTAATAGGATTGGCGCTTACAGAGCCTGCTGCTATTTTCACTTCCTTAGGGAAAGTAACATGTTCTGCAGCGATAGCCTTATAAACTGTTTCGTTCTTTCTGTTGTAAGCAGCCAGAGCCTCTTCGTCGAGGAAGAGTTCCGCTGTTACATCATGATCTAAAGCCTTGGCCAAACGTACTGTTACCGATGTACGTGTAGAGCCTTCATCCTGCAAGGTCACTTCTTCTGCCTTAGCCGAAGATGCCTCGTTTATATAAATCAGATTGTCTACCGATTCATATTCGGCGTTTTCACAAGCCGACTGACTGAGGGCCAACAGCCCCAGTGTAAAGAGTTTGAATAATGTATTTCTCTTCATAATAACAATTCCTTTCTACATTAGTTTCTGATAGGAGGATTTTGAGCGGCAATAGCTGCACGCACTGCCGGGTAATCCGGATTTCCTGCATAGTCGTATTCTATGTGGTAAGCTCCCATTCCGGCATGTTCAATACCGCAAGCCGGATGATAAGTCTGCTGCTCGGTAAAGTAATGCTTATCTACGGCACGTTCGAATGTAGCCGTAACGATTGACTTTCTCAATACGTTTTCAAACAAATTTGTATGATAAGACTTCACGCCTCCAGAGCCTGTGAAGAAATCATCCAAATATGAATGACCTGCTTCGTAAGTCTGCCATACTATATAGTCCAAGCTTTTCACTACTTCATCCGACAGAATGTTATAATAGCTCAACCAACCCTTTCCACCAGGAATATCGGCTACCAATAACTTTCCGGTCTTATTGAACTCTCTGCGCAGAGTCTGCATAAACACCTCTACACGCTGCGGATAAGATGCGTTAATCAGAGTACCTTGGTCTTCTATATCGTAATCGAAACCGTCTGCATTATACTTGTTTACTGTATCTACTATGGCAAGCGCATATTTCTCTGCTGCTTTCAGGTAAGAATCTTCGTCGCCTTCTACAATACCCCAAAACTGTTTCTTGTTTTCGCGGTCGTTTCCACCCGGAGTAAGGTTATCGCCAATGTCACCGGCACGCCAGCACAAGATGGCTTTAGAACCTCTTTCCTGGAACTTCTTCAAGTCTTCTTGCTGAGCTTGGTTCAAGTTACCCCAGCACAACCACAGACTTACGAAGTCTACACTATCGGGCAATCCGCACAGCGAGTTAGCCATGCTTGCCGCAGTCCAGTTACCAAACCATCCGAACATCACCTTATGAGGTGAGTTGAAATAATCTTTCAAGTTATTCTTATATCCCTCGGTTACCGGTTCGAAGTAGTCTTCAGCCTCTACATCAGTCCAGTCGGAACAAGCCGAGAAGAGCAGTCCCTGCGAGAAGAACAAGCCGATACCCAGTCCGTATATTAGTTTTTTCAGTTTACTTGTTTTCATAAATCATTAATTTAGGGTTTATCAATTCTTTTTAGCCCACCACAAATCGGTAGCCGAATTATCTGCTCCGCCCAACATAGAAACAGCTGCTTCTACATTCGCGCGGTTAGTGTTATATTCAGACTGCGGATAAGGCAATCTACGCATACCTCTCTCTATTGTTACTCCGTCAGTATTGAGGTTGTTAACGATAGGGAAATGCTTAGGATAACCAGTACGGCGAATATCTGCCCATGTTTCCCATCCGTTAGGGAAGTTAGCAATCCACTTCTGCACCAAAATACGCTCTAAGTTAGCGGCATCGCCAGCAGATTCATCGTACGCCGGAGTAATTTTACTTACAGCAGCACGGTTCTTTCCAGAATCTGTAGGATCAACGTAATCGGCTGGAGTAGAATAGCTGTCAGACAAGTAGTTTCCTACGTTAACGCCACGTTCTTCCATTGATACGGTAACTCCCTTTTCATAGAACTCCTTAGCGTTTCCGTTCATGTTCCAGTTTTTCAAAGCACCTTCGGCACGGAGGAAATAAGCTTCGGAAGCCGACATGATTAACAACTTATCTGATTCTTTCAATTTCAAGCGAGAGAATTCTGAGTAGCTGGCTTGTGTAGCAGGGCTCTGATAGATACCGTTGCGTACACCAACATAGCCTCCACCGTCTAAAGAAGCGTTGTCTACATAAACTGACAGACGCGGGTCGTTATATCCGCCAAGGTAAGAAGTGATATTAGCGCTCACACGGATTTCGTTCCAAGCATAAGCTACACGGTAGTAAGGATTCATACCGTCGTTATAGCTACTATATGCTGCATCCGAAGCTTCTGTCATTACACCGATAACATCTGCTACGGCTTCTTCAGCTTTCTGCTTAGCCAACTCGGGAGCTGCGTTAGATATACGGATAGCCATACGCAACTTCAGTGTATTGGCGAACTTAACCCACTTACGGAAATCGCCGTCGAACACAAGGTCGTATTCTTTCAGCGAGCTCATGTCATCGCCTGCAAGTACAGCTGTTTCGAAAGCCATGATAGCTGCGTCCAAGTCGTTAAACATGTTCTTATATAAGTCTTCCATTGAATCGTATGCTGTAGTAAACGCCGATCCCGTAATTTGTGAATAAGGGATAGCACCGTAACAGTCGCTTATACGCATAGAAGCTGCCACTCTAAGAATCTGTGCCCACTGGTAAGCCAAGCCTCTTCCTTCAGAAAGTTTACGTATCTGAAAGAATCCGGTATAAATCTGCGGCATGGTAGTGTCGAACATGTTTCCATACCATCCAATACGCGGGTTATAAGTATAATAGTTACCACCGTTACCCCATGTAGCGATACAAGTAATTTGACCTCCAAATTCAGAACCAATCATCTGGTCCAACATCTGAGAGTTATTTTGCTGGCCTTGTGCCAATGCAGGTATCATGCTCCGAATCAAAGATCCGGTTGAGGCATTGTCGCCTATCATATCCTCTTGCGTAGGGCCGTAAGGATTGGTATTGTATTCTTCAAATTTGCCTGTACAGCTGGCAATCATTGAAGCTACTACCACGAACGCCGAAATATTGGCGCACTTATTTATCAGATTGTATTTCATAGTTGCTCTTTAGAATGAAAGTTTCACATTAAATCCGAGGCTTCTCAAGCTTGGCTGTTGGAAATAGTCAACACCCTGATAGAAGTTGCTGGTTACAGAAGACGTGCTTTCCGGGTCGAACGGTGCTTTGCAGTAAATCATCCACAAGTTCTTACCTGTTACTCCCACAGTCATGTCGAGTTTATCATTGAACCACTTCTTAGGAAGTCTGTAGCTCAAGTTCAACTCAGAGAGGCGCACGTTAGTTGCACTATAAGTATAATAAGTACCGATAGCTGTAGATATTTTGTCGTAATAGTCTTGAGCATCTACGTAACCGTTTTCTCCGATATTAATACCGCCGTTAAGACGAGCCTGCGCGCTGGCTTCTGATACGCCATACTTATCGAGTGTAGCTTGTGTATCCGAAACAACCAATCCACCTACTCGAGCAGTAAAGGCAAAGCCTAAACTCAAACCGTTCCAAGCTACGTTTCCGTTCCATCCCATATTGTATTTAGGAAGTACAGAACCAATCTTGCGGTATTCTGTAGTTTCAATAGCTACGTTTCCGGTAGAAGCGTCTTTCCAGATATATCCGTTAGGCGACTGACGCAAGCGCTGGTTGATGTAGAGGTCGCCCATTGTTCCGCCTTCGTACAGACGCAATGTAGGACCGCCGCTGATACCAAGTGTACCTTTAGAGTAATATTCCATTTCGATAGGTTCGCCAGTTTCAGGGTTCACAGCTCCGTTAGCAAGGCTGATGATTTCATTCTTGTTGCGAGTGAATGTAACGTTGGTAGATACCTTTACTTTATTGAATGTATCGGTATATCCTACTGCCAACTCTATACCCTTGTTCTGAATGTTACCAGTCTGAACGATATTTCTTTTGTAACCAGATGAAGCAGATGCGTCTACATAGAATGTCTGGTTGAATGTGTTCGACTTATACCAAGTCAAGTCAACGTTGATTCTGTTTTTCCACAACTTGGCGTTCACACCAAATTCCCAAGACTTAGTGTTTTCAGGTTTCAAGTCTGTATTATAGTGAGTAGACGGATATTCGTAAGTATTAGTCTGCTCGTTGTATTCATATTGCATCAAAGTAAGGTAGCGACTTGGAGCAGAAGCAACTTCGGCCCATGAGCCACGTACTTTCAAGTAAGAAATAGGTTCGGGCAACTTGAACGATTCGCTGATAACCCATGAAAGACCTACTGAAGGGTAGAAATAAGAACCCTTGCTGGTGAAAGCTAATTTAGAGTCCCAATCGTTACGTCCGGTCATTGTAAGATAAAGCTGATGGTTCCAACCCAATTCTGCACTGGCGAATACGCTCTGTACTTGGTCGTGCCACTTCTTTTCGTTACGCTTAGATGTATCCATCTTTATGTTTCCGAGATGGAACATATTGGTAACTTGCTGCAAACCGCCTTTCAGATACATAATGTCTTCCTGCATATCGTTCAGTGAAGTACCGATGTTAGCGTTGAAAGAAAGTCTATCTTCGAAAAAGTTCTTATTGATGCTTGCCATCAAATCGGCATATACGGCACGGTCGTTCTGCTTAGTGTGTCCGTAATAACCCTTGTTACTACCTTCTGTAAAAGTAGTCTTAGTACTTGCGTAGTATTCTTCTATACCGTCGAGGTCAGAGTTGTCTACACGTACACGACCAGTTACGTTAAGCCATGAAGCGATTTCCCATTTCAGGCTGGCGTTGAACATATAACGGCGCTTAGACATTCTGTTCTGCATACGATTCATAATCCAATATGGGTTCTGCATATCGAGGTCTGTACCGAAGATAGCTGTAGGCCAATACTGAGTCATAATGTTACGCGATTCGCTGTAACGCTCGTACATCTGCACTTCCTGGAAGTTTTCTCCGCGCGGGAACAAGTAAAGAGACACCAGCGGGTTGAAGTACTGTCCACTACCCACCATGTTCTTATTATTCTGGATGATGTACTGTGCTCCGAGGTCGAGTGTAAGTTTGTCATTGCAGAACTTAGCTGTATTACGGAGTGAGAAGTTGTAACGGTTATAAGCGTTATTAGGCAAAATACCAGTAGAGTTGGTAGTAGAGATTGAAGCATAAGTCTGGTTCTTCTCAGTACCTGTAGTCATGGTGAAACCATTCAACTCAGTTACACCTGTATTGAAGAAATCAGAAGGATCATAGTTTGTAGGAGTTTCGAGTTTATTACCCCAACTCATCAATTCGCCTTCGCGGTTTCCATAGATATTTTGGAACTTAGGCATCATCAGCGGTGATGAGAAGCTTGTGTTATTACTATAGGTTACTTTAACCTTGCCCGATACACCTTTCTTAGTAGTAATCAAGATAACACCGTTCGAAGCGTCAGAACCATACAAGGCCGCTGCCGAAGGACCTGTAAGGATAGTCATGCTCTCGATATCTTCAGGGTTGATATCGGCTACACTGTTAGTACCCGGCTGCTTGTTCATGGTACCACCTGCGTTATCGCCCGAGTTTACGTTGAACATAGGAATACCGTCTATTACATATAATGCGTTGTCGTCTTTTTCCAATGACTTGGTACCACGCATTACCACACGGGCAGCTGCTCCGGCACCGGCAGAAGATGCGTTGATAGTAACACCGGCAACTTTACCCGACAATGAGTTGATGAAGTTGGCGTCGCGAACTGTAGTCAGCTCATCACCCTTCACCTGCTGAACATTGTAGCTCAACGCCTTCTGTTCGCGCTTGATACCCAAAGCGGTAACCACAACTTCTTCAAGAGCGTGATTATCTTCCTGCATTGTGATAGCCAGAGGCTTAGAATCTACCAATGTAATCTGGCGAGTAGTATAACCAATGTAAGAAATCTCCAGCACATCGCCTTTGTTAGCCTTTAGGCTGAAGTTACCGTCCATATCGGTAATAGTGCCGTTTGTAGTACCCTTCACCAATACACTAACACCAATAAGCGGTTCGCCGGTAGCGTCTTTTACAGCACCGTTAGCTGTGACGGGAGTCTTTTTACCCGACTGTTGAGAACCTGTTTTAGATAATACAATATGGCCATTCGATACAGAGTACTGCACGTTAGTGCCTTTAAACAAACGTTCCATCACGTTAGCTACAGTAGCTTTAGATACTTTGATAGTGACTTCACGCTTAACGTCAACGTCTTTAGTATTATATACTACCGACATGGACGATTGCTTTTCTACCTCCTTCAATGCCTTTTCAAGAGATACCTTCGTTAAATCGAGGGTAAGCATTCGTTCTTGCGCATGAGCAATGGCGCAACACGAGAATAAGAAAAGAAAACATAGCAAGTGAACATACTTGCGCTTCATCGTTGTTTCCATTTGGATGCTTTTAAATGATTATTAGATTAAGTTTATTGTTTCTTTAGTTAGATTGATGAACCCACGTTACTTTCCGGTAAACGCGGACATCTGGTTTTTCATGTTTTTCTTACTGTCTTTTAATGCTTCATAATTATGTATAGATAAAAGTTACTAATTCTCTCTCTCGATAAAGACAACTGCTGAGTTGCCCCTTATCGCTTATAATACATGTCAAGTTGAGGGCATACTAAACAAAATGCACTTTTTTTTCATCTTTTTTTCGAAAAAAGCGTTTTTCACGAAAAAACATGCCCGTATTCTCATCCGACAACACATTTTATGCTACCCGATTAACCTATATTTCACAGTTTTATTAAGCATCGTACGGTATTTACATTATCTTTGCACAAAACCATTAAAGCTATAAATATAATGAAAAAAATGTTTTTACTCTCCGCCTTATTTATGCTGTCTGTAGCTTCTTTCGCACAGCAGGCTAAATATGTATTCTACTTCATAGGCGACGGTATGGGAGTTAATCAAGTACAAGGAACAGAACTCTATCGTGGAGAACTGGAAGGTAAAATCGGAATCAACCCGATTGCATTTACACAATTTCCGTATGCAACAGTGGCAACTACTTTCTCTGCTACCAACGGCGTAACCGACTCGGCAGCTGCCGGTACAGCTCTTGCCACAGGAAACAAAACCAAGAACGGAGCCATCGGCGTAGAAAAAGACTTGCAGACACCCGTAAGCAGTGTTGCAGTATGGGCTAAAGAAAAAGGATACCGTGTAGGTGTAACCACCAGCGTCAGCGTAGACCACGCTACCCCGGCAGCATTTTATGCTCACTGCGGAAGCAGAAACAGCTATTATAATATAGGTACCGACCTCTACAAAGCAGGCTTCGATTTCTATGCAGGTTCTGATTTCCTCGACCCTACTAATAAAAAAGATAAGTCTGGAAACTCAGAGAACTTATACGAAATGGCCGCTAAAAACGGTTATACCATAGCACGCGGATATAAGGACTATCAGAAAAAGGCAAAGAAAGCCGAAAAGATGATTCTGTTCCAGTCTGAAAAGGCTTCGCAGAAAGACCGTTCATCATTGCCGTATGCCATCGACCGTCAGAAAGGCGACCTTACTCTGAGCGATATCACACGTTCGGCTATCAACTTCCTTACTAAAGATACATCAAAAGGTTTCTTCTTGATGGTAGAAGGCGGTAAAATTGACTGGGCATGCCATAGCAACGACGCTGCAACTGCATTCCATGAAGTAGTAGATATGGACAATGCTGTGAAAGTAGCTTACGAGTTCTACGCTCAGCACCCCGATGAAACACTTATCGTTATCACTGCCGACCATGAAACTGGTGGTATAGTATTGGGTACAGGTAAATACGAACTCAACCTTCAGGTTTTGAAGAATCAAAAGGTTAGCGAAAACGAATTTACACGCATATTGAACGGACTTCGCAAGAAATACGATAACCAAGTTAGCTGGGAAGTAGTACAGAACGCTCTTAAAGAAAACTTCGGATTCGGCGGAGCTGTAACACTGTCTAAAAAACAGATGGAACGTCTTCAAAGTGTATACGAGAAGTCATTCAAGAATCAGGCTCCTAAATTGGAGAAGAGCGAATACGCACAGAACGAGCCTTTGGCTGCAGAAGCTAAGCGTATCATCGACGAAATTGCTTTAGTAGGATGGACTAGCGGAGGTCACTCTGCAGGATACGTACCTGTATTCGCTATCGGTGCCGGAGCTGAAACATTCCAGGGCAGAATTGACAATACAGAAATTCCTGTGAAAATTGCTAAGGCAGCAGGATATATCGAATAAACCTTATTCAAAAGAAAGATAAGGCTGAAGCTTTTTCAAGTCTTTCTCGGAGAACTCTTCGAACAGAGCGATTCGGGAAAGACTTTTTATTTGTCCGCGCTTACGGCGGTATTCTATGATGGCTTTCGCCTTGTAGAAATCCATATAGGGATGACGACGCAAGCGGTCTAACCCGTCGTGGTTTACTCGCAACTGTCTTAAGGATGGCGTGCCTACTTTAAACCATCGGCACATCGAGGCGTCAACATGATTAACCTCAAGCACCTGCTCTACCGAGGCATAACCGCCCAGACGCTCGCGATAATCGACTATCATCTTAGATAACGCACTTCCTATTCCCGGTATCTGACGAAGAAGCGTAGTATCAGCTTCATTCAAATCTACAACAGTTCCTTCGGGCAACTTTACCGGATATCGTGGTTCTTCTTTTTCCTCGCGTAGCATCACCGTGTCTATCTGGCGAATGGGCTTACGGGTATATTCTTCGGATATAACAATATATGGCTCTAACGTCTTAAAAGCCTCATCAGAAAGGCCATAGATGCGTGCAAACGACTGCGGATTACGGAACACTCCACCCTTGGCACGATAGCGCAAGATGTTATGAGCTATGAAAGACGGCAATCCCAAACGACGCAACTCTACAGAATCGGCCTTGTTGGGGTCGAAATCATGGTATTCTACTATTACTTCTTCTCGTTCTCTAATTGCATAACGATACTTCGAAGGTTGCTTCTGCTTGGTCAGTCCCGCAATGAAAGCATCTATGCTGTCCGGTTCGGCTATAATCACCGTATTCTGCCTACGTATGTGCCATACCAACGGAGTGGCTATACACAACAATCCCAAAGTAACCGTAAGAAGCAAGATTACACGACGCTCTGATTTAGAAAAGTAAAAGAAGTTTTTCCACATATTTCAATAGTCCCAATTCGTTTACAAAGATAATCGCAATACCGACAGGTGCAACATATCTCAGAACAAAGAAGAACAATGAATAATATGGAGCGTGAAGAGTGCCATAGTTTGTGACTTCATCGCGCACAATCTGACGATTAATAACCCATCCTACAAATATAGCGGTAAGCATACCAGCTACCGGAAGCATTATCTTGGCTGTCAAGTAATCGAGGGCATCGAAAAAGTTCAATCCGAATATAGTGAAGCTACTCCACTCGCCCAACGACAACGACGAAACTATGCCTATCAGGAAGCAACAGAAAGTAACTACAGACGCAGCACGGCCTCGTGTAAGCTGGAACTTTTCATGCAAAAAGGCGGTAGATACTTCATGAAGTGAAATGGTAGAGGTAAGTGCCGCCAAAGCCAACAGCAAGTAAAACAGTACCGAGCATACATAGGCTATCACGGGTACTCCGCTAAACGCTTGCTGAAATACGTTGGGCAATGTAATGAATATCAACGACGGGCCAGCGTCTGGACTAATGCCTACCGAAAAGGCTGCGGGGAAAATAATCAATCCTGCCAATACCGCTACGCCTGTATCTATCAAGCCCACGCTCATGGCTGTCTTTCCTAAACGAGTATCTTTACCGAAATATGAAGCGTAGGTAGAAAGGCATCCCATACCCAAACTGAGCGAGAAGAACGCCTGTCCCATAGCACCCAAGAACACATCGGGAGTTACCTCACTGAAATCGGGCTTCAGCAGAAAGCTTATTCCTTTCTCGGCTCCCGGCAATGTAACAGAGCAAATGGCTAAGACTACTACCAAAACGAAAAGCAGAGGCATCAATACCTTAGACGATCTTTCTATACCTTTCTGCACTCCTTTTACTATAACGAAGTGGGTAGTGAGCATAAACACGGCAAGCCAAAGCAATGGGCGCAACGGATTCTGAGAGAATTGTTGGAAATCGGCAACAAACTCATCGGGGGTCTTGCCAGAGAACTGACCACCTATGGCCTGAACCATATACTCTAATGTCCATCCGGCTACTACGGCATAATATCCTAAGATAAGGAATCCGGTAAGCACACCAAGGTAGCCCACGCATTTCCATGGTCCTTTGGGGTGAAGAGCCTTAAACGCTCCACCGGTACTGGCCTTAGAATGACGTCCTACTATAAACTCGGACATCATGACCGAAAGTCCTAAAGCGAATACACATACCAAATAAATCAAAATGAAAGCCGCTCCTCCATGATTTCCTGTCTCATAAGGGAAACGCCATATATTACCTAAACCGACCGCCGAACCGGCTGCCGCCAATATTGCACCTAACTTACTACCAAAACTTACACGTTCATTCATAAATCGCCTATTTTTCTTTCATTTGCTCTTATATAAGTCGCAAAATTATAACTTTTATCGTATTTTTGCCAAATAAATAACAAATTAATATGATAAGTATACTAAAGACATACCCATTGACACTGCTCACAGTAGCGGCTATCTGCTATTTATCTTTCTTCACTCCACCGCAAACGGAGTTGGATAATATCAGTAACATCGACAAACTGGTGCATACATGTATGTACGGTGGACTAAGCATCATCATCTGGTGGGAGTATCTAAGAAAGCACGATACTATCTGCTGGAAAAGATTCATCCCCATTTCGGTAGTCTCCCCCATCATGATGAGCGGAATCATAGAGTTACTCCAAGCCTACTGCACCACAAACCGCAGCGGCGAATGGCTTGACTTTGCAGCTAACAGCTTCGGGGTAGTATTGGCTTTTATGGCAGGCAACTTTGTGTTACGGCGGATAATGAAGAAATAAAAAGCACTGATTCAACAATTCTGCTTGTTTTGCAAACATACGTAAAAGCCCTTATCCGAGCTATCAACTATTTTTGCATCCGATTATTAACAAACAGAATGACACTATGAAAAAAACTATCCTCCTGTTAGGGTTGATGTCGCTCTTTTCATGCGGACAAGCCTCGGACAACATCGGTGATTTAGAAAAACCGGCAGAGCAACCTACTCCTTCCGAACCAGAAGAAGAATTGCCCGACCTCACTTCGTTTCCTGCAAGAGTAAACATTCAATCTGAATATGCTACACCCGAAAAAATAATAGACAATGAATGGGTAGCTGTAGGAATATCGCGCCCGTACGCTCTGCAGATAGACGAAAAGAACCGCTACAATGGCAAGCATACCTTCCGCTTTGAACTACGAAACGATGACAACTCACTTGAAGGATATAACGAAAACGAGACCAAGGGACGTGCCGAGGTTTCGTACTGCTACGCTACGGAGGCTGACTTTGCATCGCTTCCTGCAAATGCTTATAGCAATGCACAAAGAATGAAGACGGTATATCATCACGGCAAGGGATTCTGTCCGCAAGGCACGGCATGGAAATATCATTTCGCCGTTTATGTGCCCGACACTATAGATAACGACGTAAATATTATCTTCGCCCAATGGCACGGAATGCCTACCCGCACCTTGGCAACCAATCCGCAGGGAGAAGTGGTTCAACTCACCGACGAGGAGTTCCTGGAATTGGAGTCGCATACAATATTCTCGAAAGAAGAGGGCTACGAAAAGATTACCGTAACCAACAAGAACGGCAATGTAACTTATAAGAAAGGAAAGAAGAACGGATGGCTCATAGAGCAAGGTGGTTATCCCCCACTCGCCTTCGGGTTCAACAGCGGCTTCTTCTACATCAAGGCCACCTCGGACCGCCGTTGGTTTACCGACAAGAGCGACAGAACCAACGCCAACGTAAAACGCCTGAACAACATGCAGTCGGTTTCTTCTGAATACAAGACTTCTACCATAGCCTATAAGTCACCAATCGATGAGTTTCCGAAAAACCAATGGGTAGAATTCGACGTAAAAATTGTATGGACCAGCTACAGCGGAGAGAGCGAAATAATCCTTCGCCAAGGAATGCTCGACGTAACAATGACCACAAACGGTAAAGCAACTAAGATAGTAAATAACGAATCTCTCCCCATCGGTAGAAACGATAAGGACGGTTACTACTTTAAATTCGGCATCTACCGTACATCAAGCAGCACCGTTCCGGTATGTTATAACTTAGGAGGATTTAGTCAGGAAGAGGTAACTGACTAATAAATTCTTATACTAAGCCGCAAATTCTGCGGCTTAGGTATATCATTCTTTTCTAAAAGCTACTCAACTGTAATCTCCTCCGATTGCTCCACCAATAACTTGCTGTGTTTTGCACAAGATTACGTGAAAGTTTTCCATGAGCCAAAGCAGTAAATTACTTTGAACTATTATCATCCTTGTTCTTTAATCTTTTGATTTCTCTATCAAAATCGCTTTCAAGCAGTTCCATTTCGCGTTTGCGATAGATTTCAAACTCCTTTTCTGCCTTTTCAATTGCTTGCTTATGAGAGATGTTTCCCTTGCCAATCAACACATTCCGCTTATGAACGATAATCTGATTGTCAAGTGCCTCTATCCAATCTTTCATTGTCATAGGATTCATTTCCAACGCTTGAAACTCTGCAAAGTCCAAGAAACCAGAAACAAGCAGATTCAGACGTTGAAGTTCAATTTCAGACAAATAGTTCTTAGCTATTTTCACATCATCCTTAGTCACATAGTTGCCTTTGAAGTTCGTCATACCAACAAACGGCTTCTCGTTGTCAACACGATTGTAAATCACTTCTGCAGCAGTATTCTCATGAACAGCATAATGCAATTTGTTTTGCACGGTGGCAAAGAACATCTTTGTCATGCTGTCTCGTGGGTCATAGTCTGTGGCTGTAGCATATATGTCGGTGACTTGCTGATAGAAGTTACGCTCACTACTACGGATATCCCTAATGCGCTGCAACAACTCACGGAAATAACGGTTACCACCTTGTTTCAATCGTTCATCATCCATAGCGAACCCCTTTTGAATATACTCATGAAGCCGTTGTGTTGCCCATCGGCGGAAACGAGTAGCCACTTGAGACTGCACACGATAACCCAAAGCGATAACCATATCAAGGTTGTAGTGCTCCACTTCTCGCTCAACCTTACGAGAACCTTCTATTTGAACTGTTCGGAATTTCCGAACAGTTGTCTCCTTTGTTAGTTCTCCATCTTCAAATATATGCTTAATATGCTCACTTACATTTGATTTGCTTGTTTGGTATATCTCAACCAATTGCCCCTGAGTCAGCCACAAGTCTTCATCAGCAAAGCGCACAGACACACGAGTTATATCGTTATCGTCCTGATAGAGTATGATTTTATTTTCTTCGTTCATTGTCTATTTTTCTTCTTAAAAAATCATCAATTTCAATATCACGTTCTTTCTGATAAGTTTTTTTGTATTGCTTAAAATCAGATATCAATTGGGGAGTTTCAAAAACTTGTTCTGCAAAAGCTTTTATAAATCTTCAGGCAAAGGTATTACAAGGATAGACTCACTGCACCGGATTCCGTAGAATACATCACGAACCCGCCCCTGCTGTGGTATCAGAATACCTTTCTCTACCAAATCTTTTATATCGCGTGCTGCTGTATCTGGTGATACCTTTACACGTTTCGCCCAATTCTTTGCAGTCAGTTTTCCAGGATAACCGTCTAAATACAGATTCAAGACTTCGCGTTGTCGTTCGGACATCACAATTTCAGCATAGGTTTGCCAGAATATGGCCTTGTTAAGAACCTTAGACAAAGTCTCATCAGATTGTTCAACGGAACGAAGCAGGCAGTCAAGATACCAGATAATCCATTCTGTAATCTCGCAATCTCCCTTTTGTGTTTTCTCCAATATGTCGTAATACTGTTTTTTATCCTTGTTAATCTGATGGGAGATACTGAAGAAACGCATCTTTGAGTTTTCAGCCTGCGAAAGTGCCATATCAGCAATCGCTCGTCCGATTCGTCCATTCCCGTCATCAAAAGGATGTATGCAGACAAACCACAAATGGGCTATCGCCGATTTTACATAGCCGTTTTGTATATTTGAATTGAACCAATCCAAGAAACGATTCATTTCTTCGTCTATTTTTTCAGGAGCAGGTGCTACATAATGTACCCTTTCCCGACCAAACATTCCCGAAATGACTTTCATCTCTCCACTGCGGTATCGGGCTACATCTATTTTCGTCGGACCGCTCCATCCGGTAGGAAACAAGCAGTTGTGCCAGCCGAAGAGCCTTTCATGTGTAAGCGGACTGTTGAAATTGACAGTTGCATCAAGTGCCATTTCAACTATTCCATCTATATAACGTGATGATTCTGTCGGATTCAGCAGTTGCACTCCGAGTTTGCGAGCTACAGATGAACGTACCTGCTCATTATTCAACTCCACTCCTTCAATTTCTGATGATGCAATGATGTCATGAGAGATAGATTCAACTACGGCAGACATCTTGTCGTTAAATCCGATTACACTAAGGCGTCCCATCAGATAGCCTACAGCCTTGTTTACCTGATTCAGTTTTTCACCAACAAATTCCTTGTTCCACGAAAAGGAAGGCCATTCTTTATGTTCATGTATATACATAGGCATCACTGTTTTCTGCAAAAATACAGTTTTGCGGATAATAAGCCGCAGAATTTGCGGCTTATTATCCGCATTTTTGATATCCCTTTTGAATATACTCATGAATTAGTTGCTTCTATGGCAAGTTATTCATCATAGCCTCTGCAGTATCAGGGAAGACGCATTAAAAAGCACAGCCATCCAAAAGTGTTGACAGATAATTTTCATCCCATCCCGCCTTAAGTCTTTTAAGGTTCATGCTTCCCTTTGTCGTCTCGTCACCTTTCAATATGGCAAGTGCCATTTTTGTTACAGCGGAATGATTTCTAGCCGCATTCTTCACCTTCCTGCTTTGGTCTTCTCTAAAAGTAACATCCAACTGCCAATGCAGGTTGTTTTCAATTGACCAGTGCTGTCTTATGGCAGAAGCGATTTCTTCCGGTTCTTTATTATCAAGTGAAGTTATAAAATATCTGTATTCTACAGTACATTCCCCTGTTGCCTTTATGGTTATTTCGGACTTAACACCAACTACAGATTTCAATCCAGCGAATTTTTCTTTGAATAGTCTTCCCATACAAGAGCCATATGACACAACCGTACAGGTTCTTCTTTCATGCCTGCCGTGTCCGGTGGTTTCGGAGACGTGACGTGTTACTCTATTACGAATTGGAGGTCTGTTTTCATATCCGTCTATAATTTCCTTAGCCAACCTGTAACTGGTTTTCTGGTTTCCTTTCAATGCTATGATATAGTTTGAGTTACGCTCAATGACGGCTTCAGTTATATCCTGCTGACACCCCATAGCGTCTATCGTAACGATGCAGTCATCAAGGTCTAATGCGCGGATCAGCATGGGAATAGCTGTTATCTCATTACTTTTATCATCTACTTTTACCTGACCTAGAGATATGCCATTTGCGGCAGACCAGGCTGAAACCATCCATAGCTTAAATCCGTCTCTACCGGTAGGGTGTTTGTCATCGCATTTGCTTGAACCGCGCATAAGTTTGCCATCAATAGCTACAACACCTTTAATCTCTTGACAGACTTGCTTTACCAAATTACGGAAAATCAGTTCAAAATACTCGGGCTTTATAATGCTGAAGAATCGATTGAATGTATCATGGCTCGGTATTGCTTCCAAATCCGGAAGGCGACTTTTAAAAAAGTCAAACTTTGCATTGCCAAACGCCTCAATCTCATTCCAAGATTGGGCACCACAGATCGTTGCGGCAATGGATATATATTATGGTTTCCATTTTATTCACCTTTTTACGGTCCATTCGAGGATCCTCGATTTGTTTACAAATGTCAATTATACCTATTTTCATGTCTTTTTATGTTTAAATATTCTCTATAAAGATAGAAAAAAAAATAATCAACATAAACAAATATAATAAACTAATAATCAGTGTAATAAATACACAACCTCTATCAATAAAAAGTAAAATATTTAATGCGTCTTCCCTGTCTTGGAATACCTAAAAACAATGATATTTACACATTTTAC
>ULXH01040885.1_pt1 | contig 19202 bp, 14 predicted proteins | sample 1961101 | NCBI WGS metagenome assembly ULXH01 (sample SAMEA4835833, study PRJEB28245) | human gut metagenome | biome: gut microbiome; material: fecal sample | place: Denmark | collected 2008 | reverse complement strand
GGCGGATATGTTACAGGATACAATTTGTGGGGAGCAGAAAGAAAAGGAATGTTTGAGGATAACGATATAGTAAAAGAGATTGTTGTTTCTGAAGGGATAGAGTATATATTTAACGGATGTTTTTACCATTGTATTTCATTAGAAAGCATACAACTCCCAAGTACTATAAAACAATTCTCTTTTACGAATTGTGAAAGTCTGAAAAATGTTAATTTTAATGGTGATGTAAAAGAAATTGAAAGTTTATCATTTTCAGGCTGTTCTTCATTAGAAACGCTTGTAATTCCGGATAATATTGCTGATCGTGGAATAGCATACGGTGCTTTTTCCGGTTGCACATCACTAAAAAGTATAAATATTCCCGATAATATTACTGCAATACAACAATATACATTTAGTAATTGCATATCCTTAAAACAGTTAGTTTTGTCTAAAAATATTAAGAGCATTGAATGGGGTGCTTTTGAAAACTGCACCTTGCTGGAGAAAATTATCATTTACGATAAGGCAGAAGATATTGCGGATAATGCCTTTGAAGGTTGTGATAAGCTCACAATCTATGGAATAAAAGGCTCATATGCAGAACAATATGCAAATGAACACAATATACCTTTTGAAGAATTAGATACAATATATTAGCCTACAAACTAGTAAATAGCTGTACAACTGATAAATTTTATTTGACCTAAGGTGAGATATTATGAGAAAAATATTTTATGCCCTTATATGTATTCAGATATCCTTTCTGTTACTACTTTGTGGCTGTACGAGAAAAGAAACAACAAAACAAGGTTTTGAATATTATATAACAAGCGGATATAATTATACATTAAAAGATGGAAAAGCGGTACTTATTGAAAAAACGGTTAATAAAGATGATGAGATTATTAATCTACCTGATGAAATAGACGGATATCCTGTTATAGGGATAGGCAGGTATCATTATACTTTTATTTACGGAGAAACAACAAGAGGAATGTTTGAGAATAATGAAAGTATCAAAACGGTCGTATTGCCATCAAAATTGGAAATGCTAGATTCACAGGTTTTTAATTGGTCTTCAATTCAATGTATTGAGTTTCCAAATACGCTTTGCAATGTTGGGCAATTTGCATTGTCAAGCTGTGTTTACTTAACTGATGTAAAGTTTGGCGAGGGACTAAAAACAATTTCTATGGGTATGTTTTCGCATTGTACAGCACTGGGAGAGATTTCTTTGCCAAAAAGTATTGAAAAAATTGCTTCTTATGCATTTGAAGGATGCGAGTCTTTAGAAAAAATCGTGATTTATAACAATTGTGTAGAAATAGATGACACCGCTTTTGAAGGCTGTGACAAACTCACAATCTATGGAATAAAGGGTAGTTATGCAGAACAGTATGCAAACAAACATGACATACTATTTGAAGAATTGGATAACATAGATGACTGATTATATTTGCGGAGATTAAATAAAGTCAAATTTTAGAATTTAAATGCCGACAAGTTATAGCTGTTAATGCTATTAACTGTCGGCATTATTTTTTGCCCTTTTGCGTTGAAAGCAGAAAGGGCAATTATGATTTGTAGAAACAGAAGTCCCCCAATCAATCCGAATTATAAAAGATTCAGATTGATTGGAGGAAAAATTAATGGACAAACGTCCGAAAAGAAGAAAAGATAAGTACAATCCTTACACATTACATACGGAAAACGAAAAGAACTATGTTTTGTTTATTGATGTTAATAACCATATTCAGAAAGTAGAGGTGACTAAGAAAATATTTGATAGTTTTAATAAGTTTGAACTTGAAGATATTTCACAAATGAATGAGTACGACAGACATTTGGAACACTCCGAAATATATGAACATACTTTGCATAAAAAGAAAGATTCAAGGGAATGGTCGTTAGAAGAATACTTTGAAAATGTTCAGATTACAGAAAATTTGCATATGGCAATAAGCAAATTACCCGAGGTGCAGAAACGCAGGCTGAACAAGTATTATTTTGAAGAAAAAACTTTTGATAAAATAGCACTTGAAGAAGGCTGTACTTATCAATGTGTGCAAAGATCGGTGTATCGTGCAGTAGAAAAAATCAAAAATATTTTAAAAAATTTATAAATTAGGGGTGTGTTTTAGCTTTTAAGTGAGGAAACAGGTGAAAGGGATTATTTCTCTTTTGCCTGTTTTCTATACTCGCCAAAAATAGAGCAGGCATTGTTCTTTGAAAATAAAATATCAGCACATCAGATACATTCCTTCTGCTGTTCGAGCGGACAAGCTAAATGAGCGAACTTCTATACAGAACTTCAGGACTCAGACATTGAAAGGCAAATTCAATGACGGCGATGACAGGCAGAGGGGATAATGATACTTCCGTCCAGTCAAAAGTCGAGCGTGATAGAACCGTCGCAACCAAAGATGGCGGCCGTGGGAGATCCTCACGGTGGTGAAATTCCAATGGAGCTATATGCAATAGCCGATTGATGTTATCCCGACAGCAGAAAATTAAAAATCTTCTGCTGTCGGGCGGTGAAAAATAAACTTTATGAAAGAGGTGTTTTAATTGGGATTTATTATAGGACTTTTTGTCGGTGCTTTTATAGGTGTAGTTTTTATGTGCTTGTGCAATGCAGCGGCAAAAGCTGATGAGCAGATGAAAGATCATATAAATGACAAAAGCAAAAAATAAGGAACAGGTGATAATTTGAACGAAAACTATATAAATAAAAATAACATTGATTCAGAACACAGAATAGAATCTGTTATAAATGACTGTAAGGTCACAATCTACTTTTCTAAAAACAGAAATAACCATGTTGAAAGGAATATTCTCGAAAATCTTTTGGATACATTTGAGAACAGAATGAAAACTCAGATTGGATGCTGAATTTATTTCAATTTATTTTTTGGATTTCGCTGGATATTATAAAAATTATGTAGTATTGTTGGTTTGCAAAAATCGTATGAATGGGTGATAAAATGAAAAGAGTATATTGCTTGTACAGAGTATCAACCAAAGGTCAGGTTGATAAAGATGATATTCCAATGCAGAAAACCTCGTGCAGAGAATTCGCAGAGCACAATGGCTGGACAATTCTGAAAGAATTTCAGGAAAAGGGCGTGTCGGGATTCAAGGTTTCGGCACGCAATCGAGATGCTATTCAGGATTTGAAAGCCGCCGCAGAAAAGAAAGAATTTGATGTACTCCTTGTCTTTATGTTTGACAGAATAGGCAGAATTGATGACGAAACCCCGTTTGTCGTCGAATGGTTCATCAAACACGGCATAGAGGTGTGGAGCGTTAATGAGGGCGAACAGCGTATGGATAATCATGTGGATAAGCTTATGAATTACATACGATTTTGGCAAGCCAACGGTGAGAGTCAGAAAACGTCAGCACGTGTTAAAACTCGCCTTAACCAAATGACGTTAGACGGCAAATTTACCGGAGGTGTTGCACCATTCGGTTACAAACTTATAAAAAGCGGTGAAATCAACAAAAAGGGAAAAGAGCTTATGGACATAGTCGTTGACGATGATGAAGCTCCGATAGTCAAGAAGATATTTGAGATGACAGTTAAAGAGGGTTACGGCTCATATCGAATGGCTGATTATCTGAACAGTCACGGAATCAGAACCCATAATAACAGCAAGTTTCAATGTAATACGGTTAATCGTATTCTAAAGAACAGGCTGTACTGCGGTTATCTTGTGTCAGGCGGTGTTAAATCACCGTATATCGAAAGACTGCATATCATTGATGAAAATATCTTTGACCAAGCACAGTTTATACTGAAACAACGCTCATCAAAGAATGAGGAAAAGCAACAGATAGCAAGAACAACAAAAGGCAGTACATTGCTGTCGGGAAATATATACTGTGCCCACTGTGGTCAGAAGATGGTATCAACAAGCTATATCGACCGATACGACAGGGCAGACGGCAGTCAGTACAGAGTTCGCAGACAGAGGTATATCTGTACGAACAAAGCAATGAAAAGAGGTGCATGTGACGGACAGTCGGCTTATGTGGCACACAGAATTGACGGTGCCGTGCTTGCAACGCTGAGGGATTATCTCGCCAAAATCAAATCAACGCCAAAAGATATAGCACTGGAAAAACGCTACAAATCCGAAATATCGGAGCATAGGAGGAAGCAGACAAAGCTTGAGAAAGAAATTGAAAAGCTGAAAAGGCAGGTAGTTGAATTATCTGCCGAAATAGGACGATCACTCCTCGGCGAAAGTCGCTTCACTCCCGATATTTTATCAACCTCTATTGATAATACAAACGATTTGCTCCATAAAAAAGAAATTGAATTAAGTGATATAAAGTACAAGCTTGCCAATCAGCAAAATGCGATGGGCAGGCTTGATTTTTATTATTCACAATTCAGAACTTGGGCAGACGAATTTGACAATTCAACAATGGAGCAGAAGAAAATGATAGCCTGTCAGCTCATAAGAGAAGTGAAAGTATCACGAGGTTATGAATTAGAGATTATATTCGACCTTAATTATGAACAATTCTTATCTCTATAAAGACTTATAGATTGAATTTACATATTTATTCTGCTATAATATTTTCAGCTTAGAAGTGGGTGAATATATATGAGCGAAGAAAATAAGATACAAATTTTTGAAGATAAAAAGATTCGTACTGCGTGGAATGAGTCGGAAGAAGAATGGTATTTTTCCATAGTTGATGTAATTTCAGTTCTGACTGACAGTAACGAACCTCGTCGTTACTGGAGCGATCTTAAGCGAAAACTTAAGGCTGAAGGAGCAAACCAGTTGTACGAAAATATCGTACAACTGAAAATGCAATCTCCTAAGGATGGTAAAAATTACAAAACCGATGTTGCAAATACAGAGCAGCTTTTGAGAATAATACAGTCAATCCCGTCGCCAAAAGCTGAACCTTTTAAAATGTGGCTTGCAGAAGCAGGACGTGAGAGAATTGATGAAACCATAGACCCTGAACTTACCATAGAGCGAGCTCTTGAAACATACCTGAAAAAAGGATATAGCAGAGAGTGGATAAATCAAAGACTTCAGGCTATACAGGTGAGAAAAGAGCTTACTGATGAATGGGATTCTCGTGGTGTAAAGCAGGGTGTAGAATATGCAATTCTGACTGATGAAATTACAAAAGCGTGGTCGGGAATGACAACCCGCCAGTATAAAAATCTCAAAGGATTAAAAAAGGAAAACTTGTTATTACTTCAAAAAATGCTGTTGATTTTTCAAACCTTATTTCCGGTGTAATAGAAAATGATTTTGATAAAAATGAATAAAGTATTCTGATTGCCTTGTGAGTTAAAACGCTCGCAAGGCTTTTTTATATCCCGATTTCAAGTTTGTTCCTCGGATGTTTGGCAGAAAGGATGTTTTTCTGTTTGTTAATGCTCGTATGTGTGTAAATCTGCGTTGTGGTAATGGAGCTGTGCCCCAGCATTTGCTGAATATATCTGATGTCAACGTCCTCTTCAAGCAGGAGAGTTGCAAAAGAATGGCGGAACATATGCGGAGTAATGTGCAGCGGCACTTCTGCATCGATTGTATAGTTGGTAATCATATTACGAACAGATTGTTCAGATAGACGGTTGCCGAGTCTATTTATAAAGAAAAATTTGTTGTTTGCTATTTCAAATTTAAATGATTGATTATACTTTTTGAGCAACTCCTGAACATTTTGATTGCAGATTTGAATCAGGCGTTCTTTTGAGCCCTTTCCGTAAATTTTGATTATGTAATCATTAAAATCAATTTGTTCAGTCGTGAGTGTGCATAATTCTGAAATCCTCATTCCGGTGGCAAATAACAACTCGAGTATAAGTGCATTTCGCAGAGCAACTTTCTTAGTATAGTCAGTTTTAGCTTTGGTAAGTTGTAGATAAGCAAACCTAATAATTTGCTCAATATTATTTATGGGAATAGTTTTTGGGAGAATAAAGGGTTCTTTATACTTTATTTGTATCTTATGAAAAGGGTTAATATCAATAAGTTCCTCAATTTCAAGATAGTGAAAAAATGCTTTTAGCGAAGCGATTTTTCGTTTAACACTCTTAGGTTTGTACTTGCAATGCAGTAAATCAATGTATTGCTCAATGGATTTTTTGTTTGTCCATTCAATAGCAGATTCCATAGTGAATTCAAAATACTGCCTTAAATCAATGGTGTATGATTTTATTGTTTTCTGATCGAGATTTTTTCTTGAAAGGCAAAAGTTTAGATAATCAGTTGTTAGATTATTTGCTTGTACATTTTTTATTTCCATCGCATATAGCTCCTTATATTTAATAAAATTATTATGCAATAGAAAATAAAGAAAGTCTATTCAAATATCTATATTTATTTTGCCTAAAAATTTTATTTATTGAGCAATAAACAAAATTGTATTATACAAAATGCATAAAAATACCGTGTGAAATTTTGTAACTGATTTGCGTAAAAGTTATTTAAATATTTGTCAAATTATGTTATAATTGACACCATAAAGTGTAATTATAAATGTTTTTATATTACATACCCGAAATATAGATTTAGTTAAGGCTTAATACTACATTTTCTCATGATGTGATTTACTTGCATAAGTGTTACTCAGATATGCATTCGTTGAATGTAAGATGTGTAGCGTATTTTGTTAACAGAAATGTATTATTGACCTTATCTGAAAGTAATGAATAAAGGATAACTTTAAATTATCTATGAGAAAGGATGTTTAAAATGATTAATGAAAAAATTGTATTAGTAACAGATAGTAACACAAAAAGAACCGAGGCTTCTATTTCTGACCGTAATTTGGAAGGAAACAATAGCATTGCTACTCAAAAAATTTCGAATGCAATAAAAAATTGTTGTAAAGAATTTCAAATGTATACAAAAATTGAAGATTTTGTGGATAATATTAAACAACATAAAAACGATTTGATATTCCCAATGAAGTATGGTAAAAATACCCCAGATTCCAAAAGTATAATTCCCGGTATATGTGAAGGAATGAACATGCGATATATAGGTGCTGATGATTATACACATATGATCTGCAATGATAAATACACATCTAAATTATTTGCAAAACAGTTTGGAATAAAATCTGCACCTTGTTTTTTGGTAAGAAATTTTGATAATAAAGAATATGTCATTGAAGCTATAAAAAACTTAAAGCTTCCTCTTGTCATAAAGCCAAACTTTGGAGGCGGTTCTACTGGAATATCCGATAATAATATTTGTTTTGATTACGATGAAGCTATTAAACTTTGTGAAAAATTATTTTACTATCATGAAATGCCAATATTGGTAGAAGAATATCTAGACGGACAAGAGATTGAATTAATTTTAGTTGGTAATAAAAATCAAGTAGTTTTTAGTCAAGAAGTACAATTAATAATGGCTAATAAAGAATCATTTGATAAAGAGATTTGGGGGTTTGAAACAAAAAAAATTGATGACTCAAGTATTGGATTCAAACTAAGTAGCTATATTGATGAATGCACTAAGGAAAAAATACATTGCTTATTTAAATCTTTTTATAAAATGGAATTTATGAGAGTAGACGGAAGATTTCATAACGGTGAATTTCATTTAATAGAATTATCACCTGACTGTTATTTAGGCGATGACTGTGCGTTTTACTATGCGTTTCAAAAACATGGATATTCTTTATCGGATATGTTTGAGTTTCTTATAAACAATGGTCTAAATCACTATCAATTATAAACTCCCAATAGCCTAAAAAATCGACTCTAAACGGAAAGTTAGAATAAAAAGAATTATTATTACATATTCCATTTATTCCTTCCGCAAGGAGTTTTGTAGATTTTTTGGTGTTAGGATTATTTATTATAGCTATAATTTTTTTGTAATAAAAAGCTTTCTTTTTAAAATCTTTTATTCTTGTATAATAGAAATATAAATTTTGAAAAACAATATGCAGAAACTCTTCATATTGAAAGTCTTTATACAAAACTTCTATTTTTTTAGCATAAAAAGATGCCTTATCATACTCATCTGTTAAACAATAATAAATCAATAAGTTACAGTATATGAGTACAGTTTCGTATACTGTAACTGATAACAAAGATGAATCAAGTAAAGCTTTTTCAGTTTTTTTGTCATACTTATTACCCAAAATATCAATTGCGGCAACATTATTCAAATAATAGCATATTGTAGTACTGCTTTTGTCCAAGGAAAGTGCTCTTTTAAGTGCTTTTTTTGCATCCAAAAGATTTCCTTTATAAGCGTAAATCATTGCTAAAGATATATATATAGATGAAACATTTAGATTCATTTCCTGAGTTTTAAATATTTTTAATGCTTTATTATAGTATTCTATGGCCTTTTCATTGTCATCACATAATTCAGCATAATTTCTTAGTACATATGCATACTCCTTAAATTGCTTATAAAAAGGATTATTTAAAATTGCTACACCTAGTTTTTCAGATATGTTAGAACTATGCATTTTCATGCAATAATTCATTAATGCTAATTCTAGAATAAGTCTTAGTCTGCTGTTGATTGGTGCATGTTCAATTAATGACTGCAACTTATCTTCAACTTCAAATGATTCGAACAGAGAATAGATTAACCCTTGCAATGCCAAATGATAATTATTATTGACATCAAAAATAGTATTAAGATTTTTTTGTGCTTCATCTGCAAGTTTATTTGATATACAAACCTCAATTAACAAGATTGTTAATTTATATATTCCTTTTTGTATAATCAAACTATTTGCTGACATTTCTAAAACAGATTCTCGATATTTTACTAGCTTACTAATTATTAACTGTGGATACTTTTGTTCATTTAACAATTCTTTTAATCTGGGTAATAACGAAAACAATTCTTCATCAGAGAACTTCATACACAAAAAAACTAGCTGTTCCAACATTGAAAAGTCATTTGTTTTGTTCAAATTTTCAAAATAGTATCTTTTTATTGATGCATAAGCACAAAAAAGAATAGGATCATATGTTACTTTATCTAGTTCATGCTTGATAGAATCATGAATTGATAAAAACATGTTACTGTCAAATTTTAATATTTTTTTATTTAATAAATTTTCAATTAATTTTTTTAAATCTTTTGTTTTAAAATACTCAGTAAGAGAATGATTGTTCGTTACCTGATAACACAATAAATAAAGTAAATTTTTATCAATTTTGCTTTCGTGTAGATAAATTAAATATATAATATATTTTTCATAAATTGATAGAGCTTTTATTGAAATATTAATGTTACTATTATTTAATTTTGATTGTTCATTCGCAAGAATAATCTCCATCAGATTTCCTTGGCTATCATCGTACAGTTTTTCAATTACTTCAAAATTAATCGATATATTTTTTGGTGCTAAAGATTTAGCTATACTAAAATCCATTTTTTCTACGATGAAGTTCTCAATTATCACACCTGTTTCTTTTAATTCTTTATAAAAATTATAAAAATGTATCTTATCTTTCTCACCAAGGGTATATTCAAAAATAAAAGTTTTATTTTTAGTGCTTTTAATGATAAACTGCAATAATTCAAAAGATTGCGTGTCAATATTTTGGATATTATCAATATTGAGAATAATATTTGAATGGTTTAATAAATAAACAATATAGTCTTTTTTACGTATAATAGAAGCTTCTTCGCCGATTTCAGCAAGAGGTTCAGCATCTCCTAATCCAAAAGCTGACCGCATTAAGTAGAAAATATATCGTAATAAATTTCCAAAGCTTCTAATTCCATGTTCCGTAGGTGTTGGTACTAAAGAAGAATTGTTAAATGAAAAAATTTCAAATTCTTTATAAATATCATTAAAATACTGGAGATTTTCAATGGTTTCCACAGAGCTTTTGCTCATCTTTACTGTTATTATATCATTAGAGATAAGTTTACTCATTTTGAGTTTTTCCATTAATCCACTTTTTCCTATACCACTTATTCCGCTGAGAATAATAATCTTATTAGTTGACCCCTGTGAGTTTACAAAATTCGACAAGAGTTTAATCTCGTTATTCCTATCAATTAAATTTTCCATATTTATATAATCCTTGATCGATAATTTAAAGTTATCATACATTAATATAATGATTGATAGAGTATGAAGGGATTGTTGATTTGAATATATTGGAGTTTTATCTTAATTTATTGAAATGAACAGGTTTAATGATAAATTTTATGGTAAATTTATATATAGTGGTTTTAACAATGCAAAATTTATTTTATGAATAATATGTTTTTATTTAATAAAGTCGAATATTTATTATTGCTTTTGATTACAATAAATTACTATAAGCAGCATACATACATATATCAAAAAAGACAAAAGGAGAAACTATAATGTTTGGTAAATTAAAACAATTTTCAATATTTGATTTGTGGGGTGATAAATATGTGATATTAAATTTTGAAGATAATAAATTAATTCTAGTCGGAGAAAATGGAAGCGGAAAGACCACTATTCTAAGAATTATATATGAAACACTAGCGTGCAAGTGGTCAATGCTTTCAGTAGAAGATTTTTCTAGAATAGAATTAGTGTTTAAAGATAATAAGACATTAAAAATTTATAAATCTAAATTACTATCAGCTAAAGAATTATTTTTGGAGGCAGATTCCTCTATTTTAAGAGAATTTCCGCCAATAATAAGAAGAGTACTTAATGAACGCTCTAATATATCAGGTCGTGATATTTCTTATGATCAAATTTTAGAAATATTAGAGGAATATGATTACACAGATTTAGAAGTATATCATAAAATAAACGAGAAATTAATTTCTGTAGAGAAAAATGTTCTATTGGAATATAGTAACATAATAAAGGAAAAAGTTGGTTGTAGCATAATATATTTGCCAACATATCGCAGAGTTGAAAAAAGAATTGGTTATGTGAATGAAAGAGATTATCAAAAAAGACATATGGTATATAAATATAGATTAACTAATCAAGTTATTTCAGAAGAGCGTTCTATAGAAATTGCAAAGACAGGAATGGATGATGTTGATTATTTTATTACAATGAGTTTAGAGGACATTCGTAAAGAAGCAAATATTAGTGCTTCAAGATTGAACTATCAGTGTTTTAAAGGTATATTAAATAAGACTAGTGATGATGTGAAATATAATAAAGAAATTTTATCAGAAGAAGAAATAGAAAAAGTATTCGGAAGTATAAATGAAGATGTTTTGTCATCTAGAGAAAGTATACAAATAAAACAACAATTAATGAATATGCAATCGTTAAGTGCACCAATGAGTCAATCATATGACAGGATTGTATATTACTTTTATTCTATGCTTCATGACAGATATATGCATTTGAGAGAAAAAGAAAAAATCATTTTATCTTTTTTTGATGCTTGTAATAAATATCTAAGCAATAAGATGTTTGTCTATGATGAAAAAGAATATATGTATAGAATTTGTATAAATGATGGCAACAAGTCAAGAAAAATAGATTTAGAGCATTTATCTTCTGGCGAAAAACAAGTAGTCTCAATATTTAGTTATTTATATTTATCTCCGTTATCAAAATCTTTAATTTTAATTGATGAACCTGAATTGTCATTATCTGTACCATGGCAAAAGAAATTTTTAGTAGATATTGTAAAAGGAAACCAATGTGAGGGAATTATTTCTGTTACACATTCTCCGTTTGTGTTTGATAATGAATTAAGAAAATGTGCACATTCGCTTGAGGAATTTGTTAAATGAGGAGATTATAATGAATATTTTAGAAGAATTAGATGAGAGTTTAAAATCTGATATTTCAAGTTATATGGAGTTTTTATATAGATATGATCCAAAAAAGAAACAAGTATTTGCTTTTTATGAAGGTGATGAAGATTCAAGTTATTATAATAAATATTTAAAAAAATATATATTAGATTATGAATTAAAAGAAATAGTAGCTGGATGCAAAAACAATGTAATTAAATTGCATAGAAATTTTGATTGGAATTTATATAATCAAAATCAAATAGTATTCTTTATTGATAGGGATTTATCTTTTTGGTTGAAAGAACCACAATACTATGCTAAAAATTTATTTATTACAGATGGATATTCGGTAGAAAATTATATCGTAAATGCTGAAGCCTTTAGATGCTATTTAACAAAAATTTTGGGATTTGCAAGAGCTAATAAAAACGAGATTGATTGTATGGTTGATGAATGTATGAGTTTAATATCTGAGTTTCAGAAATGTATGATGGTTATTATGGCTAAAGCAATAATCGGGAAAAAATATAATAGTTCTATAGCCCTAGGGAATTTTAAAATTAGCAAATATATAAAATTTTCAATCGATAATAATACTATAAAATTTCAATTAAATAATACAAACGAAATTGACAAAGAATGGCTAATATTACCAGAGCATGTAGATGAAATAAATAAACAAGTCGAAGATTTTAAAGACAATTTAGAAAATTATTTTGTTAGAGGAAAATGGTTATTATGGTTTATGGCGAAAATTGGTGATATAATGCGTTTGAATGCTAATATTTTTGCTCCTTCTTTAGGACAGAATGGAAAAATTAAGCCTACATGCTCAATAGCCCTATCACAAGTTTTTTCAGTACTTGCCCCTTGGAGTGGTGATGAAATAACTAATAATTTCGAAAAATTTCTGAACAATACATATCGTTGTTATTGTAAATGAAAAAATAATTATATTATAAAATTTCATTAAAAATGAAAGATTGTTTATTGAATAATAACAAGTAATCATTATTTAATGCTCAAAATTAAAATAATAATGATTAATAAAAACGGCAACCGTAAAAAAACTACGGTTGCCGTTGACAAAATATCTCAATTAAGTGTATAATAAAAACGGTGATTAACGTGTTAAGAAAATTTAGTGTAAAAGGATTTAAAAATTTCAGCAAAAAAATAACATTGGATTTTTCAAATGTTCGTGATTATAGGTTTAATTCGCAGTGTTTAACAAATGGCTTGGTTAGCAAAGCTATTGTATATGGCAAAAATTCTGTCGGAAAGACTAATTTTGGACTTGCAATCTTTGATATTGTTTCTCATCTAACCAATAAAAATGTTACTCCTAATCTATATGATTACTACTTGTGTTCAGATGGATTGAGTAATTATGCTGAGTTTAATTATGTATTCCAGTTTGATAAAGATATTATAAAGTATTCATATAAGAAAGATAAGAAACAAACTTTAGTATATGAAAAGGTAGTTTTAAATGAAGAACTGTTGTTTGAATATGATTATATAAATAATCAAGGTGATACTTCCGGTATTGATAAATTAGCATCAACTTTAAATTGGGCTTTTCAGGATACTGATTGTATTTTAAAATATGTTGTTAATAACACAGTGCTTTCAGACTCTCATCCACTTAGAAAAATGATAAGATTTGTGTCCAATATGTTATGGTTTAGAAATTTAGACGAAAACAGATACATTGGTTTTAAATCTGACAGCAAGGATTATTTAGATTTTATTTTTGAAGATGATACACTACAGGAATTTGAGGAGTTTTTGCATATAACCGGAATTAAAGAGGATTTGGTAGCGATAAAAGATGCAGATGGAGTTAAAAGATTATATTTTAATACAGATACACCGCTGCCGTTTTTTAAGGTGGCTTCAAGTGGAGCTCGTGCTTTATATACTTTTTTCTATTGGTATAAAACAGCTAAAGATGTATCTTTTATGTATGTAGATGAGTTTGATGCATACTATCATTACGAACTATCTGAGTATATTGTAACAATTCTTGAAAAAATGACAAATACTCAAGTGATTATAACTTCTCATAATACAAATCTTTTAACCAATAAAATTATGAGACCTGATTGCTACTTTATACTTTCTAATAACAAGCTTACATCGTTTGCAGATGCAACGAGCAGAGAACTGCGTGAAGGTCATAACCTTGAAAAACTTTATTTGAGTGGTGAGTTTGATGGGGAAGAGTAAAATACTTGTTATTGTTGAGGGTGCTAAAACAGATGTAAATTTGATGAAAAGATTGCTGAATATTTATGGAATATCGGAGACTCATAAAATCATATCTTATAACACCAATATTTATACTTTATATAATCAGTTGCCCAATGACTATGATGAATATGAAGATTTTGATTTACTACAACTTTTAAAAGAAAGAGAAATTGATCAATCAAAACTTGATTTATTAAATGAGCGTTATTCTGATATTTTACTCATTTTTGATTTGGATCCTCAGGACCCTCAATTTAAACCTGAAAAAATAATTAAAATGGCTTATTATTTTACAGAATCAACAAATATGGGTAAGTTATATTTGAATTATCCAATGGTTGAAGCATTTTATCATATGGAAAGTATTCCAGATGATAAATACAACGATTATACTGTTACTCTGGAGGTATTGAAAAAGAAAAAATACAAGCAAATGATACATGATATATGCAGAGATGGCGATTATGCGAAATTTGCGTCAGATAAAGAAGAATGCGGTATTGTTATAAATCAAAATCTTGCGAAAGCAAAGTTTTTGACTAATACCAAAGATGCTATACCGGATTCCGTTGAAATCTTAAATAAGCAACTTGACTTACTGACCAATAAAAAGATAGTTTCTGTGTTATGTACTTGTGTTTTTTATATTGCTGAATATAATAGTGATTTTATTTAATTTGATGTAATACAAAAGCGTTTTGTGGTGTAACTACAAAACGCTTTTTTCGTATGACTGAGGTTTATTAATGCTTTGTGTTGAAAATTTATCGAGGTAAAGTTATTGATGAAATCAATAGGGAGTTACATAATTTATGTTGTGAGGAACAGTTGATAAAAAATGGATAATAAATTTATGTTTAGACGGACAATAATTTGAACACAAAAATGTTAAGGTTAGGGCACAGAGAATTAAACCTATCGTATGTAAATCATTATAAGTATTTTTTATAAGTATTTTTTTGAATTGATATTGTGAAAAATATACAACAAAATTAGCGAAAATTCTACACTATAATTTTCTTGAATTATAGATTGATTTGTACAAATGTGATATAATTTAACATAAAGAAGTGATATATAATCATTATTCCATTTAATAAAGAAATTTGCTAAGTTATAGTTATTAATTAATAACAGAAGGGGAATGGGTATGATAATCAATTGGTTAGTTTTTTCAGATCTACATTTTCAGTTTAAGAATTTTGATACATCAGTATTGAGAAAAAAGCTTATTGATTTTCTGAGTGACACAGAACAACAAACTGATTTCATATTGATTGCAGGAGATTGTTTTTATGGTCCTTCAAAGCAAGAAAAAGATATAGATCAAACAGTAGATTTTATTCACAAATTAATATCAGCTTGTACATGCGATAATAAGCATGTTTATATTATACCAGGAAATCATGATTTACAAAGAACAGAACAAAGATTGATAATGTTATCGTATTATACGGGCATTAATTATGAAACAGGTGAAACTGTAGGAAAGTGTAAATCAATTACTGATGAAGCACTTAAAACTTTATTCAATGATAAATATTTTTCTGGATTCTTACAGTTATATAAAAAAATTGTAGGTACCGATTGTAGTTGGGTACATAAATTATGGGAAACTGATAATTATAGAATATTAAGTATTAATACATGTGTTTTATCTGGTGGTTATTATCATGGTAAAGTGGAAAATGAAAAAGAGAAGAATAGACATTATGATGAAGGGGCATTATCCATTAAAGATGATATTATTTTTGCTGAATGCGTAACAATAAAGCGTGATAATAAAATAAATATTGCGTTTATGCATCATGGAACAGAGTATTTAAGAAAAAAAGAAAGAGAGTCGATTGAACAGTTTTTTGAAGATAACCATATAGATATAGTTTTTTCAGGACATAGCCATACTATTGGCTTAAATACTTATAATTCCACAAAAAATAAATTACAACAGTTTACTTGTGGTGCTCCTATATTAGATGATTATAGTGAGCCTAGTTTTTTTAAATGTTCCTTTAATACCGAGAATAAACATTTAACTTGTACTTTATATTCCTACTCTAAAAGCAGTAGGAATTGGGGAGTAGCTAATAATCAAATACGCAGTTTTACTAATGGTATTTATGACTTTGTACCATCGAGATTTATTAGTGAAAAAATACTAGATAAGCACAAGAATGAAAAAGATTTAAAAATAATAACTAATTGCGAAGAAAAGGAAAAATATTTTAATGATTTTGGTATAATCAACGCTTTGCCATATAATCAATTCATTTCACTAAGAAATAAATTGATTATAGAAGCAGAGGGTGATGTAATAATTGTTGGACAATCATTGCAAAATGCTTTTGATATAAGAAAAGATTCTGAAAGCATAGTTGAATGTATAAAAAATAATAAAAAAATAAAAAATATTGATATCTTCTTAACGGATCCTATTATGTATGATTCTACAAGTGATTTATATGGCGGTGATACACCTATTTCAAGAATAGATAAAACTATGCATACCATTTTATATGAAATTTCAAAATATTTGGCTGAGAATCAATCAATTAATATATATTTCATTCCACTTGTTCAGTTAGATCACATGGTATTTGTAGGAGATATATTGTTATTAAGACATACTCTTTTGTGGACGAGTGATACAAGTTTTAAGGCTACTCCATTGGTATGTAAAAATAATAAAGATAATTCGCAAATTAGCGAATCTATTTCTAAAAGCTCAATGTACAATGTATACTATGAATATATAAAAAAATTAAAGGATGCTAGTATAATTATAGATATAAAAAATAAAGGGTATGAGAGACAAAATGAAACCTTAGCTAAAAAATGTCATAGATCATGGAGACATAAATTATATAATTTGAGAAATTCAAAGGAGTTTAAAGGGACAATTATAATGCATAAACTTTATAGAAGACAGTTAATTAGTGATTTGCATTCTAGTTGGGATCCAAGATTTAGAAGCTTCTCAAGCGAAGTAAACTGGGGAGATTGCTCAGAGACTAGTTATTTCAATTTTGGTGAGAATACAAAAATTTACAGTTATAAGGATTTGTTTGATTCTAGAAATTTATTAAATGACTCTACCCAAAATATATTGTTGCCCTATATAGAAAAAACAGAAAATATGTTAAATGAACTCGTAAAAAAGTATGATGATGATGCATTTGCTAAGATATTTCCTTCTTTAGATATTGGAATTCCAAATAATGTTTTGAGACTTGCTGGTGGTTTTGCTACAGGAATGTTGGTTGTTTGGAAATGTGGTACTCCAATTGTTCCTATCGATACAACTGTAAATGTGTGTTCTAGTAGTTATTATCAATTTGATGCAGCTGCTCTAAAAGGACAATCTATCAAAGAATTTTTTAATGCTAAAAAAATCAATGAAATTATTAATGAAGGTTCAAAAAAAGAGGGGATAGCATTTAGTTTTAACTCGGGCAATCATTTCCTACTGCTTTGTAAAAGTAATAAAAATGGTATGTATTATTTAGTATTACATTCTTCAGCAAAGCAGTTTAAAGATACATATTTAGGATTATATCCGAAGCCTAGGAATTGGTATAGTGGTTATATAAAAACTTATTATGATAAAGATTCAAAACGATATATTAGATATTTAAAAGATGTTGAAGCTGAGAGATTTATAAAAATAGCGCGAATGTTGAATCAAGAAAATGAGGATATACACAATTGGTTTGCAGGTGAATTTTGTCCAAATATTCATTTTACAAAATGTAAGACTTATCATCACTATGGTATGCCCACTGATTATGCTATTGCTATAGGAACATATGTTATTGATGAAAATGATATAGTTCCCATATTTTCAAAAGAAGATTATCCTATTTGTTTTTTTAAACCCGATAATAAAATGTGGAGTATTGAACTAGAAGGAAAAAAGAAGTATATTGTACCACATGGTTGGGGACAAAAAATAAAAAGTGAGTATTTTACAAAAATGGATGAGAATAATTTATCTAAGTGCTTTTTTTCTATTGAAAATAATAATTTAGTACTAAAAAATTCACACAACAAAAAAATTGGTGAGTATGATATTAATTATAACAATAGATTTCCTGAAGATATGATCGAAGTTAGACAACTTTGGGATTTGAATTCATCTAATAAAAATAATATGTTGAAATTCGATAGATACTTATCAGGAACTATAGAAGAAGTTTTATATCCCATAGCTCTTTTTTCAAAAAATAATGATGAGGTAAAATATTATGATGTCAATAAATAGGACACATTTGTATTTTCTTAGGCATTGCAGTACTGAAAATAATAATCGAAATATTATAACAGGCAGTTTGAATATATCTATATGCAGCAATGCGTCTTTAGATTATACAGAAATCAAATCGTTTGATAATTTAATGATTATTTCATCACCGCTAAGGAGATGTAGAGAGACTGTGGATTTAATGAAAAGTAATGCAAAAATTAAAAATCAAGTAATTTATTGTACTAAATTAGTTGAACGTTCTATGGGAATTTTTGAGGGGCTGAATAGAAAAGAGGTAGTTTATGACTATCCTTGTTTTTTTGATGAAAATAAGTTTATTTATTTTTTAACTCCGCCAAGAGGCGAGAGCTTTTATGAAATTTCAAGTAGAGCAGATATTTTTGTTAATTGCTTAATCAAATTACTAAAAAAAAATGATGTGTTAATATGTTCACATAACCAAATTATGAAGATTTTATATTTTAAATTAAAAAAAATTGATTTGCAAAAAAATTGGAACAAAATCAATTTTTTAAACGGTAAGGTATATACAATTTTTTAGCTCTTCTTTATTCTATTATGTTATAATGATACATTTCTCTACACTCGCCAGAGCGCATGACTGTTAATCATGATGTCACTGGTTCGAGCCCAGTTGGGGGAGCCATAACAGAGTAGTTTTTATAGCTGCTCTGTTTTTTTGTTATCTAAAAGTTTGTCTAAATTACTATTTTTATTAAAATATGTTGAGACAAGATTTATATCAATTAAATTTTTGTTATAAATACTTTCATAATCTACAACAATCGGTGCTATTACTTGCTTATTATTTACGGATAAATCAACCAATGCAATAACTCTATGGGTGCTGTACCTGCTCGTTTTATCAGTAAAATCAGGGGCAACAATAACCATAAGCGGATCAGAAATTTTATTATAAATTTGCTTAACAGCATTGAAACCTAAATCATGATAATTAGTGTTTTTCTTATATC
>ULXH01009444.1_pt1 | contig 19318 bp, 18 predicted proteins | sample 1961101 | NCBI WGS metagenome assembly ULXH01 (sample SAMEA4835833, study PRJEB28245) | human gut metagenome | biome: gut microbiome; material: fecal sample | place: Denmark | collected 2008 | reverse complement strand
TTGACAACAACTGAGCTATCGAACAAAACTTCGAACAACTGGCTTAATGGCATTGCTCCTTGCACTCAATGGTCCATGCATCACCAAAATTCCTAATGTTACAGTCCCTAATTTGCTCATAATGCCAGCTATATACCGAGTATGTACTTCCAAATCAGCAGCTATAATAATCGTTGCAACACTTCCGATAACACCTAAAATATAATAAAATATTCCCATCGAATATCCGCGTAGACATGCGATAGTCAAGAAAGAAAACAGCAATAACCACATCACAGTTTTGTACTTCAATTTTCTAAAATCAATCCTTTTTATAAGTACTCCAAAAGCAAAAAATACAACATAACGTAATGCGCGATTTATTCCCCATACCAATTCTACATTCATTAACTTAATACCTAAGACTGAACATACTATGATAGCAACTACAATTCCCGGCTTCGGCAAATACCTTTCCAATATTCCATATAGGACTTTAACTATGAAAAGCACAGGCAAAAACCATAAAACATAATTAAAAGGCAGCCAATAGTAACTGCCCACAAATATTCCACAAAAAGCTTTATCCACAGCTAACTTTGCAGCTTCTGATCTAAATTTATTTTCAAAACCAGCCCAATAAATAAAGGATAAAATGCTCCATACAAAATACGGAATCATTATAGAATAGAAATTTCTCACAACATATCCTTTTAAATTTTCTCCCAGCCTAAACGTCATACCTGAAACGACAAAAAATAATGGCATATAAAATGTATATATTATTTCGTTAATGTGAAAACTCGTATTAAAACATATATGTGTATAAACTACTAAAAAGATCCCTAATCCCTTTGCAATATCGTAATATCCAATGCGCTCTTTCATTTTATTTTAAGAAACCCTTCCCATAGACACCCTTGGAAATCAATTCTTTAAAATTCTCATAAACCGACTGCCTGTCCTCTGCATAAGTCACACCAAACCATTTATCCTGTGTCGGCAATACCTCAACTGTATGAGTTCCTGTTTTCAGTAAATCTCCAATCAGAACAGGAAGAAGATATTCTGCTTTCATTGGATTATCCAAAACATCTGTCTCAAAGAATTTTACAAAACCATCCTTCAAGACCTGTAAAAATGCAGGTTTTGAAGTTTCATCTTCTGTCGGAAATCCCCACATATTCATAGAAACATAGGAATCCGGATTCAATACCTTTCCATCCGCCTCCGCGCTATTTCCGGTTTTCACAATATTATGCGTCTCAACGATTTCCGATAATGTCATCATCTGCGCATTTACCTGACAAATTCCTCTGGTAACTCCACCATTGTCCGATAAAGTATTTTTTAGAATAAAACCAGCCATTGCTAATTCATTATGTGTATGTGAATGTATCAGCCAGTCATGCAATTTTACAAACGCTTCTTTTCCATAATAATCATCTGCATTAATCACAGCAAAAGCAGAATCAATCAAAGGCTCCGCTGCCAGCACTGCCTGTCCGGTTCCCCATGGTTTCGTCCGTCCAACCGGCATCTCTCCCGGAATATTGTTGATATCCTGAAAACAATACTTTACATCAACACCCTTAGAGGCACAAATTTTTTCAATTCTGTCTCCAATTATTTCTTTAAAATCTTCTTCAATATCCTTCCGGATAATAAAAATAATCTCATTAAATCCCGCTTCGATTGCATCATAGACCGAATAATCCATAATCACATGTCCATAATCATCCACCAGAGTCAACTGCTTAATCCCTTCTCCGAATCTTGACCCGATTCCTGCAGCCATAATCACTAATGCTGTTTTCTTCATAAAAATTACCCCAATTCTTTCTCACACAAATCCAGTGCTGATGCAATAACAGCATCCATATCATAATACTTGTACTCACCCAGACGTCCGCCAAAAATCACGTTCTTCTCGTCTTCTGCAAGTTTCTTATATTCCTGATACAGCTTGCCATTCTTCTCATCATTGACCGGATAATATGGCTCATCCCCTACTTTCCATTCGGAACTGTACTCCCGGCTGATGACAGTCTTAGGAATGTCATTTCCTTCATCATCCTTACCAAACTCAAACCACTTGTGCTCAATAATTCTGGTCCACGGGGTTTCACGATCCGTATAGTTGACCGCAGCATTTCCCTGGAAATTCGGTGTATCCAGCACTTCAGTATCAAAACGGACGGAACGATACTCCAAAGCTCCAAGTTTATAATCAAAATATGCATCAATGGCACCCGTATATACCACTTTCTCTGCCAGCTTATCCAGCTCATCCTTATTTTCAAGATAATCTGTATTCAGGCGAACTTCAATCCCATCAAGCATATTTGCTACCATCTTTGTATATCCGCCAACCGGAATTCCCTGATACAGTGCATTAAAATAATTATTATCAAATGTCAGCCGAACCGGAAGCCGCTTGATAATAAAGGAAGGAAGATCTTTACAATCACGCCCCCACTGTTTCTCGGTATATCCCTTAATCAGTTTTTCATAGATATCTTTGCCAACCAGAGAAATTGCCTGTTCCTCCAGATTCTGTGGCTCTGTGATACCGGCTTCTTTCCGCTGCTCCTCAATCTTTGCAGCTGCCTCCTGTGGCGTAATCACATTCCACATCTTGTTAAACGTATACATGTTAAATGGCAGGGAATACAATTCTCCCTTGTAATTTGCTACCGGCGAATTCGTAAAACGGTTGAACTCCGCAAACTTTGTCACATACTCCCATACTTCTTTGTTGTTTGTATGGAAAATATGTGCCCCATACTTATGTACATGAATTTTCTCTATGTCCTCCGTATACACATTTCCCGCAATATTCGGTCGCTTGTCAATGACAAGAACCTTCTTTCCTGCATCTGTTGCCTGTCTTGCAAAGACAGATCCAAATAAACCAGCTCCAACAATTAAATAGTCGTACACTTTCCTTAGTTCCTTTCCAAATATTTTTTATCGCTCTCCGTATAAATTATATAAATCCCTTTTCAGAAAAATCTACATTCATCTGTATTTAATACTTCAAATAATCTATAGTGTTCTTCATCGGCATATACTTTATTTTACAACTTACACAACATCCTTCCGGATGCCCCTTTCTCATATTTTTGAAGTTTTTTTTCTATATCAGCATCCGAAATTTTTCCAATGCAAAATAAATCATTATTTTTTACACTTGCACATGGAAATATTTCACCTCGATATGTAATATACCATAATTGCTTACCAGCCGGACATTCTCCAACTCCGCAAAACTTTCTACAAGGTATCACATCCTCTATACCAGATGCAGTAATCGCTATATTTTTTTCTTTCTTTACAATATTCTGAATTATATTTCTATATACTTCCTCGTCAACCCCAATTTGTGTCCAAGAATCACTCGCTCTTCCATGACATATTAGTTTTAAAAATCTAACTTCAGATATTTTCCATTCTTTAGCCATTTCGATAATATCTGTTAATTTATCTATGTTAAACGCTGTCACTACAGTATTAAATCTTACCTCAATGCCATTCTTTTCTAAGACCTCTATGGTCTCTTTTGTTTTCTCAAAAGATCCATTACATACTGTCATCCAATCGTGCTGTTCTTTACAATCACTATAGATTGAGAAATAACAACGCTCTAATCCACATTCTGACAATTTTTTTGCTGTTTCCGGTGATAGAGAACATAGATCATTATTTTCTTTTACTATTCCTGATGTAAATAACCCTATTTTTGTATGCGGAATTTCTTTTTTAATTTTTTTTATTATTTCTACAATTTGTGGATGTAATAAAGGCTCTCCTCCTGTCAAGAAAATCTCTTTTTCCGTTTTTTCATTAAACAAATTCAAAAAGCGCAATATATCATCTACCGAATACTCCATATTTTTCCCTGCATCTGTAGCATAAGAAGAACAATGCCTGCATTTTAATAAACATCTATTTTCTATTTCAAAATGTATTTCCATATATCCTCACTATATAAAATATTCTGATATCTTATTCCAAATTTCTTTTGCAATTTCTTCCTGAGATCTATTTCCATCAACAATAATGATATTTTCCTCTGATTTTTCCTTTTCAAATGACTCAAAATATTTTTCTCTTACTTTTACCAATCTTGATTTTTTTTCAAAGAGTTCCTGATGAAAACGATTTTTGGCAATTCTTTCAATTGCAGTATCTGGATCCACATCTATAAATACTGTTGCGGTTGGTTTTAATATTTGTTTACATTGATCATTTGCTTGAATGACCCATTCCATAGGCATATCAACACTATGATATGCATAAGAAGAAAAATAATAGCGATCACTAATAACGGTAATTCCTTCATCAATCTTAGCTTTTAACCCGTTAAGATCATTTAATAAATGATCTAATCGATCTGCAACAAACAGTGCTGCAATAACTTTATTATCCGTTTTTACCCTTCCCGTCATAATTTGATGGATCAATGAACCAATTGGCGAATCCGTCGGTTCCATCGTTGTATAATAATATATGTTTTCTTTTTTTAATTTTTCTGTGAGATACTCAATCTGTGTACTTTTTCCACTCCCATCAATTCCCTCGAAAGCAATAAACTTTCCTCCATTTTTGTGATCATCATTTATCTTGTAACTCATAGTTTCGAAACCTTTCTTTATTTTTTTCCATCTTTTCCAGATATGCCTCTTCAAGGTTAATATTCAATTGATATGATATCTTTAAAAGATATGCAAAAATATCTGCTATTTCTTCTGATAATTCGTGTTTTTTTTCATCAACCTTAAAATCTCCGCGAACAATCTTTTTTATAATATTTGATGTCTCTCCCACTTCACCAATAAGCGCAATTATTAGAAATTCCAAAATTTCCAAATTATCATCTGAAATTTTTTCATCCCAACAAAATTTTCCCTTATGATTTCCATCAAACCTTTTTTGAACGTTAATAAGTTCATTCAATGTCATGAATTATCCTTTTCTCCCTTCTCCAGCTCATTAATTACATTTCCCAGCAAAACCTGAACCTGCTCCTCACATTGTTTTTCTTGAAGATCTGGCACCGATTCTTTTTTATGGAAATTATTTAGGCTATCATAAATATTCAGTACTTCTTTTAACGTATCTAACACATCATCAGGATATTTTTTCAATTTACTCTTTGAACTAGACTTTATTATTGCATTATATAGATTTTGAATGCCCTCACTTCTAGTAATTGTCTCACTCCCATCCTGCTTTTCTTTCAGAAGTTCACATATTTTTCCAACTTCCCCCGCCATCACCATACCACAAATTTCAAATGGATCCAAAGTATCAATTTCAGCCTTTAAAAAGCAATTAAATTTTTGCTTTTTCTGTGCTCGAAATGAAGAAATAACAATATTGACTGTCTCAAATTCAATTCCTTTACTCTTTAATTGCGAAAGCAAGTATTCGATTTCACATATATTAATTTTCAAGAAATGGCAAACCTCCAATGCTCTCAAATGCATATGCACTATCAAAGTATTCCCATTTTTGCCAAACTGAATTGATTCTAAGGACGGCAAATAAGTTTTATCCCCCAAAGACTCCTGTATCTTTTTCATATTATATGTTGATAAGACAATACGATTACTAGTTGGCTTTTCCCTTAACTGCTCGTATACAAAATCAATTCCAGATTGATCGTCTACGGAAAAATAGGAACCATGATTAAAATATAATTCATCCGGCACTGTATCCTGTTCCCACATTTTTGCTAAATCAAAATAACTGTATTGATGCTTTCCAATCTCTAATTTATCTCCTTCTAAATATGTTTTAAGTTCACTCTGAAATGTACTAAACTCGCTATCAATTTCAATTCGCAGTTGATTCAATACTTTATTTTTGTCGATGGAATCAGATACTTTTTCATATACCTCTTCAAAACTTTTTCCTTTAAAAATACATTCCTTTTGCAATGTATTATCATACATCACCTGGTTTTCCCAAGGATCTGCTTTATTATCCGCACAATATCTACAATTATAAACTTTTTCAATCAAATTGCCATTCCATTTAATGATATTAAATTGTGAATTAACATCTTGATTATTTCTTGAAAACAAAGCTCCAGTACCAATTACAGGACACATATTTTTTCCCATTGTAATAATATCTTTTCCATGAATATGTCCATGTAATATTGCTGACACCTCATACTTTTCTGCTAAAAGAACTAATCCCGCAGCATCTCTTATTGATGAGATATCATTTGGAAACATGCTCATGAGCGTATGGTGAATAACAAGTATTTTTTTCCCCTCCGTATTTTTAAGCATAGTTTCCAATTGATCATAATCAATTCCTCCCGCCTTATAACTATTATTCAAGCATGTGTTTACAAAAATAAATGTTATCTTTTCACTTGAAACAGCAAATGAGTAGCAACTTTTCAACTGTTTATTTGAAATTTTATCCTCGCTCAATTTATTTACAAATTCACCAAACTCTTTTTCGTGTGTAATATCATGGTTTCCCGGACAACACCGACTCCAAATTTTATAGTCATCTTCTAGATTTGTCACAAAGTTTTTAATTAAATCTCCTGCTTTTTCATATCTATCGCAAACTGCTTTTTCATCAGGAATTTTCTCACTGTCAATAATGTCACCGCATAAACACAATAAAACCTCCGCCCCTTGTGGGATAATCGATTTTATTTCATCTATACTTTTATCCAATATTTTTTTTTCTGATCCTTCGTTTTTTTCTGAACCAATATGCAAATCTGCCATCTGTATAATATACATGCATTTTTCTCCTTAAGTTAATTTTCTTTCTTTGGATAATACCATTTTGGATATTCTAAATACTTAAATTCTCCAATCTCTTCAAAATCGTGCAATGTATTCATACCTACAAGGGATAATTGACATTCTAAATCATTATCATTCTTCCAAAATCCTAATTTACGGCGATCCAAAATTTCTATTTCCACATATGGTTTTTTTATAATATTTGCTGCTAACATTTCGCAATTTCCTTCATAAATAAAATAATACTTACCATACTCTATTACCTCTATCGGGGTAAATAACTTATCCTTTTTTGCTTCATCTATTGTTAAATTTAATTTTTCCGGGTTTACATATTCTATTTTTGTTAATGGATAAAGTTGCTTGGGACTTACCATTTTTTTTTCTATACTCATATTTTTCTTCCTCTCATCATTGTTCAACACTGTAATAATTCTTCAAATGCATTTATTGCATACACATCGGTCATTCCGGCCATAAAATCTATTACCGCCTGAATATATTGTTTCTTTTGCGACAAATCCCCATATATTTTTTTATTTATACATTTTGATGATATATTTTTTGCCCATTTAATTTTTGAAAAATCCATATCGCAATACTGAACTATCCATTCTGCAAAATCTTTAACAAATAATTTGTCATCAAATTTTATTTTTGCCAATTCTTCCAACACACATTGACCATATTTTTCATAAAAACCTTCAAGAATATAAAATATTTCATTTAATACAAGTGAAGAATATTTTTTAAACGTTTCCAATCTTGGATTTTGATATATATTTTTTTTATTAAATTCCTTAATTTCATTTATTTGTTGTGACATAGTTTCTCCCAATGTCAATCCATTTTCCACAGAACTATTCTTACATAGTTCAATAATCATGTTATGCATAATGACTGTTGTATTAATTGCTTCTTCATTATACACTCTTGCCATTTCCTGTAGTCTTTTTCTTCCCTCACATGTTAAATATCCCAATCTTTGAGCATCTTCAATATCCCGTCCCAAATAAGCAATTTTATCTGCAAGTTTTACAACACATCCTTCCCATGTTACCGCCTGATATTTTCCAGCCCTATCAAACTTCTTTAAATTTATCAATTCATTTCTTGGATAAATAGAGTTTTCATCAACTTCCCCACAATGTGAAATAATTCCATCCCGAACAGCATATGTCAAATCTAAATTTCTGAGCATTGTTTGATTATCTTCTAACAGTTCTACATCATCTACAAAATATACTCCATTTTGTTCATGCCAAAAATCTTTTTTTAAATACTCTTGAGCTAACTTTTTTATCACATCTTCTCCTTGATGCCCAAAAGGAGCATGCCCTAAATCATGAGCTAATGCAATCGCTCGCGTAAGTTCCTCATTCAACCCCAATTCTTTTGCAATTGTATTACTTACTGACTCAACATGCTGTACATGCTCCATTCTCGTACAGATGTGGTCATTTCCTGCTGCATTAAAAAAAACCTGTGTTTTATGTTTTAATCTTCGATATGCCAATGAATGCAATACTCTCGTATAATCTCTCGCAAACGGACTCCTTATATCATCATTTCTTTCATATAACGAGTCTTGGCGTTTGATCAATTCCTTCCATCTTGGATTTAAGTTATTCACCGCAACCATCTCAAATTTTTTTTCTCGCATAATATCTCCTACTATTTGCAAAAATCCTATCCTTATATTGTAGATTATAATATATCTTCCATATAAATGCTACATTGTCTTAACTTTTATGATCCGTAAAAACTGCAATTCTATATAAACTCCACGCCGGCATCTCTGCCGGCGTCACTACCATTCCTTCTCTTTCTAATCAACTCTTAATAAAAAACAAAATCCTGGACACTCCCTTAATCTTGCTCCCAACAAACACAATTCCCCACGAAATCAAAAATGTAACCAACACCACAACTCCGAGCCGAACCACTCTGGATGCCGGTTCAAAATATCGAAGTAATATCATATTGATTGGATTATGTACCAAATAAATTCCAAATGCACATATTGATATATTCGCAGCAATCTTTCCAGATGTAAATTTCATTCTGGAAATCAAAAGAAAAATGGAAAAATCTGCCAATATCAGCGTAGCTGCATTATACCATACATTATAATCTACACCATGCATATCTGAATAAATCTGCATAAACACTGTAAAACAAAAAGAACCCGCCCCTATCAATATCAACGCTATTGTTTTTATTCTGTCAAAAACACCTTTTCTAATCAGGCATCCCAATATGATGCAAAATCCATATGCTCCACCTGAAAAACTAAGATCAAGCAATGATGAAATTGCCGATTTTCCATTTGCCAATAAAAAGACATCCACAACCGGAATGACAAACAGTGCTAAAAACGCAACAGATAATGGAATAAACATACTTCTCACGTCCGTGTGATTCAATCCATTTATGATAAGTGGAATAAACAAATAAATTCCAATGATTACAGGCATATACCACATATGCGACATGTCTGTCTGACGGAAAAATAACATATTTTCCATCAGAATTTTTCCATTTAGTGGAGTCTGGTAAAACCATGCATTAAAACAATTATAAATAACAATCCATATCTCCGTTGTAATCACTAAGCCCAATACATTACGCTTCTCGAACTTTATTATTCTTTCATATTCATAATCCCCCCCCGACATTAAAAATCCTGTCAAAAATAAGAACAACGGAACGCCCAATCGACCAACGGTAAACATAAATACTGAAAGAATTCTACTATAAACAGATTCTTGTGCTAACGTCATTGCATTCAATGTATATATTCTTTCCGTAGTATGTGTAATCAATACACACAAAATAGCAATCACACGAACATAATCCAACCATAAAATCCTTTTCTTATTCTCCATTTATTTCTATTTCTCCTAAATTGTAAATTTATAATTTTCTAAATACCCATAACTTACTTATTACATAATTTAATATGACGACAACAACCTGTGCTATTATTTTAACAACCATGCTATTATATTGCAGATATGTAATAAAAATAAACAAAATAATTTCTTCAATAATCAATGTCGCAACCCTCCCACTGTAAAAAGAAACCATTTGCTTTAGAAAACCACTTATTGAATTCGTGGATGCTTGAAACACCCATATACGATTTGTATAAAAGGAAAACATAACCGCTAAAAGCCATGATATCGGTAAGTTCTGCAACTGAATATTCTTCTTTTCGGCAGATGGACAGCATCTGTCTTTTTGGCATACCTGTTTTTGGCTTTTTGAGTTCAAAATATCGGATATTTGGCAACAACTGGGTTATCGAACAAAACTTCGAACAACTGGCTTAATGGCATTGCCCCTTGTTATTTATGTACTGTTTTTCTATAAGCTTATAAACTAAAAATTCATCTATAAATTTACAATGAAATATTGAAAGTAAAATAATGATCATAATCGAAAGAACAACTGCAACTATATATGGCAATATATTCTCTAAACATGACATTAAAAACCCCCCCATGTCATATGCAAAAGATAGATTGGCAAACCTATTCTATCACAAAAATTTATTATCAAGTTTTTCTTAAAATATTTTTCTGTCAACAAACAAATAATAAATAACGCAAGTGCATATATATATGATACAATATACGGACTTTCAGCATAATATTGCATATTCATTTTATAAATTGCCAAAACAAATAAAATATAATTACAAATAAAGGCCCCAAATGCATAACTCATTTTCAACTGACTTTTATATACTCCAGCAATAATTACACCTGTAAGCGGTATAAATACAAATGGAAAATATTGAACAATCAAAATATAGCCTATCTTGTGCTGCAAATAACATAATCCAACAAACAAAAAACACATTATACTTTCTGTTAAAATGATAGTTCTTCCAAATCCTTTTTTTCTTATTCCTTTTAAGATTACAATTGACAAAACATAGAAAACAAATAGCGGTATTAAAAACCATGTCGTTCCATTAATCACATCTCCCCTTCCGTTGAAATAACCAATTAATGTCGCACTATAAATCCAATCCTTAGCAGAGAATTGTTTCCAATATGTAGGGACAAATACATTGACAATAAATTGTACTACTGCAAAGCCTAAAAATGCAAATATTAATGATAAATATATTTTTAATATTTTTTTAAATATTTTTTTCCCACATTTATCACAATTCTCATTAGTAATTATCATTAAAAATCCACTTATCAACAAAAAAAGTGATACTCCAAAAGCCCCAAAATTTTGGATAATATTCAAAGGTTCACATAACATACCATTTATGATTTTATTTACTACCCAATTGGGATTTCTCATTGCAATTATATGGTCATAAACAATCATTATAATTGCAAAACATCTTAGCCATGAAATTGAATTTATTTTTTTCATTTTTTATTTCCTTTTTATTTATTCTATTTGAAAGTAGCTTTATGCTATATTGTTTTTATAAACACATCGTAACTATTCAGAACCCCTCAGAATTCGGAAATCAGAATCGTTATGTTTACATAAAAGAGGCTGATTTTCAAATTCTGAGGAAACTTGAATAGAGTTCCCTCCCCATATATGAGCAAAATTAGCTGCGTTAGCAACGAGAAAGAATTTTATTGTGTCAGGCACCCCTTGTTATTCTGGCAGTTTCAACGACCTCTCCGTGGAATCAGCGCAATTCATTTTGGATATCGGTAAGTTCTGCAACTGAATATCCTTCTTTTTGGCAGATGGACAGCATCTGTCTTTTTGGCATACCTGTTTTTGGCTTTTTGAGTTCAAAATATCGGATATTTGACAACAACTGAGCTATCGAACAAAACTTCGAACAACTAGCTTAACGGCATTGCCTCTGGTATTTTTTATCTCTGCTTTTTACAAACTTTTTTCAAATTTCTCCAAAAACATTTCCACATAATCCTTAGGCTTGCCTTTCTGTCTACTTCTCTTATCTCACCAAGCATATTCAAATATACTTCATCCTGCATGTCAACAGTTACTATATCCGATAAAGAGGCAAGCAATGTATCCAGCCAACATATATGTGATGTAGGCGAAGCATACACCAAAACATCTATTTTGTCTTTCAACATCTGTTTATAAAAGACATTGCAGCGTATCTCATAATGCCCCCAGTTAGCACTGACAGCATCTGGAAGATACACGATCTCTTTTCCATACTTATCTGTCCCTGCTGTTAATTCTTTTCTATCCTGATCCGTATACAGGACAACCTCATTTCCTCGTTGTGTCAGGTGTTTCATACAATCCAAAACCTTTTCATCCATGTTATCATATCCTAAATAGCGATAATAGATTGCAATCTTTTTATGACCTATTATTTTTGCCCGGTCATAAATATCCTGTCCCTGTTCAAAATATACTCTTGCCACCGCACTGGTAATCTCATCCGGTCTAAAATATTTTCTCAAAATCTCAAATCCCTGCTGCTCGTCCTCTTTGTCCAATTTATTATGCCAGCAGTCCACACAGTCCCACAGTATCTTATCCGCAAAACATTTTAATTCTTTCTGAAATTTTTCTCTTACTCCTTTTTCTTCAAGGAACTTCCTTACCAGCTCAGATGCAACCGCACCTGAACATCTTTTTTCAAACTGATCCAGTGATAAAACATCTCCTCCAGTCACTCCTATTCCAAGATTATAATTATAATACTTCTCTGCTACACCATAATATGTTTTGGAAAAATACATAAGAAGGAAGAATATATAACGATCTTCCGATGCAACCAGCCTTATCTTTTCAGCATTTTCAAACGCCTGCACACACACTTCCCGTCTCCAGATCTTATTTGTAATATTAAAATCAAAAATTTCATCCACAAAACATTTTTCAATCAGATTTCCCTGTAATTCTCCCTCATATGGGGTCAGGAAATTAGTAACCCAATCTTTTAAATTATCTGATACATTCTCATTTGCATGTAAATCCGTGCCAAAATGCAGCACATCTACGGAATGTTCTGTAAGCTTTTTCAAAAGTTCTTCACAGGCAGATACTTCAAGATAATCATCGCTATCTACAAACATTACATACTGACCAACCGCTGCTGTAATACCTTTGATTCTTGCACGCAATGTCCCCATATTTTCATCTTCATGGATCACTTTCATACGTTCATCCCGCATAGCATAGCCATCTAAAATCTTTCCAGATTCATCTTGTGATGCATCATCAATACAGATAATCTCTACCTCGGCAAATGATTGTGATAACAAACTATCTATACATTTCTTTAAATATTTTTCAACATTATATACCGGTACTATAATTGATATTTTCGTCATATTTTGCCACCTATTATTTTATCAATTAAAAATTTTTCAATAAATTTATAGTGAAATATTGAAATCACGATAATTACTATCTATCATCTTTTTGACAGTCCCTCTTTTCCTATGCCCTTTCTAATTCCTGCTGAAGCTTCGAAAAACTTATCAATCGATCTGGATATTGTTCATCTGGGTTTTCAATTTCTCTTTTAGCTACCCGCTTTAAGATCTTTAATAAATTACTATATTTTTCCTCTTTATGCTCCTGCAAAAAGCGATATAAATATTTCACAACTGACTCGCTATACATTTTAACATCTTTTCGTATTCCGAGAATAAGATCTATAATTTCTTCATAATCTTCATCTGCCATATCCTCAAATAGCTCTTCCATATCATACTCTGAGCCATTTTCTATCACTTGATGTAATGTATTTACATTCTGTATAAATGGCAAAAACGTTTTTTCATCAATATTCTCAATAATGAATTTCTTTATATCTCTTATTGTTACATTGGTTTCTATCGTATTGCCTTTAAATACGGAAAATAATTCCGGATATTTTTCCCACACCTGTTCCTGAACTATAAAATTGAATTGAATTTCTTCTATTTCTTTACTGAAAAAAGAAAGTAGCCCCCTGATATTCACCAACACCTGCTCCATATTTTCTTTAAGCATATCCTCCGTGATATGAATCATCAATGTTAATTCATCCGTCGTTTTGTATTCGTATTTTTCCCCTTCTACTCTTGATACAGGTTCTCCTTTTTTCGAAAAAACCAAAACAGATCTATTTTCCACCCTGTGTGTAAGCATATCCAATATTTGTGATACAGTGGTTATCTCTGGTTGATCGCCATTCCACCATTCTTCCTTTTTATTCAAATTTTCGATCAGTAGCAGGATCAATTTTACACCCACACTTTCAATATTACTATTTTTATCTTTTAATATCGCAGTACATTCCTCATCTCTTCCATCACTCACAACGGAATATATGGTTGTCGGAACATATGCATTTCCTCTTTTTTTATAACTCCTTCTTATTTGTGAATTCGATATACCATACAACTCTTCCTTATATCGATATTTTAAAATCATATTCGAATCCTGATTCAGAAACTGTTCTACTGCCAAAAGCCTTATTAAATGTTCACTTTCTATAAACATATGATCTAACAGCTGTTTTTTCATGCCATGTCTCAATAATTTTTTATTACGTTCTATTTTTTCATTATTCAAGATATAATCTGAAAGTTCTTTATAAGCACCCAGTATATCCTCACTTTCTATCGGATAACGATTGCTCAATGCCACCTCCTGTTTATAATAAACTGGAATCAGATCTTCCTGTGCAACATTCAGTTTTTGAAATAAACTTCTTGCCTTTGCAACCCCTTCTTCAGACGCAACAACTTTAGACATTGCAACGGCATATCTCTTCTTTCCTATATTCTGCATTAACTGCAGAGCCATATTTAATCCTTCTATATTTTCATTATTTGGATATGCAATAAATATGACCTGATTTGATAATGTCAAAAGAGAGAGCGATCCCCATTGATTAAATCCTGCTCTCGTATCAATCAAAATAATATCAACATTCAGTTCTTTCTTGACATACGCAAATATTTCACTGAACACATCCTCTTCCTGAATCTGCTGTGTCTGTAACCGTTCAATCTGGTAAACGTAATCTTTATTCATAGATTTCAATGCAGGCATTACAAAGATTTCACCAGAAACATTCTTCAACTGAAGCGAACAGAAAATATCATTTATTCTGACATTCTCACTTCCCTGTACAACTTTTCTGTACAGATATTCTATAATTCCGTACTTTACTCCATTGATTTCATCATTTACTTTTTCATAAAAAATATTGTGCAGACTTGGTGCCTCAACATCTAAATCAAGCAATAATACCCTTTTTCCAGCACTCGCAAGGTTATATGCTGTTTCAATTAAAGCAATTGTCCTGCCAACTCCACCTTTATATGAATAAAAACTGATCACCTGAGTTTCCATTTTATTTTCTTTCGATATATCATCTGCATACAGCGCATCTGACCAAGATAAATAATCATCTCTTTTTCTTATTTTTTCGATATGAAGTTCTTCGGCTTGTTCTACTGAATAAATATTTACAAAACCTATCTGGTAATTTTCGTTTCTTTTCTCTATTTCTTTTTTCAACAGTTTTTTCAGATCCTCCCGTTTTATATCCGAATCAGTTACAACTGTCGCATGAATTTTTCCTCTTTTACTTACAATTACCTGTACCCATTCATTTTCTTTCAACGGATATCTATTTTGAATTACAGCTTCTAAGTCTTCCCAGATTCTTCCCATCTCTACCTGCCTTTTCACATTTCACACTTTTTATGTTCCAAATACTCAAATACAATGATAAACTTTTCCATCCATTTTTCAAATACCTGTTCATCTATATCATTTTCACATATGTATCGATAATCTATATATCCAATCTCCTCTGGTGAATCTAAATACTCCAATGCCTCCTGTGTTTCATCAGGCATGTCATCGTATACATCGCTCAGATAACTTGTATAAAGAGTTAGATTCAATCCATGTCCCAGTCTCCTGTAACTATCTCCATTAACAATCCATCGTGAACCAGTTGTGTCTTCTGTGACACTGCACTGGCTGCACAACATTCCCTTTAACAAACATTCTATATAAATGCCGCCTAAATGAATCGTACAGGCTTTCCGCCTGTTTTCTCCTTTACTCAATACCTCCCAGTCATCAAAGCGTGACACAGCCGCTTCTTCGTACTTTTCCATTTACTTCTCCTTTGTACCAGCAATAGTGTTACCAATCACTTCAAAAAATTTCTCATTATTAGATTCTCGTCTATTTTCATTATCTCGCATAACATCCGTTTCAGTTATCATAGTTCAAAATATATTTATGTTTTTAATAATCAGTAACTATCCTCCTGTATGTATTGTTAGAAAAACCTTATTTTTCTTTCCATACGATTCACTCTCTCAAATACCTTCTCGAAGTTTGACCATATTTTCTGTTCATCATCCATAATTGCCCACTCGTGTGTAAATACAACAATTGGAAATTTTTTCACTATTAGATAATCCAGTTTTTCTTCTATAGATTCTTCTTTTTCCATTTTTAACCATGTAGGTAAAAATTTAACCCCAAGCTTTCTATCATTATATTTTCCATCAGAATATAACTTTTGTTTAGATGCCTCATCAAGATAATAACTTTCTCTTTCCATTGTTTCGGCACATAAAAACCCCTTTATCCCCTCTTTTTTCAATCTTCCGATCCCTTCTCTGCTGCCTTTAAAAGAAGATAATCTTAAATACTGTGCTAAATTTTTTTCAGATGTTATACGGCATAGTTCTTTCGTAATCTGCATATAGTCTTTTAACATTAATTCAGTACTATCAACAGATTCATACGTTCTGTCATTTCCTGATTCATCAAATCCATATCCATGAAATCCAAATTTAAGCCAATTTGCATTTTCTTCAAATTCTTTTGTAAACCGTTCTGTCGCGTCAGCAAGTGTAAAGTTATACCATGCATTGTAAAAACAATAGCAAGTAAACCCCCCCCGAATTTCAGATGTAAATCTTTTATTTTTTTTAAAATAGGATTCTCAAATATGGAAACATACTCTTTATGCTCCGTTATATCCTTAAAGATCCATAATGTATCATCAATCGAACAGTGGATTTTTTGACTGCTCCATTTTGCCAGCTTCATATATTTATTATCCCTTCATATCTTCTATCTGCTTTTGCAGATTATTGACCCAGTCTTTGTATACCTCCAATTCTTTCATCCGTTCTTCATTCTGTTTCTGCAGATTATTGACCCAGTCTTTGTATACTTCTGTATCTTTCATTCTCTCTTCATTTTGTTTCTGTAAATTTTCGACCCATTCCTTGTATGTCTGTAATTCCTGTATCCTGTCTTCGTTCTGTTTCTGCAGATTTTGATTCAACTCTTTTAATTCCGTACATCTTACCCCTGTCTGATAATGTCTTAAACCCCAGTAACTTAAGATTTCCTCCATGCCCTTCTGATAAATATCTGCTTCATTCGCTTCTACACGCTTCAATTTTATCTGATCCAATACATCCACAAATTGGTGTATTACAGATTTTTCATCATAAACATTCTTCGCATTTACATGTAATTCATCATATGCTTCCGTAAATTCTTTAAAATCATGCACTAATTTCACAATGCATGTATCTTTTAAATATGCATAAACATTTTTTACCTTAGCATTAAAATTATCAAATGCAATACAAGGTGTTCCCGTTATAGTTGCAAATATCATGCCATGTAATCTATCCGTAATTACTAATTCAGCTGACTGAAATTCTTCAATCTTCTGCTTTAATAATAATTCTCTATTTTCTTTACAATAATTATCTATCTGCGTATCTGTATATCTAATTTCCAAAACTCTTCCCTTTAAAAAATTTTCTATTTCATCAACATCCTGATGATTCATAATACTTTCTTTATCTCTACGCAAACAAATTAAAACTCCCTTACGTTCTTTTTCCAAATCAACAGCATTTAAAGAAAGTACAACATCCGGCAGCATATACACATCGTTTGTAAAATTTGCTTTCAAACATTCAAAAGATTCTGCATCCCTGGCAATTAAAATCAGATTTTTATTTTTATTATAAATACTTACACTCCGCTTTAATTCTTCTTCTCCTTCTTTATCCCTAGAAAAAAATACCGTCTGTGGAAACATAATAATCCGGTTATTTTTAAATCTGTTAATCACAGATCTGCGAATCATCTCATCATCCATATAATAATTACCAAAATTACCGCCCCCCTGCAGGAACAGAATATCCTGTTTCTGAATCAGATGTGCAATGCCTTCTATATCTGTCCCAAAATCACTCATATCCACATCTATCACATTGGCATTCATAAAATATTTTTTCAGCAATTTCTGTGTCGCATACCATATTGCCTGATCTCCCATATTTCCATGATTTGGTGTCCCAATAATAAATATGTTTATTTTATCATCTTCCATATGATATTTGTTTTTTATAACATGATAATAATCCAGATATGCCACTTTCCGCTCCTTATTATATGATGTAAAAACTTCTCCATCATAATTTGTCTCATAAAGTTTACAACTCATCGCTGCTTTCATTTCCGGTCTCAGCCATTCATTGTCTGTTCCCTCCATGCGATTCCTTGTCTCTGCATAAGTTACTGTATCTACTCCCGGGATATCTCCCAACGTCAGGAAAGCATGCCCATTATAACAATGTGCCAGTCCGCATTTTGTTCCAACCGGACACTCAACCAGCTTTTCATCACAATTTTCATAAATATTTCCCAGTGTATTTCCCGTGTAACATTGTTTATATTCACCTGTATTTAAGTCTACCCAATAACTCCACATCCCGGCATGGCAAAATTCTGTTCTCTTTTTCTTAAATATGGAATACTTAAAATCCAGCAATTTTGAATCAAACGTGCTCCAGATATCATAAAATTCCGGCAGGGAATGCTCTGATAATAACTCTATTCCACCGGTCCTGTCATCTCTTGCTATTGTCACATGGCAAGCCGCTCCAAAATTATCCACACATACCTTTTTTACTTCATCGATATGCGGAATCAATTCATCATTTGGTGTTACTTCTACGGTATAAGAACAACCGGACTGAGCAATTTTCTTAACATTGCCAATAAAGGTATCCATCATGTTCAGACGGATCATCTCTAAATAATGAAATGAAAATTTTATAAAAAGATGGCTTAACAATGCTTTATCCCATGTGATGATTTCGTCAAACCGTTTTGTCATAGTGCCATTCGTGACCACCATGACATAATGTCCCTCTTCTAATAATGCTTTTACTGTTGGCAAAATGGTTTCCCCTAATAAAGTCTCTCCACCAGCACACAAATTAATAAGACAAGTTCCTCCCATACGTTCTTTCGATAATGCACTTTGAATTTCTTTCGGAGAACGTTGCAATTCAATGATATGGTTCTTAAATTTATTACGCAATGCAATATAACAATAATGGCATTTCAAATTACAGGTTTCCGTCTCAATATAACAATCAATAAATTTTACTACCTTTTCCAACTTTATTTTCCTCCACTATTGTTATTCAATGCATTTTATCTACAACAATTTGTTGTGTGTCATATCCCCCTTGACCTCTTCAAACTCATCCGGAGTACCAAACGAAACATGCTGA
>ULXH01022843.1_pt1 | contig 19379 bp, 16 predicted proteins | sample 1961101 | NCBI WGS metagenome assembly ULXH01 (sample SAMEA4835833, study PRJEB28245) | human gut metagenome | biome: gut microbiome; material: fecal sample | place: Denmark | collected 2008 | reverse complement strand
AAGTGTATGACTTCTATGGCATAAAATTTATCAACCACCCCGACATGCGCCGCTTGTATCTGCGCAATGACTGGGTGGGTTTCCCTTTAAGAAAGGACTACGACGAGAATCCGGAAATCAATCCGATCCGTCTTTATCACGAGAAGACCGACGACACGACAGTTACATACGTAGAAGATGCTGAAGGCAATGTGACAGAAAAGACTGCTACAATCTTCAGCCCGGAGGAATTTGTCGTGAACATCGGTCCGCAGCACCCAGCAACCCACGGCGTGCTCCGCTTCCGCACGTCGCTCGACGGAGAGGAAGTGAAGAAAATCGACCTCTATTGCGGTTATATCCACCGCGGAGTGGAGAAGCTTTGCGAAAAACTCACATATCCGCAGACCATCCACTTCTACGACCGTATGGACTACTTCTCGGCGCTTCCCAACGAGCATTGCGTCTGCGCCTGCATCGAGAAGGCTCTCGGCATCGAGGTGCCCCGCCGCGCGCAAGTGATTCGCGTGATGGTCGACGAGTTGTCGCGTATCGCCAGCCACCTGTTGTTCTTCGGAACCTACTGTATGGACCTTGGCGCCACAACCGCGCTGTTCTACGGCATGCGTGAGCGTGAGACAATCCTCGACATCCTTGAGGCAACAACCGGAGCCCGTATGTCGTTCAACTACAACACTATCGGTGGCGTGCGTGCCGACCTGTATCCAACATTCCAGGAAAAGGTGAAAGAGTTCTTGGCAATCATGCCTGAGCGCTTGAAAGAATACCATCAGCTTGTGACCGGCAACATCATCTTCCAGAACCGTCTGAAAGGTGTGGGCGTGCTGTCGAAGGAAGATGCTGTGAATTATGGTGTGGCAGGTCCGTCGGGACGTGCTTCGGGCTGGGCGTGCGACCTCCGCAAGACCAATCCGTACTCCATCTACAGCGAGCTTGATTTCGAGCAGGTTGTGCTTGACGGCTGCGACTCGTTCGACCGCTACTTGGTGCGCTTGAAAGAGATTGAGCAGTCGTGCAAGATTCTTGAGCAGCTTGTCGACAATATCCCAGAGGGAGACTATTACGCTAAGGTGCCGAAGATTATCAAGCTTCCGGAAGGACATTGGTATCAGGAAGTTGAGGCATGCCGAGGCATTTTCGGTGTTTATATCGACAGCAAGGGCGAGAAGTCGCCTTACCGCATGAAGGTCAACGGCACATGTCTGCGTCTTGCCGGCGTTGTCGACCACTTGACCCGCGGCGAGAAGATTGCCGACTTGATTACGATTGGCGGATCGCTCGACTATGTGGTGCCTGAAATCGACAGATAAAGATAACAGATTGAGTAACAAAGAAAATTTAAAGATATGATTTTTGACTTCAAAGTAGTCACAGAATGGTTTGACAATCTGCTCAACGGCTTCATGCCGGCATGGGCAACCACTGTGGTCGAATGTGTGCTTATCGGTGTCGGGCTTTTGGTGGTCTATGCATTGTTGGCGCTGTTCTACATATATTTTGAGCGTAAGGTCTGCGGCGCGTTCCAGTGTCGTCTCGGCCCGAACCGCGTAGGTCCGCTCGGCTTGCTCCAGAGTTTCGCCGATATGTTCAAGATTCTTATTAAGGAGTTGATTCCGCTCAACAATATCGACAAGTTTCTTTTCAACTTGGCACCGTTCCTTGTGATTGTGGCGTCGTTTGCCGCATTCGCGGTTCTTCCATGGGGAAAAGGCTTGCAGATTATTGATTTCAATATCGGCATCTTCTTCCTGACCGCCGTTTCATCGATAGGAGTGCTCGGCATTCTGCTCGCCGGATGGTCGTCAAACAACAAGTATACGCTTATCGGCGCACTCCGAAGCGGCGCGCAGATGATCAGCTATGAGTTGTCTATCGGTTTGTCGATTATGACAATCGTGCTGCTCAGCGGCACAATGTCGGTTACCGGCTTGGTGGAGGGACAGAAAGACCTTTGGTTCATTTTCCAGGGCCACATTCCCGCCGTCATAGCATTTATCGTCTATATGATTGCCGGAACGGCAGAAACCAACCGCGGTCCGTTTGACTTGCCAGAGGCAGAGTCAGAGCTTACAGCCGGTTACCACACAGAGTATTCGGGTCTGCACTTCGGACTGTTCTACCTCGCCGAGTATCTTAACCTCTTCATCGTTTCGGGCGTGGCAACTCTGCTCTTCTTCGGAGGATGGATGCCGCTGCACATCCCGGGATGGGAAGGCTTCAACGCCGTGATGGACTATATCCCGTCGGTAGTATGGTTTGTAGCCAAGGCAGTAGCGTTGTCGTTTATCATCATCTGGTTCAAATGGACGTTCCCTCGTCTGCGTATTGACCAGTTGCTTGCGTTCGAGTGGAAATATCTGTTGCCAATCAATTTGTTCAACCTCGTGTTGATGCTCATTGTGGTAGCATTCGGACTTAGTTTGTAAGAGATTTATTTTTTGAGAGAGAGTAAATAAAAAGTTTATTAATTGTAAAACGAAATGACCAACAACAAAGGAAAGATCACACAGGTAATCGGACCTGTGGTCGACGTGTCATTCGACATCGACAAAAACGACCTTCCGCCAATCTACACAGCGTTGAAGGTGGGTCGTCCAGACGGCACCGACTTGTTGCTCGAAGTGGAGCAGCACATCGGTGAGCAGACGGTGAGATGCGTCGCAATGGATGCGACTGATGGTCTTCGACGCGGAATGGAGGTTGAGAATATGGGACAACCGATTTCAGTGCCGACGGGAGAACAGGTCAAAGGACGATTGCTGAACGTTATCGGTCGGCCAATCGACCATTTGCCAGCCTTGTCGGACGAGAATCGCCGTCCTATCCACCAGCCGGCGCCGAAGTTTGACGATTTGTCGATCAGTTCTGAGATTCTTTATACGGGAATCAAGGTGATTGACCTCTTGGAGCCTTATTTGAAAGGTGGCAAGATTGGTTTGTTTGGTGGTGCCGGAGTGGGTAAGACCGTGCTTATCATGGAGCTTATCAACAACATCGCCATCGGACAAAACGGTTTCTCCGTGTTTACAGGCGTCGGCGAGCGTACGCGTGAGGGCAACGACCTTCTGCGCGAGATGCTCGAGAGCGGAGTCTTGAAATACGGTGACAAGTTTATGAAGGGCATGGAAAAAGGCGAGTGGAACATCGAGGATGTCGACGCCGAGGCTTTGAAGAAGTCGCAGATTGCCCTTGTGTTCGGACAGATGAACGAGCCTCCTGGCGCCCGTTTGCGTGTTGCGCTTTCAGGATTGACCGTAGCCGAGCAGTTCCGTGACCAGGATGGAGGATCGAAGGATATTCTTCTGTTTATCGACAACATCTTCCGTTTCACGCAGGCCGGTTCGGAGGTGTCTGCCCTTCTGGGTCGTATGCCGTCGGCCGTTGGCTATCAGCCAACGCTTGCGTCGGAGATGGGCGCTCTCCAGGAGCGAATCACGTCGACGAAGCAGGGTTCCATCACATCGGTTCAGGCAATCTATGTGCCGGCCGATGACTTGACCGACCCGGCACCGGCAACTACGTTCAACTTCTTGGACGCCACCACCGTGCTTAGCCGAAAGATTTCGGAGCTTGGTATCTATCCAGCTGTCGACCCGCTGGAGTCAACATCGCGTATTCTCGACCCGAACATCATCGGCGAGGAGCACTACAATGTGGCTCAGGCAGTAAAGCAGCTGCTTCAGAAATACAATGAGCTTCAGGACATCATCGCCATTCTCGGTGTCGACGAGCTTTCAGACGAGGACAAACTCGTTGTGGCCCGTGCACGCCGTGCGCAGCGTTTCTTCTCGCAGCCGTTCCACGTTGCCGAGCAGTTTACCGGACTTCCGGGCGTTATGGTGCCACTGAGCGAGACAATCCGCGGTTTCAAGATGATTCTCAACGGCGAAGTCGACGAATATCCGGAGCAGGCATTCCTCAATGTCGGCACCATCGACGAGGCTATCGAGAAGGGCAAGAAACTGCTTGCTGAGATTGACCAATAATAAAAACAAACGAGATGACACTAAAAGTGATTTCTGCAGAACTGATTCTGTTTGACGGACAGGTTTCGTTGGTGACACTTCCGGGGGAGTCCGGACTTTTCACCGTGCTTGAAAACCATGCCTCCCTTGTGTCGGCGCTGACCAAAGGCACTATTGAATATCAAAGAGCCGACAACGCGCAGCGCGAGACGATGGATATTGCCGGAGGAATCGTTGATGTGGACCGCAATGTGGTGTCAGTATGTATCTATTAGTAATATGAAGAAAGTACTTGCCATAATGGTATTGATGATGTTTGCGTTGGCGTTGCCGATGCAGGCTTCGTCAAAGTCGGGCGACGGAAAGGATGACGAGGGCGGAATGAACCTTCAGGAAATCATTTTCGAGCACCTCGGCGACGCTTACGGCTGGGAAGTTCCTTTCTCACACGAGCACCGCATTCCGCTGCCTGTGATTGTCAACGACAATCGTGGCGGCTGGCACGTGTTCAGTTCTTCGAGGGTTACAGGCGGAGAGTCTTATGATGCCGGCGATGGCGTTGTCTACCGCATAGCCTCGGAGGGCGACAACAGCGGCAAGGTGGTGCAAGTGGCGGCAGACGGCAAAGAGTTTCGTCCGGTCGACTTGTCGATAACCAAGGACGTTGCAGCATTGATAGTAGCCGCACTGATAGTGTTGTCGGTAATGCTGTCGCTGGTGCGCTATTACAAGCGCAACGGCATGAAAGCCCCCCGCAAGGGAATGGGCGCCGTAGAGGCACTCATCGGGTTTATCTACGACGGCGTGCTTAAGAACACACTCGGAGAGAAGGCTCCCAAGTTTGCAGGGTTTCTGCTGACGGCGTTTTTCTTCATTTTCACTATGAACCTGTTGGGTTTGGCAGTAATATTTCCAGGAGGCGCCAATCTAACCGGCAATATAGCCGTGACGCTTGTTCTTGCCGTATGCACGTTTGTCGTGACCAACATAAAAGGCAACAAGCATTATTGGAAAGACATTTTTTGGCCTGACGTGCCATTGGCACTAAAGTTTCCGTTGCCAATCATGCCTGTAATCGAGCTTTTTGGAATATTCACCAAGCCGGCGGCACTCTGTGTCCGTCTGTTCGCCAATATGATGGGCGGTCATATGATAGTGATAGTGCTGACGCTGTTGATATTTATCTTCGCACCGTTTGGCGCGGGAGTTACGACTGCCGCAACCGCCGTATCGGTGTTCTTCTCATTGTTTATGCTTCTACTGGATGTGCTTGTAAGTTTCATTCAGGCGTTTGTGTTTACAATGCTTTCGACGCTATTCATCTCTCTTGCTGTGGCAGAGCCGGAGCATCACGATAAAAAAGAGGTGGAGGCCGCATAACCAATAAAAAATAAAAAAACAAAAAATAACAATTTAAAAATTTAATTACTATGTTAGGAATGATTTTAGCGCAGGCTGCTGAAGCAGTTATGTCTTTGGGACTTGACAAAATGGGTGCATGTCTTGGTGCAGCAATCGCAGCCATCGCTGCAGGTATCGGTATCGGTAAGATCGGTGCAGCCGCTATGGAGGCAATTGCCCGTCAGCCGGAGTCGGCAAGCGACATTCGTAGTAATATGATCGTCATCGCAGCCCTTGTTGAGGGTGTAGCGTTGTTCGGTGTGATTGTTTGTGTACTTTCGTTGTTCATCTAATCAAGCACAACTTAAGAGATGGAACTGTTTACGCCTGCATTTGGCTTGGTATTCTGGATGTTTGTGGTCTTCGTGCTGCTGTGCGTCCTCCTCGGCAAGTTTGCATGGCCTGCCATCATCAAAATGATGACAGATCGTGCCGACTTGATCGACAAGGGAGTCGCATATGCCGAGGAGGCCAAGGAGCATGTCGACAATGCGAAGGCTGAGGCGGACAAGTTTATCCTTGAGGCGCAAAAGCAGCAGGCGGAGATTCTGCGCGAGGCGGCACGAATGAAGGCGCAAATCATTGAGGAGGCCAAGGAAGCCGCAACGGTCGAGGCCAACAAGGTGATGGAAGCCGCTAAGGTGTCGATAGAGCAGGAGCGCAAGGAAGCCGAACTGCAATTCCGCAACGAGGTTAGCACATTCGCCATTCAGATTGCGGAGAAGTTGCTCCGTGAGCATATGGCTGACGAAAAAGCTCAGTCGCAGCTTGTAGACAAATTGCTGGATGAGATTGAAACGAAAAATTGATAATAATTTAAATCGTAAAAGATGAATGAAGGACTGATTCCGAGCCGCTATGCCAAAGCGCTGCACCTCTATGCCGAGGAAGCAGGCAAAGCCGCCGCCGTCTATGAGCAGACGGAGCGTCTTGCCGCCGGCTATGAGGCGCATCCGCAGATGTCGCGCGCGGTGGAAAATCCGTTTCTTCCGCTTGCCGACAAGCAGCAGCTGCTGCTTGTTGCGTCGGGCGCGGAGAACGACGGGTGTCTGGACAAGTTTTTCAAACTCGTTTTCAGCCATGGACGGGAATCCTTCATACGCTCAATGGCACTGGCTTACGGCAAGCGCTATCGCGATGTCAACAAGATTTCACAGGTTGAGATTGCCACAGCGTCGAGCTTCAGCCAGGCTGTCATGGACAAAATCAAGGACTCCGTGCAAACTCATCTGAAGGGCCGCACCCTTGAATATCGTCAGCGCGTCGACGCTTCCCTTATCGGAGGCTTCACGGTGCGTGTCGACGGCGAGGTGCTCGACGCTTCGATGAGCAATGATTTAAGAAAATTGCGTTTAAAACTTCTAAGTAAGAAATAAAAAATGATTGACCCAAGTGAGATTTCAGACATACTGAAGCAGCAACTCGACGGCCTTAAAGGCAAGGCTCAGTTTGAGGAGGTTGGCACAGTGCTCAACGTTGGCGACGGTGTGGCTCACGTCTATGGTCTCGACAATGTGGAGGCAAACGAGCTCGTGGTGTTTGACAACGGCGCTACGGGTGTTGCCATGAACCTTGAGGAGAGCAACGTGGGCGTTGTGCTTCTTGACAAAGTCAATGAAGTGACCGAGAATATGTCGGTTCGCCGCACTGGTGAAATCGCATCAATACCTGTGGGCGAAGGACTGTTGGGCCGTGTGATCAACGTTCTTGGCGAGCCGGTTGACGGCAAAGGACCCATCGAGGGCTCTTTGATGCGTCTGCCACTCGACCGCAAGGCTCCTGGCGTAATCTTCCGTCAGCCAGTGAAGCAGCCGCTTCAGACTGGCTTGAAGGCAGTCGACTCGATGATTCCTATCGGCCGCGGTCAGCGCGAGCTTATCATCGGCGACCGTCAGATTGGCAAGACCGCCATCGCTATCGACACGATTATCAACCAGCGTCAGAATTATGAGCAGGGCAAGCCTGTTTATTGCATCTATGTGGCTATCGGACAGAAGGCTTCATCGATTGCTTCGCTTGTCAACACGCTGAAGAAATATGGCGCTATGGACTATACGGTTGTTGTGGCGGCATCGGCGAGCGACTCAGCCGCGATGCGCTATTACTCACCGTTTGCCGGCGCGGCTATCGGCGAGTTTTTCCGCGACAGCGGCCGCGACGCGCTGATTGTTTACGACGACCTTTCGAAGCAGGCGGTGGCTTATCGCGAGCTGTCGTTGATTTTGAAGCGTCCGTCGGGACGTGAGGCTTATCCAGGCGACATCTTCTATCTGCACTCACGTTTGTTGGAGCGAGCAGCGAAGATTATCGACAACGATGAGGTTGCAAAGAGCATGAACGACCTTCCGGAGGCACTGAAGCCCATCGTCAAGGGCGGCGGCTCACTCACGGCGCTTCCAATCATCGAGACTCAGGCCGGCGACGTGTCGGCGTATATCCCGACCAACGTGATTTCAATTACCGACGGTCAGATATTCCTTGAGTCGGGCTTGTTCAACAGCGGTATCCGTCCGGCGATCAATGTCGGTATTTCGGTGTCGCGTGTTGGTGGCAACGCTCAGATCAAGGCGATGAAGAAGATTGCCGGCACATTGAAGATTGACCAGGCGCAGTTCCGCGAGTTGGAGTCGTTTACCAAGTTTGGCGGCGACATCGACCCTGTTACGGCGCGCACAATCGACAAGGGACGCAAGAACGAACGCCTGCTCATCCAGCCGCAGTATCATCCGATGGCCGTGGAGGAGCAGATTGCCGTGATTTTCTGCGGAACGCGCGGACTGCTGTCGGCAGTGCCGATGGACAAAGTCGCAGAGTTTGAAACAGAGTTTATCCAGATGCTGCAGGCAGGGCACAAGTCGGATGTTCTCGACGTGCTTCGTTCAGGTCAGTTGACCGCCGAGGTAGAGGGCATTCTGACCGAGACCGCCAAGGCAGTTTCTGCTAAATATGCTCAATAAAGAAACGGAATTAGGTAATGTCAACGTTAAGAGAACTTAAGGGAAGAATCGGTTCGGTGGCGTCGTCGGAGAAAATCACCGGCGCCATGAAGATGATTTCATCGGCAAAGATGCACAAGGCGGAGCAGAATTTGAGCCGCTTGGTGCCATTCCGCAATCAGCTTCAGGGCATAATGGGCAACCTTATGCAGACCGACGCCGAGTATACTTCCGAGTTGACTGACGTTCGAGACGTGAAGACGGTGACAATAGTGGTGCTTGGCAGCGACGAGGGTCTCTGCGGCGCTTACAACATCAACATCTTCAAGGGCTTGCTCCGACATATCAATGAATTGCGCAAAGCCAACCCGTCGGTAATGATAAACGTGGTGCCAGTGGGCAAGAAGATTGTCAAGGCATCCGCTGTTGTTGCCGGCGACGGTGTTTCGGTTGAGCGCACCGAAGCCAGTCCGAAATCGGGCATCGACGGCATCCGCCGTCTTGTGGACACTCTTAAAGCCGACTATGTCGGCGGCAAGACCGACCGCGTAGAGGTGGTGTCGATGAAGTTTCTTTCGGCAGGCAAGCAGCGGCTCACCGTGCAGCAGTTGCTGCCAGTGTCGGCAGAATCCTTCGGCAAAGCCGATGGCCCGACAAACCGTCCGTATCTTTTCGAACCCGACGCCAACCGGATCTATAACGCTATTCTGCCGCTCTATGTTTTGTCGCTTGTGCAGGAAGTGTTTGGGCAGAACGCCGCCTCAGAGCAGGCAGCGCGCGTGATGGCAATGCAGAGTGCCAACGACAATGCAGTAAAGCTGCACGACTCTCTGAAATTGGAATACAACAAGCTGCGTCAGCAGGGTATTACGACAGAATTGCTCGACATACTCGGCGGCCAGGTTGAGAAATAGTACATGACAGACAACATCGGGAAGGAGGCAAACATACCGGACCTCCTTCCGGATGTTTTTAATGAATTTTTATGAATGCCGGTATGAGAAAAAACAGTTGACTGAACACAATAGAGTTATGAGTAGTGTAAAAGATTACTTCACCGGATTAGGCAAAGGTATGGTCAGCCTTTTGAAGGGAATGGAAGTGACAGGAAAGGAGTTCGTCACGAAGAAGGTGACGGAGGAATATCCTGACAACAGAGACAATTTGCCGGTAGGCGAACGTTTTCGTGGCACGTTGGAGCTCATCTATGATGAAAAAGGCAACCACAAGTGTATTGCTTGCGGATTGTGCCAAATGAACTGCCCGAACCAGACAATCCACATCGAATCGAAGATGGTGGAGCTGCCCGACGGGAAGAAGAAAAAAGTATTGGTGAAATATTTGTACGACCTTGGCAGTTGTACGTTCTGCCAGATGTGTGTTTCGGCATGTCCGCACCACGCAATCCACTTCACCAACAAGTTTGAGCATGCGGTTTATACGCGTTCGAAACTTGTGAAACAGCTGAATTATCTTCCGGAAAAAGACCCAGTAGAGGTTTGGAAGGCGCAGCAGAAGGCCAAGGAAGAGGCCGCAGCCAAAGCAGCGGAGGCGAAAGCCGCCGAAGCACCTAAAAATGAAACAACAGAGAAAAATTAATATAAAGTATATATGAATGTAGTAGGTAATTCAATCGTGTATTGCGTGATTGCACTGTCAATCATCGTATTCTCGGTTTTGTCGGTTACTTCGCGCAAAATCCTGCGTTCGGCCACTTACTTGCTTTTCACTCTTTTTGCCACGGCGGCACTCTATTTCCAATTAGGATATGAGTTTCTCGGCGCGGTTCAGATAGCAGTGTATGCAGGCGGTATCTTGGTGCTGTTCGTATTCTCGATTCTGCTCACAAGCAAACCCGGCAACAATGCCGAGCGTTTGGCATCCAAACGTAAAACACTCGGACTTATCGCAGCCCTTGCCGGTGTTGCCGTATGTGGCTACGCCTTGTTCTCATTCTTTGGTGGAGAGACAGCGTCATTGCTGTCGACGACCAGCGATGTGACGGTGGAGAAAATCGGACATGCCTTGCTTGGCACCGAGAAGTTTGAGTATCTTTTGCCTTTTGAGGCAATCAGTGTGTTGTTATTGGCATGTATAATCGGTGGTGTGGTAATCGCCCGTAAAAGATAATTGCAATGGATTTGACAATGCTTTATTATTTGGTGCCGAGTCTGGTGATGTTCGCCTGCGGCGTTTACGGTTTTATCACCCGTAAGAATTTGATCGCCATCCTTATCTCTTTGGAATTGATGCTCAACTCTGTTGACATCAACTTTGTGGTTTTCAACCGCTTTCTTTTCCCAGGGCAGATGGAGGGAATGTTTTTCGCCCTGTTCGCGATAGCCATCGCGGCGGCAGAGACAGCTTTGGCGATTGCGATTGTGATCAACATATTCCGCGCAGTGAAGAATGTTGATATCCAAAGTTTAACTAAAATGAAATATTAAGCTCATGGACTTGTCATTATCAATAATCACAATTCTGCTGCCGTTGTTCACGTTTTTCGTGCTCGGCCTTGTAGGCATGAAGATGCCTAAGCAGACTGCGGGAATTTTCGGAACGCTCTCTATGCTCGTCACAGCCGTAGTGGCTTATGGAGTTGCGTTGAGCTATTTTTTCAGCCCAGAGTATATTGTCGACGGAGTTCGCCAGGCTCAGGTGGTCTATGATGCCACATGGCTTACGTTCGGCGAGAACTTGAAGGTGACGCTCGGCATCTATATCGACCCGATTTCGGCGATGATGCTTATCGTTATTTCAACGATTTCGTTCATGGTGCATCTCTACAGTCTCGGCTATATGCACGGCGAGAAGGGATTCCAGCGTTATTATGCGTTCCTTTCATTGTTTACGTTCTCGATGCTCGGACTCGTTGTTGCCACCAACATCTTCCAGATGTTTATCTTCTTCGAGATGGTGGGAGTGTCGTCATATCTTCTGATAGGCTTCTACTATGAGAAGGCAGCCGCTGTGGCAGCGTCGAAGAAGGCGTTTATCGTGACTCGTTTCGCCGACCTCGGCTTCCTCATCGGTATAATGCTTTTGGCTTACTATTGCGACACGTTCGACTTCAAGTCGCTGATGTCGAACCCAACGGGAATCCTCACAAGCTCGGCAGGCGTTACGTTTATGGGCTGTTCAGCCGCATCGTGGGCGTTGGCTCTGATTTTCATCGGCGGTGCCGGTAAGTCGGCGATGTTCCCGTTGCACATCTGGCTTCCAGACGCAATGGAAGGCCCGACACCAGTTTCGGCGTTGATCCATGCCGCAACGATGGTTGTTGCCGGTGTGTTCTTGGTGGCACGTATGTTCCCGATGTATCTCGGCACACCGGAGGTGCTCGACCTGATCACCGTCACCGGTGCAGTCACCGCGCTTTATGCCGCAGTTGTGGCATGCGCGCAGACCGACATCAAGCGCGTGCTCGCGTTCTCAACGATTTCACAGATTGCCTTTATGTTTACGGCGCTCGGCGTAGCCCGTCCGGAACTTCACGAGGGCGTAGGCTATATGGCGTCAATGTTCCACTTGTTTACGCACGCAATGTTCAAGGGCTTGCTCTTCCTTTGCGCCGGCGCCATTATCCACATGGTGCACAGCAACGAGATGGACGCCATGGGCAACCTCCGCAAGTATATGCCGATAACCCACATCGCATTCCTTATCGCATGTCTCGCTATCGCAGGTATACCTCCGTTTGCAGGCTTCTTCAGTAAGGATGAGATTCTTGTCGCCGCTTATCAGTACAGCCCGTTCTGGGGAGTGTGGATGTCGGCAGTGGCAGGTTTGACAGCATTCTACATGTTCCGTCTTTACTACCGCATCTTCTGGTGGAACAAACCAGACTACAGCCACCACACACCGCACGACTGCGAGTGGGTAATGACCCTTCCTCTGATTATTCTTGCGGTGATCTCGTGTGTGGCAGGCTTCATTCCATTCGGCAGCTTCGTCACCTACGACGGCAAGGAACTCATCACCCATCTTGACATGGGCGTGGCAGGCACCAGCGTAGTAGTGGCAGTGGTTGCCATCGTGATTGCCACAGTGCTCTACCGCAAGGAGAACGCGATGCCCGACCGTATCGCCGGCTCGATGAAGACCCTTCACCGTGCGGCTTACCGTCGCTTCTATATGGACGAGATTTATCAGTTTGTCACACATAAAATCATCTTCGGCATCATCTGTAAGAGCATCGCATGGTTTGACCATACGATTGTCGACGGCACGATGAACGCCCTTGCAGCCGTGACAAACCGCGCATCCTTCGCAATCCGCAAACTTCAGTCGGGATCCATCCAGATGTATGTTTGGGTCTACCTGATCGGCGCATTGCTTTTGGCGGCAGTGACATTCGTAGTATTAATTTAAAGTTGACGGAATAGATAAAAAATAAAGTTATGTTTAATATACTTTTCTTATTCGTTATAATTCCTGTGCTGACGCTCGGCGCGCTGTTTCTGACGCGCAACGTCAAGCAGGTGCGCGCCGTGGCAGCCACCGGTGCGTCGCTGCTCCTGATTGCGGCGGCGTATCTCTGCTACGAGTTTGTAGGCGCGCGTGCCGCCAATCCGGACGCACCGATGCTCTTCACCGACAGTTATATGTGGTTTGAGCCGCTCAACATCCATCTGGCAGTTGGCGTAGACGGCATCTCCGTCTTGATGATAATGCTTTCGGCAATCATCGTGTTTACAGGCACATTCGCTTCGTGGAAAATCGAGCCTCTGACAAAGGAGTATTTCCTCTGGTTCATCCTTCTTTCAACCGGAGTGTTCGGCTTCTTCATCTCGATTGACCTGTTCACAATGTTTATGTTCTATGAGGTTGCGCTCATCCCGATGTATCTTCTCATCGGAGTGTGGGGCAGCGGCAACAAGAACTATGCTGCGATGAAGCTGACCCTTATGCTTATGGGCGGCTCGGCATTGCTTCTTATCAGCATCCTCGGCATCTACTATCACGCAGGCCATACGATGAACCTTGTTGAGATTGCACAACACGGCGTAGACCTCGACTGGCAGAACGCATTGTTTGTTTGCGCATTCGTAGGATTCGGCGTGCTTGGCGCGATGTTCCCGTTCCACACATGGTCGCCCGACGGTCATGCATCGGCGCCTACAGCGGTGTCAATGCTCCACGCCGGCGTGTTGATGAAGCTTGGAGGCTACGGCTGCTTCCGCATCGCCATCTATCTGATGCCTCATGCAGCCATGCAGCTCGGTTGGATATTCATGATTCTCACGGGTATCAGCGTGGTCTACGGAGCGTTTGCCGCCTGTGTCAAGACCGACTTGAAGTATATCAACGCATATTCTTCGGTCAGCCACTGCGGCTTGGTGCTTTTCGCCATTCTGATGCTTAACCAGACAGCGATGAGCGGTGCCGTAATGCAGATGCTCTCACACGGTTTGATGACAGCGTTGTTCTTCGCCCTCATCGGTATGATTTATGGCCGCACACACACCCGCGACGTTCGCGAGATGGGCGGCTTGATGCAGATAATGCCGTTCCTTTCGGTTGGCTACATCATCGCCGGTCTTGCATCGCTCGGTTTGCCGGGCTTGAGCGGATTCGTGGCAGAGATGACCATCTTCTTCGGCTCGTTTGAGAACACAACAATCTACAACGCCGTTCTCGGCGACGGCAACCTCTTCCGTCACACGTTTGCGATTGTCACCACAACGTCGATTGTGATTACGGCAGTCTACATTCTGCGAGTTGTCGGCAAGTTGCTCTTCGGCAAGGTTCAGAACGAACACCACCGCGAGCTCGACGACGCACATTGGTATGAGCGGTTCTCGACCGTCACATTGATGCTCGCCATCGCAGCGATCGGCTGTTTCCCGGATATGGCCAACCTTATCCTTCGCGACAGCTTCGGTCCGATTGTAGAACACATAATGACTTATGCACAGTAACAATAAAGTAACGGACTATAAAAGAAATTGAAATTATGGATTATTCACAGTTTTTATTGATGCACCACGAAATCGGACTCCTCATCGTGTTCATTCTGGTGTTCCTGTTCGATACTTTCGGTTGCAAGAAAGTGCAGGGTTCGCTCTCGGTGACCGCATTGGTGCTTTTCGGCGCCTTCACAGTCTATGGCTTCTTCGCCCCGCAGCAGACAGGCGAGGCATTCGCCGGGATGTATGCAACGTCGCCTATTGTAGCGTCGATTAAGAATATTCTCAACATCGGTATGTTTATCGTCCTGTTGCAGTCCATCAAATGGAACAACAGCGAGACTCAGTCAGTGCGCCGCGGCGAATTTTTGGAATTGATGCTTGTCACATTGTTCGGCATGTACCTTATGGTGTCGGCACGCCATTTCCTTATCTTCGTCATCGGTCTTGAGACAGCCTCACTGCCGTTGGCAGCGTTGGCGGCGTTTGACAAGAAGCAGTATGAGAGCCACGAGGCAGCCGTGAAATATCTTTTCACAGCCGTCTTCTCGTCGGCAATCTATATGCTCGGACTGTCGTTTGTCTATGCCTTCACAGGCTCTCTGTATTTCAGCGACATCGCAGCATCGGTGATGCTTGTCGACGGGCAGTTCCTGCTCTATGTCGCTATGGCGTTTGTAATCGCCGGCATCGGATTCAAGATATCCCTTGTTCCGTTCCACTTGTGGACCGCCGACGTATATCAGGGCGCGCCAACCTCGGTCACATCCTATCTGTCGGTAGTGTCGAAAGGCGCGGCAGCCTTTGCAGCGTTCGTAGTCTTGACACAAGCCTTCGGTGCGGTTTACAGCCAGGTTTGGGAATGGATGCTCTACGCGTTGATTATCCTCACCATCACACTCGGTAACCTCTTCGCCATCCGTCAGACCAACATGAAGCGCTTCCTTGCGTTCTCCTCGATTTCGCAAGCCGGCTACATCATGCTCGGTGTGATAGCGTGCAACGCCACCGGTGTTGCGTCGTTGAGTTATTATGTGCTTGTCTATGTAGTTTCAAACCTTGCAGCCTTCGGCGTTATCCAGGCAATTGAGAACGCCACAGGCAAGGTTGACATGACCGACTATAACGGACTTTACAAGACCAATCCGAAACTTTCGTTCGCCATGATGCTCGCCATGTTCTCACTTGGCGGTATCCCACCGTTCGCAGGTTTCTTCAGCAAGTTCTTCATCTTCTCCAGCGCGCTGGAGGGAGGAAGCGTTGCCGTCTACGTCCTCGTGTTCATAGCATTGCTCAACACGATTATCTCCCTCTACTACTATCTGCTTGTAGTGAAGGCGATGTTCATCAATCCGAACGACAATCCAATCGCCACGTTCAAGAGCCATTGGAGCGAGCGTGCCGGACTGGTGGTCTGCGTGGCAGGCATCATCCTTATAGGTCTTGCAAGCTGCATCTATACAGCGCTTAACCACGCTGCCGCAGCAGGTTTCTAACCGAACAATTGTAACAGTCAACATGGCGGGGCGACTCCTTGTGGAGCCGCCCCGCTTTAGCGTTTTTTAACATGCTAATGTGCTCAATGCGTGGCTTAAATCTCTATCTTTGCTTTGCAAACCAACAGATAGAGAAGCGATGGGAAGAAATTTTATATATACATCTTCTTGGCATGAAGGTGATGTCGTTGAAATCACGTCAGACTCGACGATAGAGCAGATTTCCTCCAATGTGCCGCGAGTTCATCTTGTCGTTGGCAAGGGTGTGCATGTCGATTTTAATGTGGATTTTACCTTTGCCGACGGGACGGTCCTTGAAGTCAAAGAAGGAGGCTGCCTTGAAGTGACAAGCAATGTGGCAGTGGACAAGAACTGCCGGATATATGCAGGAAGCGAAGCCTTGTCGTTGTCGGAGAAGAAAAGTCTCACCATAGGACAGAACTCCGTGCTGCATTTACAGCGGCATTCAGTGATTGGAAGTGGTACGCTTGTGGGCGATTTCGCGCAGATAGAGGCTTCGCTTGAGGAAATATTCAGTTCGACGGTCAAGATTGAGGGCGATTGGCTCAACGACCGCGTCTATCCGCAATGGTTCGGCGCGGTGGCTTATAAGTCGTGCGGAGAGGCTTCGGCTGCCAGCTCGGTCTGCAGTGCGGATGCAATAGAGCGTGCGGCGAAAATGGCTGTGTCTGGCGAGGTGTTTATTCCGCGAGGCTATTATCGGATTGCAAGAACTATAAAACTTCCGTTTGGTGTGAACATATGTGGCGCAAGCAGTATTGATAGGGAATATAATGGTGTGACAAAATACGGCACAGTGCTTGTGTCGGCGTTTGATTATGAAGGATTGAAGTCACGGCTGCAGGAGGTTGATGATAATTGTGAAAGTTGTAAAGAAAACAACTATCTGATAGAGATAAATGTGCAGTGGGTTGAGATAGATGATGAAATGTTGAAAAAAAAAATAATAGTTCCTCGTAGCGAGATAGAATACACCACTCGCGAAACTTCAATAAAGAATTTGAGACTGCGAAATAGCTCACTGCCTCTGTTGAAAGACATCGGTCGAGAGCAGGCCTATCTGATGTATGGCATTCTGTCCGGGGCTTCGCTGAATATGGACGGCGTTACGTTCCAGCATTTTGGACAGGCATTGCGCTTCACAGACAATTATATTGATAACAAAAGTGTGACCAACTGTACGGTGAGTGAATATTGGGATGCATATATGTTAAATCAGGATGAGGCGCACAAGCCGTATGCCTTCAATATGGGATTTCTTGGAGATGCTTTGATGTTTGCCCACAATGGAGTAAGCGGTTTTGTTAACAAAGGCTTGCTGGTCAATAATTGTGGTGGTGCGACGATTTGCGACAATATAATAACTGCCAAGTCGAAGATACGCCAAAGCAAGGCGGTCGATTTCTCGTCGAATCATCTGGAGCGAGGCACAATCTTGAAAATAGAGGACTCTGAGGTGACGATGCGCAGCAACTATTTCTGGCTTGGCCAGGAGCCTGTGGTGCAGATTTCTGGTGCGGATGGCTCTGTTGTGAGTATGGACGGCGATGCGTTCAGATTTTATGATTCGGCATTCTATATGAACCAATCGGACTCTGAAGGCACGGAGGCTGAAAATGGCGCTGCTTATAGAATTAATGCGGACATTGCGCTTGACAGACAGTCCAAATTGAATTTGTCTAACGTATATCGTTATTGGGGTGGAGAAGGTTTCTCATCGATGCTTACCTGCGGAGTCCACGTTTGCGGGCGGTTGGACGATGGCAGTTTCGGTGAAGTGCTTGATGTGTTCAAGCGTTTCTCGTACGCTCTGTCAAGAAACTGCCAGATATCCACTGGATTTAAAGCGAATATGCATTTTGAGGAAGGCGGATTAATGGACGTGCCCGACCCACGGCCGTATGGAATGCTTAATGCCGGAGTTGCGTGGGTTTTGATGTATGATACGGGGAAAACAGATGATGAAGGAAATAAAAAATATGAAAAAGATGTTGGGACATATACTTACGAATGTCAGCTGTTGCTTGACAGCAAACGAGGCATAGGGTGGACGTATGATGACAAATTGGCGATGCGAAGCCTGCCTATCTGGGACGGCGAAGGATTTGTGGGCTCTGTTGAAATTGAATATTGTAAGGATGCTGATGGCAATGCTGAAAAAGACAAACCTATAGCAGGTTTTCTGCTTGTGCTTCCATCTGTTTACGGTGTCGTGAGAATAAAAAGAATGAAAAGCTCGGGGGCTGATTGTAGATATGTTGATGTGCCGGTATGCGGAGCGAAATTCTTGTACGACAACGGAGTGTCTGTCTGTGGATTCCCGTGGCAGGATTATACGCAGAATGATGAAATTACGCTCAATAAAGGAGTGGACATCGTGGAAATATCAGCATCAAAGGCGAAATTGTATGCCAATCAATCGGTATTCAAGAACTTGAAATCGGAAGATGTGGTCTACAAGTTGGGTGATAAATATACGTTAATTGATAACAACAAATAAAAAAAGATATGAAACGGATAGCATTGTTGGCAATCTTGGCTTTTACGTCATTGATTGCATATTCAAAGTATGTGATTGTCAATGTGGAGATTCCGGGCACGCTTGATTATGAGGTGGCGAAGCAGGCGGATTGGAAAACTGTTGATTCGTTGAAAGTGATTGGAGGAATCAATGGAACTGATGTCAGAACATACAGGAGAATGGGAAGAGGCAGAGAGCCGGCTATTGTTGATGGAAGTGGAAAACATCACTATTATATATATAATGAGATTGCAGGCACTTATGTTGGTAACACAACAGAAGGTAAATTGAAGTATCTGGATCTTTCAGAAGCCAATATTGTTGCAGGAGGGGATGCTTATGCAACGGCGGTATATGATGACGATGAGAAGATAGTAAGCGTTGGAAGGCACACGAAAGATTGTTATACGGAAGACAACGTGGTCGGATCGCTGATGCTCTCTGGTGAGTTCAGTGAGGTGATATTCCCAAATTCCGCAACTCGAATCGATGCTTGGCCAATTGGGAGCATTGCATGGAAATCCTTAAAAAAAGTAAAGGTGCCGGATTCTGTAAGAGTCTTGCCGGAAATGTTGCTCTGGAGATTTGAAAATCTTGAATCTATAGAGTTGCCATCTGTGTTGGAAGGAATTGGATCGCAAGCTTTTAGTTATACAAAAGTGGGGTTTGGTTTCAAAATGAATATAGAAAAATTCCCAGAGAGTTTGCGCTATATTGGAGCTGGTGCATTTTATGAAGGGTCATATAGAATATTTGATGATTATTTAAAAGACATATCCAATCTTGTATATATTGGAAATAATGCATTACAAAGCGTTGATTCAAGGTCTTGGACATCATTGCGGATGCCGTCTGTTGTATATTTAGGAAGTCATAAACCAGATGAATATGGGCGTCGGCAGTTTTATAATCCATGGGAAATCGCAGACTTGACATTCTCAAGGGAAGCCTGCAAGTCAATAACGGATACAAGAATATTGGAAGAGATAGCTAAAAAGCCATTTTTTATTGGACAAGGATTCTTTACACCAGTTTTGCGTTCCATGAAGGTTAGAATAGACAATCCGGAGATGTATGGTGACACAATCTGTGTCGAGAGCAAGGCATTCAAGGATTTTTCAGAATTGAAT
>ULXH01014167.1_pt1 | contig 19797 bp, 13 predicted proteins | sample 1961101 | NCBI WGS metagenome assembly ULXH01 (sample SAMEA4835833, study PRJEB28245) | human gut metagenome | biome: gut microbiome; material: fecal sample | place: Denmark | collected 2008 | reverse complement strand
CCCTTTCAGGGGCGCTGTCGCCTCTTTACCAACCTTGATTTTTATGGGATTTAGAACACCCTACCTTTCAGGGGGCGCTACGCCTCTTTACCAACCTTGGTTTTTCTGTGTTTTGAACACCTTACTAAGTAATATTATAAAAATAATTTTGAACAGCCACTTATAGCAACCAGCACAATGAAAGATTTTGCAGCAATAGATTTTGAAACAGCCAACAGCGAGCGCTCATCCGTTTGTTCCGTTGGCGTGGTTATCGTTCGTGGCGGTGAGATTGTCGACAAGTTCTATTCGCTCATCAAGCCCGAACCGGCGTATTACAACTACTGGTGTAGCCGCGTGCATGGCCTGTGTGCCGCAGATACGGAAAATGCACCCGTCTTCCCTGAAGTGTGGAGGCAGATAGAACCGAAGATAGCCGGTCTGCCTCTCGTGGCCCACAACAAATCCTTCGACGAAAGCTGCCTTAAGGCCGTCTTTCGTGTTTACCAAATGGACTATCCTGACTATGAGTTCCATTGCACTTGCATCGCTTCGCGTAAGGTTTGGCCAGGAGGCCGCCATAATCTCGACATCATTGCCGCCCGTTGTGGATATGACTTAACAAACCACCATCATGCTTTGGCAGATGCAGAGGCTTGTGCGGCCATTGCGCTCGAGATACTTTGAAGGTGTCTTGCAAAGCAAAAATGGATGTATAGCCCATCAGTCTTTCGCGAACGTTGAAAAGGTACGGTACGTTTTCCTCCCTTCCCTTAAAACTCTACAAGGATTGTAAGTGTCTTATGCGTAGTCATCTAACATACAAATGTTAAAATAGAGTTGTGGATAACATTTAAGCGGCATATTGTTTCTTTTTTATGAAACAATATACTTACCTTTGTACAAAATAGATAATGTATGGTGCAAAATATCTTCAAACTTGTCTTGACAGATGAGGCAAGGAACTTTATTGAGGGCTTACCCGAAGCGGTGTCTTACAAGATTTACTACAATATCAAACGAGTTGCAGGTGGAGAACGTAACAAAGAGCTCTTCAAGAAGTTGGAAAACTCGGAGATATGGGAGTTTCGTACATTGTATAATAAAACAGCTTATCGCCTGTTTGCTTTTTGGGACAAGGATAAAGAAACATTGGTGATTGCTACTCATGGCATCATCAAGAAAACTCAAAAGACACCAAGCAAGGAGATTGCAAAGGCAGAAGCAATAAGAAAAGAATATTTTAAAAACAAGTGATTATGGCACAGATGAATCTGACCCCATTGGACGATGTGCTTGACAAGCATTTCGGCAAAGTTGGCACACCACAACGTGATGCTTTCGAGAATGATGTAGATGGAGCCTTACATGCCTACAGATTAGGCGAAGCTATTAAGAATGCCCGTATAAAGCAGAACTTGACCCAAGAACAATTGGGCGAGCGTATCGGCGTGAAAAGAGCACAGATTTCCCGATTGGAAAGAGGTTATAGTATAACGATTCCAACTATGAGAAGAGTGTTCAAAGCACTGGGCGTGGTCACTGCAACGATTGACTTAGGCATAGCAGGTAAAGTTGCATTGTGGTAGCCCCCTATTATCTATGGTATAAAAATGACAGAAAGGACAACAGACCTCGTTATATCAAGGTTGCTTGATACTTCAAATATAGAGTATCACGCTTAAATGCCAGCGCCCTATTGATTTCCTCAATAGGGCGCTGGTTTTAAGTAATGGTGAAGGAATAAGTTAAGCAATATTGACCTGTATTTATCGGGTGACCTTGTTATTGTAATAGAAAACAAGGCTAAGGTTGAAGACCAAGCAAAGTCCTTGAAAGATAATGAGGATTTGCTGATGGATACGTCAAGCGTAACCAAATATGCAAGCGGCGCCGCGCGAACATGCAGCGAAGGTCTGAGGCGAAGCACTGTAGCTCACTTTGCTCGCAAAGTGAGGGGGACGAATATTGCGGCGGCCAAGCACGGGCTATCCCCCCCCAAAAAAAAATCACGCCGTCACTTAACTTTCGAGTTTTTTTGCAGTATATATAGTTGAAATGAATCGCAAAGAGTTTGAAAATATCGTGCCAGAGCTGCGACCATTGATGGTCAAGGTCGCGCGTGATTTCTTTGGCAATCAAGATGATGCCGAGGATGTCGCGCAGGATGCGTTGGTGCGTCTTTGGAACTATTGCGAGCGACTGGATGCAAACAGGAATATGAAGCAACTGGCCATTATGGTGGCCAAGAATTGTTGCATTGACACCTATAAGCGAAGGCAGATGATGGTCGAAGTGCCGTGTCCAGACGAACGAATGGCAGGCGAAACCTATCAGGCAGATGCCGAAGTCGTGGCGCAGGAGACGCGGGGACGAATCGACTCTGCCATCAGGTGCTTGTCGCCACGCGAACAGCAGCTCGTGAGGAAGCGATATTTGGAAGACCATTCCGCAGAAGAAATTGCCAGAGAGACCGGCGTTCCGAAACCATCGGTCAAAAGCATGCTCTCTGGCGCCAAGGCAAAGTTGATAAGAATACTCAAAAAAAACAGGTCATGAAGCACAATGAAGACGATGCGCTCTACCAGCAAATCTTGGCCGAACTGAAGCCCGGGGCTGACGAGTACGACCGGATGGTGGCGCAGAAAAAACACCCCGCAGGCTTGAGACGCCGCTTCAGGCCTCGTTTCGGATATGTGGCTGCGGCGTGTGTGATGATAGCATTCCTGGTAGCGACACAGATTCTGTGGCAGACCGACGGTTTGCAGCAGCCCCCACAGCTTGCCCGCCAGGTGTTGCCAACGGCAGGGGACGTGGCAACACGCGTTGCCGTTCCAAAGGACGCGCCGTCGGAAATCCCTGCAAAGGAACAGCGTTGTCAGCAACGCTTGGTTGCAGCAACCATGACAACTCCAAAAACCGAGGAGGAAGCCAGGGACAGTGCCAGCGTGAAGCTCGCGCCACCGACAGAGCATGCAGAAGCAGACCGCGCCGCAATCGTTGCCGAGGTGGAGGCAAGGGTGGTGGAAGCCTTGCTGGAACAGCAGATAGCCGTTGAGGTGGTGAACGAAGCCATCAGACATCATGAAGATTCCCAACAAATACAATGCGCAATATGAAACGTACAATTTTTTCTGTTATTTTCGTTGCCCTCGCCACGCTGTGTGCGCAGGCACAGAATCCTTTCTCTTCTATCTTGTCTGACTGCAAGGTGGTTGCTGTTAGCAATGAGCAAGGACGTGATCGGCTTGATTCAACCAACTGTCTTCAAACGCAAGTCTATGCTGTTCCCTACAAAGGCAAAAAAGCGGTGGCCAAAGCGGAGGCCATCATCAAGGAGATAGTGGATTGTTACAACAAGCAGATTGGACATTACACCGGGGGCTTTTGCTTCAGCGGCAAACTGGATGTGCATTCTCCGGCCGAGAGCCAGAAGGTCAGTGCCAGTTATAGTGAGGATGCTGCCCCGTTTGTTGTCGGAGGCGTTGGGCGAAACTATGCGCTCTTGCGCCAGCTGGAGCGCCAGAATCCCAACTATCGCACGGTTTATGGCGTGGAGTGGTGGTTGCTCGAAAAGCCCCGGGTGGTGTATTTCAAGACGTTTCGCCTGTTTGGTCCTCTGATGGCGCGTAGCAACCCCAAGTACATCCTCGGTCAAACTGACTCTATGAAGGATTTTCTGGATACGTTCCGCTCGACAGACTGGCAGAACAAGAAATTTGAGATGTTCGGCAAGGCTGATTCCTTGAAACTTGAGATGTTCGGCAAAAACGATCCCTTGAAGCATGCCGATAATGTGGCGTGGTACTTGGGAAAGGTGTGCGACCTTTACAAGGGCGATGGCAGCGCGATGGACAGTGGAGTGGTTTCTGTGGCTGTGCGCCGGTTTATGAATTATATGAGTGAGAGCAACGTCTGGAAAACAGACGAGGGCGTGGTGCGGGTGTTGCGTGCATTCCGTCTGCCGGGTTGCTATGCTGAGGTGAATGGCAAGGTGGTGGAGCATGGCGACATGCAGTGGCTGGCCTCTCGCTGGAAAGATTTACACATCTCGAGAGTTTCATACGTGGAGAAGGGGGATCCCGAATGCCAGAAATATGGTGAAAAGTCGAAGAATTTCCTCTTTCGGGTGTATCTCACCAAATAGCATGGCGGTTGTGGCATAGCAACAAGTAGCGCTGCGCGAACATTCGGCGAAGGCCTGCGGCGAAGCACTGTAGCTCACTTTGCTTGCAAAGTGAGGGGGACGAATATTGGGACGAATATTGGGACGAATATTGGGACGAATATTGTGGCGACCAAACACGGCTGAAAATCCAACAAAGTCATGCGCTAAAGCGCTGACCATATTCGCTACGTGTTCGTCCCCCTCACTTTGCGAGCAAAGTGAGCTACAATGCTGGCGCCGCAAAAGACGATGATGCGGGCCAGCGCAAATCTCCGTTGCGAGGGTGCTGCTGCCAATATTTAGTAATAGTAAGTAGGTAGTCTGAAAGCAAAAAAATATTCAGGCTGCCTACTTTGCATTTATCCTTCATTCCCTCACTCCTCCCCACGCCCTTTCCGCCAAGATCCTCCGTTTTTTTGAAAATTCTTTCCTAAAACCAATGTGCATCATGTTATTATGGCTATCTTTGTATTTCAATTTTAGCATTAGTAATGAAACACATCCTATATCCGATACCCGTTCTTCTTCTCATGGTCTGCTCCTTGGTGTTTTGCCAGTGTAGCAGCCGCCGTGGGCCGTATGATCCGCAGTTGATGCACATTGACAGTCTGCTAAACGAGGCCGATGTAGATACTGCCAAGGTCTTGGCAGCGTTTGGACGTGTGTCAAAGTCTTTGGACACCGAAAACCGGATGTACTACAATTTGCTGACGCAGTATTATATGTTCAAGACATACCAGCCTGTGGAAAGCGACAGTATCTTGCGAGCCGTTATTGAATATTATGGAGATAAACCTACAAAGGAAGGACTGTTGGCCAACTATATCGCAACGGGAATGTATATGATAGGAATGAATTTGCGAAAGCACAGGATTGCGGACTTAGATTTCTGAGAATGTCAGACCGTACGTCGAAATTTGACAAGGTAATGCGTGCAAAATGCCATCTACAGTTAAGTGACATTTATCAGAACCATCTCGATTCGCTTATGGTGTTGGAACAACGTAGGCAGGCCGTATATTGGGCTGAGCAGACAACAGACACCATGCTCATGGCAGACAGCTATTATTATTTGTCGAATATGTGTGAGGCCGTCGGGGATTATAAGCAGTCATTGTCTGCATGCGACAAGGCCTATGAATATTACTCGGTGGTAGGCTATCGCAACGGGGCTGCGCGGATATGGGTACAACGAGCCAAAAACTATATGGCGCTAAATGATTTGCCTTATGCAAAACTGTGCATGAAGAATTATGAGGCAATGACAACCGATTTGGATTCATCACATAGGATAAAGCCTGGACTTAACAACGAGATATATTATAATGTGATGGGGCGATTGTGTGAAAAATCGGGTGATATAGATTCTGCATTTATGTATTATAATCTTGAATTTGCAAGTCCTAATGAGGTTTTCATTCGTTTTGCAAGTGGACATCTTGCCAGACTGTATGAAAAAATTGGGAAACTTGACTCTGCCGGGAAATACTATCAGATAAATATGCAGTATCAAAAAAAGAGCACGTCCACATATAGTGATAAAAATATGCAGCGCAAGCAAATTGAATATGATTTGGGCGTTCTGAATGAAAAGAGAATTTCAAAAGAACATATGCTGGTGGCTATATCTGTTGTGGCGTTATTGTTAGTTACTCTCGCGTTTAAGAAATGGCCGTGGATAAAGAAGACGTTTTTTTCGTTGCGCAACAGAAGTAATAGTAAGTTGGCAGACAAGACAAAAGATGTGAAGGCAGATGAAATAGAAAACCATGAAAACTCTGAAGTCTCCAATGAGAAACCTTTTTCTCTTGAAAGAAGAGAAGGCCAATTGGAAGAGACTGCTTCCACTGTGTCGACCAAAAATGGTAATGAAGAATTGGACAAGCTTCTTCCTCATGAAAGTAACGACAATCCTTTCATCGCGTTGCGGGGTGCGTATGGTTCCCCCGTTGATTATTCCTCTTTTCCAGTGGTTGGAAAATTAAGGGCAATGGTTGAAAATGACGTAGACGTAACATTGAAAGAAACATCGTGGCGTGAACTGGAGGCGTATGTAAAAAAGGAAGATGCGGCATTTGCAGCTTTTATGGTATGCCTTAAGGAAAATTGCAGGCGTATAACGTCTGTGCACATACGCGTCTGCATTCTGCTTCGTGTTGGATTACTGCCTACGGGAATCAGTAAATTGATGAACGTGTCACAGTCTGCTGTTACAAATTTACGTCGTAATCTGGCTGTAAAGATATTGCGGAATCCACAATGTAAGGCGGAAGACCTTGATGTTTACATCAGAAGTCTTTAAGTAATGGTAAAAAATAACTTGACCAATTTTGAAGGGTAAGGAGTTATATCTTTATAGCCTGTCTTTTTGCCGTTTTGGGAATTTGTCATCGGTCACATAGCCCGCTATGCTCCCTCTTCCAAATTCCAAAACCAACAAAAATATAGGTCAAAATTGCTCAACTTATTCTTTCACCATTACTAAGCCTATCGTTTTTTTGTCAGTTTTTTATTTTTTTAATTGTCTGGATTACAGTGGGATAAACATCTAAGAGTGAAGTCGGGCAGGCTAAGAGTGAAGTCGAGTGAAGTAAAAGTGAAGTGAAAAATTTGGAACTTGATACGATTGTTCTTTACCTTTGCCGCCGAACAAAAAAACAATAAACGACTGCTCCACGTGCGGCTTTCCGCTTCGGGAGCGTATCCAGTTCTAATTCCGTCATTTCTCTCGAAAATGAGGTGAGAATGGGCGTCGCTGCATCGAGAGATTATGGTATAAATTATTGCACGACGCCCTATTTTCTCCTTTTGGACGGCCACATGCGTTTTTATGACGCAGCGTGGAGCAGTCTGTTTTTGCCAAAAGATAGTATTCTGCCGTATCATGCTCGTGTGTGGGCACAGATGGATGGTCTATATTTGTTAAATAATAAAAGTTTATAACTGGTGATATAAAAAATAACATCTAAAATTTGGAATTTTTTGAGATATCTAATAATTTTGCATCATAATAGAAAGGTTGGATTGCAAACATTGGCTTGATTTGTTTAAGCTATTGAGATTTCGGCTACTCTTGAATTATAATTATTTTCATTCTTAGGTTTGAGGCGAGAGGTTTAAATGGCATAATTTGTAATTTGAATAATGGCTCACCCTTTTAGTGTTATAAATAATCCTACAGCGATGATAGATATAGGACATATACCCCCTGAAATATCGGTCGTAATGCCGATGTATAATGCAGCTCCTTATCTCAGGGCTTGCATTGATAGTGTATTGTCTCAAAGTTTTAAGGATTTTGAATTTGTTATTGTAGATGATGGTTCTACGGATGATAGTGTAAGGATAGTAGAATCATATAATGACTCCCGTGTTCGTTTAATTAAAAACGAACATGATTTCATAGGAACCTGTAATACGTATCTGAAAGAAGCTGTTGGAAAATATCTTGTCAGAATGGATGCGGACGATGTGATGCCGAAAGACAGGCTCGAACGTCAGTACCTCTATATGAAATCACATCCCAGCGTTGACGTCATGGGTGGATGTATGGAATATATCAACGGCGATAAGGAAGACAACATGATTGGTGAGGCAATGTCATGCACTATTGACGCTATGCTGAAAGACAATATGATTGCAAATTCCACAACCATCGCCAGGCGCGAGTTTATAGAAAAGCATCATATACGCTTTGAACATAAATACGTCTATGCAGAAGATTATGGCTTTTGGATGTCCATGCTTCTGCATGGTGCAAATATTATGATTGAGCCACAGCTGCTTGTTACGTACAGATATTCAGACACTCAGACAACCAAGGTTCATTACCGGGAGATGCTTGAGGCAACGGAACGTGTCAAGGAAGATGCGCGTGCCATAATTTCCCAAAGACTGAATAATGGATATGTCAACCCTGCAATAAAGCCGACAGACAACAAACTCACTGTCATAATCCCTTTTCTCAACGAAGGGGAAGAAGTTGGTAGGACGGTCTGTAGCATTCGTGAAACTGTCGGAAATAAAGTTGACATTATAGTTATCAATGACTGCTCTACGGATGGCTATCCTTATCAAAAGGATTTGCTTTCCTTAAATGTTTACTATATAGTAAATTCAAAGCGCCAAGGAGTCGCTGCTTCAAGAGATATGGGCATTGGTTTGTCTAAAACCCCGTATTTCCTGCTGCTTGACGGACACATGCGCTTTTATGATAGCCAGTGGTGTGAGTATATTGTAAATCTGCTAACTGGGAACGACAGAAGATTGCTTTGCACGCAAGGTCGCTACTTGGAAAAGGTTGATGGTGTTGTGCGTGAAATAGCTTCACGTACCTATAAAAGCTATGGAGCATATATGCCTTTAATAAAGGGACACACGTTGACTGAAATAGTGTGGAAGGGTAATGAATATGCTCCGGAAGCAGATACAGAGCCAATTCCCGTGGTGCTTGGTGCAGGCTATGCGGCGAGCAAGCGATATTGGAATCATCTGCGAGGCCTTGAAGGTTTGCGCTATTATGGCAACGACGAAGCATATATCAGTATGAAAGTGTGGATGGAAGGAGGCGAATGCGTTCTTTTGAAGAAAGTTGTAGTCGGCCACATCTACCGTAAGAAGTCTCCATATAAAAGGTATAGTGCAGATGAACTTTTTAATGAATTGCTGATATCCTATCTTCTTTTTCCGCAATCATTGTGGTGTGTTGAGTTTGCAACGCTCTGCAAAACAAACCGGGATTTGTTTTTGATGGCTCTTGAAAAATTCCAGGAAGAAAGCAAACGATGGGTTGCCCTGAGGGAATATTATCGAAGAAGCTTTACAAAGACATTCCGTGATTTCACAGAAGTCCAGCAGAGATTGTGTTCCCAGTTCCTGGAGGAATTCAAGAAAAAAGATATAGATGTCAAGGGTATAGCGCAGTTTGTGTCAGAAAAGCCATTGGAGGAAAAAGGATTGTTTGATGGTACGATGGGGCAGATATTATGGCTGTGCATTTATGAAAAGTCTTCAGAAGACCATACGTACAAAGATCATATCAAGGCTTTATGGGATGGCGTTGCTGCGGCTGTACACCACAAGAAGTTTCCATGTAATTTCAGCAATGGTCTGGCTGGTATTGGCTGGGGGCTCATTTTCTTGAAAGAGCACAATATGATAGAGGATGATATTTCAGAAGAATTGAACCTAATCGACCGACAGCTAAGTTGTTACGCAATTCAAAAGGATAAAGACTTGAGTTTGGCAACAGGGTCTGGCGGCATATTGGCTTATGCCACTGCAAGAAAAATGTATGGGATAAAGAATCATATACCAGCAGAGTGGATTGACGACAATGAGGAGATACTCATGAAAGCGGCCCAAATGGTAATTGACGAATCAAGCGAATTGAATGCACTTGTCTATGCAATGCGTTATATCGCACTTTGCCGTGAAGGATATGACGAGCAGGATTATCCAATAAATTTGGGCGACTGGATGGATGTCAAGGATTTCATACCTAAAAATCCCAGGAGGTGGACATCTGTTTTGACAGACACAACGTTGACCACTTCTACTTTATATCTAATTTACCATAAGAAACTAAACAGACATGGGAAAATACAGTAAATACAATTTTCTTTTCCAGAACGGAAATAAGGGTGTGCTGTTTAACCTTACAACCAGCAGGGTTATGGTTCTCGATGAAAAAATCGTTGAGATTATCAAGCAACACAAGGAAAACATAGACTTCATGAAGGACATCAGCAGTCCTCTATATGAAGAAATGGAAAAGAACGGCATGATTGTCAATGACGAGTGCAACGAAGCTGAGGACATCATTGCAAAATGGGACGAGGGAGACAAAAGCCAATCTGGCTATCATCTGACCATCCTCCCGACATTAAACTGCAATCTCCGTTGCTGGTATTGCTACGAAGAGCATAAGGCCTCGTCGCAAATGACAGACGAGACAATGAACCGGATTTTGAAGTTCTTGGACAAAAAGATTTCCTCTGAGGGGTTGAAAACATTTAATCTTGACTTCTTCGGCGGTGAGCCTTTGCTTCCGTTCAAGAAACGGGTATTACCCATAATTCAATATGCAGCCAATGCTTGTAAGGAACATGGTGTCAATATGTTCTTGAATTTTACGACAAACGGTGTGCTCTTGACGGAAGAAGTTCGTAAAGAACTGTTGAAAATACCTTTGGCCGACAAGCCGGGATTCCAAATAACCATTGACGGCAACGAAGAGAAACATAACAAGTCAAGATGCACTGCCAGTGGTGAACCAACGTATCGCATAATTTTGGATAATTTATTCGGTGCCGTGCGTGCGGGAATGCGCGTTAATTGCCGATTCAACTATACGGAAGACAATATCGATTCTTTGGTTGACGTGCTTGACGATTTTGAGGAACTTACCCCAGAAGAGCGCAAATTGATATTTTTCGATTTTCAGCAGGTTTGGCAGGAAAAAAGCAAAACGGAAGTGCGCGAGAAGGCTTTGAAATTGGCAAATCTTTTTATGAAAGAAGACCAACAGGTCAGAATCGAGAAGAACTATAATAATCAAAGATGTCGCGACGATGCCGAGAATCAGGCTTCAATCAATTTTGACGGAAACGTATATAAATGCACTGCAATAAATATAACCCCTGACATTCGTGAAGGTGTGCTCAATGCAGATGGCGAAATCGAATGGAACGAGCGTTTCCATAAAAGAATGGCATTGAAGTACGGCAACAAGCATTGCAAGGCATGCGTGATTTATCCAATCTGTCACGGCGGATGCTCTCAGACAAAATTGGATGCAGACGAAAATGCGGAGTGTCTGTTCGGACTGGACGACAACGCAAAGCTGGAAAGAGTGCGTGGTCGTCTTGAATACATATTGAAAACAGGGCGAGTTTCATATTAGAATCTTGCTGGAATTTAAATAATTAACTTTTAAAAGAATGAGCTATGGAACTAAAATCTAAAGTTCAAGAACTCGAAATGTTGGAAATTGAGATTCCGGCATTGGTTGAGACAAAAGAGGGCAAACTCTTAGGTGGTTTCTGTACTATTGCAACTACGGGTTTTGATGTTTTTGCAATGCAGGATGGTTGTGAAAATGGTTGTCAGAATGGCTGTAATAATAGTTGCCAGTATGGTACTTGTCAGAGCAGTTGCAAGGATGCTTGTCAAAACGAATGTAAGTCTGGTTGTCAGGTCTCTCCTGCTCCGACCAAGGACACGACACCGACTGCATCAACCCAATCTCTAATTGGATTGTCATTTGTGTTCTAATTTTTGGGGGTGTCAAGGACACCCCCGTATTTCAGACGACAAGATTCTAATTTATAATTTAGTAATGGTGAAAGAGTAAGTTGATCAATTCTGACTTGTATCTCGTTGGTTTTTGTAATTAGGGAGAGGGAACATTGTTGGCCTATGTGGCTTGACGTATTTCAAAAATGACAAGAATATAGCGCGTATGAATGCAAATCTTTATACCTAATGATTGTACAGGTTATTTTTTTGTAGAAGGTTAGAATGTATTTAATATTTGAAATGCTCTATCGGCATATACTGATATGCCACCTTGGTTTGAAGGAGCAATGCGGGCATTGCGACTGAAAACAAGGTAAGTAGATGAGCCAGAGAGAGTGTTTGCGTAACACAGGTTGCACCTCGGTAAAGCATTCAAACAAGTTTGATGCTCTGCTCTCAGTTTGTTCTGCGTTTCAGATTAAGGAATAATGCTTTTGGCATATTTAAAATATTTTTAACCACCTGCTTACCATTACTTATTATCGAAACCATTAAATAAAAGACCATGAGAAATAGATTATTTTTCTTGATTGCCGCTTTGTGTCTTGTCCTAAGCCAAAGCCACTCCTATGCGCAAAAATACATCTATGGAGATGTACACGACTGGCTGACAAATAGACTGATGGAGAATGTCAAGGCAGTTCTTATGACAAGTGATAGTGTGGTGATAGATTCAATGTATACAGGCTGGAAAGGGCAAGTAAGCGAAACAAAAAAAGCCTGGTTACTTAAGGTTAAAGACGAGCCTGCTACATATATCGTGAAATTTTCTTTCGACAATTATCAAACACAGTATAAGCGGATTAATTTTAATCCAAGAGGCCGTATGAAATATTACAATTACGGCACTATAAAATTGAAACGTCAGCGTGAGCAGAAACTCGGTGTGGCAACCGTGACGGCCTCACGCGTCAAGTTCTATACAAAGAAAGATACCTTGGTGTTTAATGCCGATGCTTTCCAAATGGCAGAAGGATCTATGCTCGATGCCTTAATCAAGCAATTGCCTGGAGTTGAACTGAAAAGCAACGGAGAAATATATGTGAACGGCAAATATGTTGAGAGCCTCTTGCTCAATGGCGAGGATTTCTTCAAGAAAGACAATACCGTGCTTTTGGAAAATCTGCCTTCATATACCGTCAACCAAGTGCAGGTATATAAAAAACAAGGTGACCTGAGCCGTTTTGCTGGCAAGAATTTGGGCTTTGATGAGGAATATGTCATGGACATAAAGCTGAAGAAGCAATATTCCATTGGTGTTTTGGCCAATGCCGAGGGGGCGGCAGGAACAAAAGACAGATATATTGGACGTCTTTTTGCCTTGCGCTTCACGCCGCAATCGCGTGTGTCAGCGTTCGCCAATTTCAACAATATCAACGAAACACGTAAGCCTGGAGAAAGCGGAGATTGGACTCCCTCAAACTCCTTGGATGGTTTGCAGACAACAAAAACCGGCGGAGTGGACTATCTGGTCAGCGACAAGCGTAAACGTTTTAAGGTTTCTGGTGATGTTTCATTGACGCATTCTGATGCTGACAATATATATAGCTCCGTTGGAGAACAGTTCCTGACGGGTGGTAACACTTTCTTACATAGTTACAGCAGGAGTAGAAATTGCTATACGAATTTTTCAACGAGCCATAACTGGTGCTTTATGTGGAAGAAAACTGAATTGCAGTTTATGCCATATTTCCAGTATAAGAACTACAATAATTATGAAGTCTCCGCTTCTGCAAGATTCAACAGAGACATTACGTCGATGTCTGGACTGACCGACAGCATAATGAATCCTGGTATAACTCCCTGGTTACAGGCGTGGGCAGTGAACAGAGCCCTTAACGAAACGCAAAATGACGGTCATGACATGTTTGCATATTTGTATGCAAGCGTCAATCAGAAAATTCCATTCTCGGATGATTTTGTCAATATCGATGCGTCTGCTTCTTTTCAAGACTATGTGACCCAAACCTACAACCGTTATCGTCTTGACTATCCACAAAACGCAAACAGCGTAAGCGACATTCGCAACCGCTTCTATAACGAAAAGCCATATAAGATAAACTCCTACTATGGTCGGTTGAGATACTGGTATTTCTTGCCATTCAATATGGCGATTACGCCGTCATATAAATACGAACATATACATCTCCGCGATGACTATGGCATTTACCGTCTTGAGCAGTTGGCAGATTGGAACATCAACAACCCGTTGGGAATGCTGCCATCGGAAAGTGAATACCTCAATGTCGTTGACCGTGGCAACAGTTTCAACAAAACGCTCAACACGGATAAAAATGAAATAAGCATTCAATCGCATTGGGAAGGTTCGGTAGGTAAGAAAGGTGCATATATGTCGGTCAGTGCTGAGCTACCTTTGGTTATTACCCGACGCGAACTGGACTATCAGCGCGACATCCATATCGACACTCTGTTCAGCAAGACGGCGGTGACTTTCAATCCTTCTTTTGAACTTACGCACAACTGGCATAATTGGCAGCGTCAGGTGCAACTGCAATACAGTATGGAAGGGAGACTGTATGACCTCGTGCAGACTTTGGACTACAGAAGCGACAACAACCCGCTGCACATTGACGTGGGCAACGCACGCTTGAAGAACAGCTACCTCCACAATCTGTCGTTATACTATAAGAACAACAGTCCGCGCAAGCAGCGTTCCTTCAATGCCAGACTGGCCTACAACATTTCGAAGAACCAATTTGGCTATTCGAGACTTTATAACCGCCAGACGGGTGCTACCACGTTCCAGCAGGTGAACATCAACGGCAACTATAATGTTTCGGGAAGCGTGAATTACAATATGGCGCTCGACAAGAAACACCGCATTTATTTCGGCACGTCGACCTCTTCGCAGTTCTACAACAATGTGGACCTCATCACCGTTGAAGGAGAAAACATGAATCCGCGCAGCAAGGTGAAAACCCTGTTCCTCACTGAAACCTTGAAACTCGACTACAAAATCGGAAGCCAGAAAATCGGGGCGAAGGTGAGCGGAACATGGCGCAACGCCACAAGCGCTCGCGAGGACTTCTCAACGGTGAATGCCGCTAACTTCAATTACGGGCTGACAGGACAGTTTGAACTCCCGTTCGACTTCCAGATCTTCACCGACCTGACGATGTACAGCCGCCGCGGATATGAGGCACACGAGATGAATACGGACGAACTCGTCTGGAACGCACGTCTCTCGAAGAAGTTCTTCAAGAAACGCCTGACTGTTGCGCTCGAGGGCTTCGACATCCTGCACAACCTCTCAACCGTGACACATTCACTCAACGGACAGGGACGCACGGAGACCTACCGCAACGTGATTCCGAGCTACGGCATGCTGCATTTGATTTACCGGTTGAATATCCAGCCGAAGAAGAGACAATAAATATGGCCTTACAGGTGGGGTGTTCAAAATTGGAATACTAAATCGATGAAGATTGTGCGGAAAAGCCCTATCTGCGGCTCTGTGCGGGCTGAAAGCCCAGCAAGTTCATAGCACCAGGGCAACGCCCTGGGTGCCGTGTTCCCCATTCCTGCGCCCTGTAAGGGTAAAAGTAAAAGCCAACCGTTTGCCCATACTTTTGCCCTTACAGGGCGTAGACGTTTATACATTGATACCCAGGGCGTTGCCCTGGGTTGTGAACTGACTGCCCTTTCAGGGCGCTCCTTTTCGCGCTTTGTTCGTTTATCATGTGCGCATGCTTCGTCACTTGCTATTTGGCTCAAAACCGCGCAGAGATTTTCCTGGATTTTGAACACCCTACCTTTTAGGTGAATAGGTTGTAGAATTTTGATTTATTTACAAAAACGATTGATGCTGAAAGATATATTCTCCCGCTCCAAATTGAAATTCACGCGGCAGTTTGACCAGATGGACTGCGGCGCGGCTTGCATACGCATGATAGCCTCATGCTATGGAAAGGACTACCCGCTGTCTTATTTGCGCACACTCTCGCATCTCACCCGCGAGGGAGTGAGCATTGCGGGCATACGCGACGCCTTGGACAAAATAGGGTCGGAGAGCCGCAGCTTTGAAATGACATTGGAACAGCTGCGGGAAAAATGTCCGCTGCCGGCCATATTGCATTGGGAGCAGAACCATTTCGTTGTGCTGGAAAGCGTGGAGCGCAGCAAAATCACGGGACACTGGCACTACAAGGTGGCCAATCCTGCATACGGCCGCCACCGCTTCACGGAAGAGGCTTTCGCGAAATACTGGCTTAACGGCAACAAGGGCGTTGTTGTGGCCATCGCACCGCGTGAGGATTTCTTCAGCCGTCAGTCTGTCAAGGAAAAGCACAGCTTCGTGCGTTTCTCAAAAAAATACGTCTGGCCTTTCAAGTGGCAGATGGCCTTCACGTCTTTCATGGTACTCTTAGGCTTGTTGCTTTCGCTCGTCACACCTTTTCTGACACAGAAGATGGTGGACGAGGGAATCGGCATGCGCAACATGGGATTGGTCATCAACATCATGCTGGCGCAGGTGGCGCTCTTCATCGGGTCGTTCTCGATGAGCCTTATAGGCAGTTGGGTCACTCTTCACATGAGCACCCATATCAGTATGCGCATACTCGGCGACTATCTCACAAAACTCCTGCGGCTTCCGATGACATTCTTCGACACCAAGAGCGTCGGCGACTACCAGCAGCGCATCGGCGACCATGCCCGCCTTCAGAGTTTCGTGACACAGGGAACCGTGCAGACGTTTTTCTCCCTCGTTTCCGTACCTTTCTTTTTAACTATCATCGGCTGGTATAGCCCGATGATTCTGGCGGCCTACATTTTCTTTACTATTCTGAGCACACTGTGGATGACGTATTTCTTCCGCCGCCGGAAAGTGATAGACTATGAGCAGTTTAAACTGAGCAGCGAAAACCAGAACAAGCTCTACGAACTCATGTCGGGAATCACCGACATCAAGCTCAACGGATATGAGGATTACAAGATTGAAGAGTGGCGCACGCTCCAGCAGCGGCAGTATGCCATGAACCAGAAGTCGCTCCGCTTGGGGCAAGTGCAGAACACAGGCTTCACGCTCATCGGCCAGCTCCGGAACATATTGATCACCTGCTGGATTGCCGCCTCTGTCGTACACGGCGACCTCACCCTCGGCATGATGATGAGCATTTCGGCCATCATAGGGCAGGTTGGCGGTCCGCTTTCGCAGCTCATCGGTTTCCTCCAGCAGTTTCAGGACGCGAAAATCAGTTTGGAACGCTCGGAGGAAGTACATCTCTGTGAGGACGAAGATGGTGTGGAACTTCTTGACGTCCCGACAGACACCCCGCGCGACATCGTGGTGAAAGACCTCTCCTTCTCCTATACGGGTAGCATCGGCCAGCCCGTGTTGAAACACCTCAATCTCACGATTCCAGCAGGGCAGATGACGGCCATTGTCGGGGAAAGCGGCAGCGGAAAGACAACACTGATGAAACTTCTTCTGAAATTCTATCAGCCCACGGAGGGCGAAATCCTTTTGGGCGGACAGCCGCTGACTTGCTTCAGCGCCAAATCCATGCGCCGTGTCACCGGTATTGTGATGCAGGACAATTTCGTGTTTTCTGACACGATACGCCGCAATATAGTTCTTGGCGAAGCGATGGACGAGGGACGGTTGGCAGCGGCTGTCAGTGCCGCCTGTTTGGAAGACTATGTCAAGGGGCTTCCCATCGGTGTCGAGACCAAAATTGGCAGCGAGGGAATCGGCGTGAGCGGCGGAGAGCGGCAGCGCATGATGATCGCGCGTGCGGTCTACAAGAGTCCGCTTTATCTCATGCTGGACGAGGCCACAAGTTCGCTGGATGCCGAAAACGAACGGAAAATCACGGAGAATCTGCAGGCGGTGTTTGCAGACCGCACGCGCATCGTGATAGCCCACCGCCTCTCCACGGTTCGTCATGCTGACAACATCCTTGTCTTGCGTCATGGGGAAATCGTGGAACAGGGAACGCATGAGCAGCTGGTGGCAAATAGAGGATATTATTTTGAGTTGATACATAATCAATTGGAACTTGCAGAGGATAAATGATGCCGCTTGAGCGTCTGAAAGGGGCTCATATTTAGGGTAGGGGCTTGCCCCTATCTCTTGGGGCCGATTTATGAACCTCGCCCCTGTAAGATAGGGTATTCAAGAAAGCATATTAAATATTGACAGTAGCGTGTCTCGCAACGAAGATTTGCGTTGGCTCGCATAATCGTCTGTTGCGGCGCCAGCATTGTAGCTCACTTTGCTCGCAAAGTGAGGGCCACGAACACGTAGCGAACATGCCCAGCGCTTTAGGGCATGATTTTGTTGAATTTTTAGCCGTGTTTGGCCGCCACAATATTCGTCCCCCTCACTTTGCTCGCAAAGTGAGCTACAGTGCTTCGCCTCAGACCTTCACCGAATGTTCGCGCAGCACCTCTTGTTGCTATGCCGCCCTGCTATTTGGCCCAAAACCGCGCAGAGATTTTCTGGATTTTGAAAACCCTAAAGTAATGCGTCGGCCCTGCAGTCCCTATACTTTTTAGCGAACGCGGGACGAGGCACGACAGAACGCGGGATGAGGCACGTTCGAACGCAGGACGAGACGCAATCGAACGCGAGAGGGCGTTCGCTATAAAGTATAGGGACAGGATTGGCTCGCCCTATTTTTGAGGAATGAGATACCCCATTAATTTTTTTAACGCCAAATGCTCATGAACCCGATTGGGGCAACATTACTAAATATTCTGATGGTCGCTTTTCACCTTCTCGGAAGCGTCTTTCCGCAAGTAGCCTCAGTCACATAGCCCGCTATGCTCCTTCGTTTACTTACAAGATAACACTTCCGATATGGCACAAATCACCTCATCGGAATTATTAGCCCCTTAAAAGATTTGCGCGTCAAACAGGCGTTTTATGACTTTACCCGTTGTCAGCTGAAAATAATATGAAAAATATTTCTGAGGTTAAGGCGTTGTTATGCAGCACTTTAGTGATATTGCACGAAAATTTCTTGAAAAATAATTGCGAAAACATTTGGTGGGAATGGGAAAAGTCCGTAATTTTGCACTCGCTAAACGGGACGAGCGGTACACCACTCACTACCCCACCAAGCAAAGAGATCTATAAAATTCTTACATAAAACTATTTTATAGAGAAGTACAAGACAATGAGCATTCTTACTCCTTATTAATATAAGAAGCTAAGGTGTTCGGGTAAATCAAGTACTGTCAATTCATTAAACAGGTAACATCCAAGAAGAGCCGTTAAAACAGAGAAAACAAAAACATTATATTACAATGAAGAGTTTGATCCTGGCTCAGGATGAACGCTAGCTACAGGCTTAACACATGCAAGTCGAGGGGCAGCATGAAAGGAACTTCGGTTCTTTTTGATGGCGACCGGCGCACGGGTGCGTAACGCGTATCGAACCTGCCTCATACTCGGGGATAGCCTTGCGAAAGTAAGATTAATACCCGGCGGTCTCGGATGGCCGCATGACTGTCCGAGTGAAGATTTATCGGTATGAGATGGCGATGCGTCCCATTAGCTAGTTGGTGAGGTAATGGCTCACCAAGGCATCGATGGGTAGGGGTTCTGAGAGGAAGGTCCCCCACATTGGAACTGAGACACGGTCCAAACTCCTACGGGAGGCAGCAGTGAGGAATATTGGTCAATGGACGAAAGTCTGAACCAGCCAAGTAGCGTGCAGGAAGACGGCCCTCTGGGTTGTAAACTGCTTTTAGTTGGGAATAAAAAGAGGGACGTGTCCCTTATTGTATGTACCATCAGAAAAAGGACCGGCTAATTCCGTGCCAGCAGCCGCGGTAATACGGAAGGTCCAGGCGTTATCCGGATTTATTGGGTTTAAAGGGAGCGCAGGCGGCGGCGTAAGTCAGTTGTGAAATCGTGCGGCTTAACCGTGCAATTGCAGTTGATACTGCGTCGCTTGAGTGCACACAGGGATGTTGGAATTCATGGTGTAGCGGTGAAATGCTTAGATATCATGAAGAACTCCGATCGCGAAGGCATATGTCCGGAGTGCAACTGACGCTGAGGCTCGAAAGTGTGGGTATCAAACAGGATTAGATACCCTGGTAGTCCACACAGTAAACGATGAATACTCGCGGTTGGCTCGTTAGAATCAGCCGCCAAGCGAAAGCGTTAAGTATTCCACCTGGGGAGTACGCCGGCAACGGTGAAACTCAAAGGAATTGACGGGGGCCCGCACAAGCGGAGGAACATGTGGTTTAATTCGATGATACGCGAGGAACCTTACCCGGGCTTGAACTGCCAGTGACTCATGCAGAGACGCATGTTTCTTCGGACACTGGCGGAGGTGCTGCATGGTTGTCGTCAGCTCGTGCCGTGAGGGGTC